>Ga0070739_10001681_pt1 | contig 32196 bp, 29 predicted proteins | sample Coa_R1_7_FD_66445 | JGI IMG/M metagenome (GOLD analysis project Ga0070739, IMG submission 66445) | Surface soil microbial communities from Centralia Pennsylvania, which are recovering from an underground coalmine fire - Coalmine... | ecosystem: Environmental > Terrestrial > Soil > Unclassified ...
ACTCACCAGGTCGTGCAGTTCCTGTCGCTGCTCAATGGAGAGCCAGATATCTGCTGAACCTCCAACCCCGAAGGAACTATGCTTTGCGAGCGGTTCTTGACGATGTATCCTTCCCTGAAAGGGTCTCTTCAGTTCGTTGTAAGCACTCTCACTATCGAAGATCATAGCTATTCTTCTCCTCTCTCTTTTCATAAATCCCTTGTTCAAGGGGAAGGAACAGGCGTCAATTCTGCAAGCCCTTCTGCTATCTCCATTATGGATCAATGCTCTGATGATACGATTTGAGGATACTGGACTTGCGGCTCCTCATATTGAAGCATCGGTTCCGGGAAGGAATAGAGTTGTCCAGCCTCCTCAGAGGGTTTTTCTGCTGGCGGCTGCTCTGCCTGGTATCCTTGCTCATAGAGCGGATAAGCATCCTGTGGCTGGTCACCAGACTGCTTTGGAGAAATCCCTTGTTTCTTCATCGAGCGCAAAATGAGCCACACGCATGCCCCTATGACGAGAAGAGAGAGCAGTATTGCAGGTACTATCCACAGAAGCATGGACATTTCCATGCCAGACATCATCTGAGGTGCCGTTGTTGTTGGCATCATTGTCTTTCCTCTCCTTGCTAAACATGTATGCATCTTTTCTCTTCTTGAGGAAAGAGTATCCGGTCAAGATCACAATAAGGTCAAAAAGGGAAGAGGCCAGGTCACAATAGCATCTCAATTTCCCTCAACCGCCTTGCCTGATAGCATTGGCATTGAAGATGCGTCCCTCGATCAGGCCAGAATTGTGGAGACCGTGACATAAGATCCCGGATAGAGCGAGCTATTCTGGAGTGGAGGTCTGTTTCACCCCGGAGCAATATGAGGGCTACATCTTCCTTGCAGACTGGGAGAACCTGGCGGTGACCCCTTTGCCCGCAGTGTGTTTGCTCTTCCATGCACAACTGACCTCTGGTGAATGTGTGCCGATTTCTAACACTGGTTGAACAAGGATATGTGCAAAGAAATAGCGTTGCCCTTTTATCAGCGCACTGGTGATAGCGATGCCCGCTGTCGGGACGGTTACCTTCGACATCCGGCCAAACAGTTTGGGGAAGAGGCAGTCGCGGGTAACGGCCTGCGGCACCTGATCCTGGATCAGGGTAAAGCCGTTCAGGTTGCCCAGGCAGGAAATGACAGCGCCAATCACGACGGCATTGTAAGCCCACTTGCTCCAGATGCTGACCGCCGCGTCGGCGAAGGGTGCGCTGGAATTGCCCGGTTGTGCCAGGGGGATGATGCCCATGACAGTGACCGTCGAGAGGATGTAGACCAGGGCGGTGACGATGGTACCCGGCACGGTCGCTCGGGGAATCGTCTTGTCGGGCTTCTCGACATCATCCGCCGGGATGGTAGCCGACTCGACGCCCAGGAAGGCCACAGGGTGAGAGCAGCAGCGCCAGTGATGACAGCAAGCGGCGGTTGTCCTCTGGCGTTGAAGGGGTGAAGTGGCTCCAATCGATCCAGAAGAGACCGGGCGTCGCCATCGCCACCAGGGGTTCATTGTGAGGCGACTGTGAGCAGGGTGAGAGCAAATGTGATGGCGTTGAGATGGTGGGGGGATATACTCTCCTGTGTGGAAAATTCGGGAGAAGCAGTGCCTCTCCACGCCTGGTAGATGTACCGGTGGGAAAGGAGGAATAAGGGATGTTTCAACGGATTCTGGTGCCATTAGATGGCTCGGAGCTGGCAGAACAGGCTTTGCCTGTAGCTGCTCGCCTTGCTCGTGCGGTAGCGGGAGAAGTGGTAATGGCGCACGTGGTGTTCACGCCGCGAGCCTACCAGTACCACGATCTGATCAAAGCGGATGTAAAAGAGGCCAGGGACTACCTGGAGGCTCTGAGGAGCAGAGAGGAACTGGCCGAGGTTCGCACAACGCAAGTCGTCACCGTCGCCCTCACCCATATCGCCAGTGGGCTGCTCTCGCTTATCGAGTCCCGGCAGATTGATCTGGTCATTATGAGCAGTCACGGCTACACCGGCTTCAAGCGGTGGGCGCTGGGCAGCGTGGCGGAAAAAGTAGTCCATCATTCTCCGGTTCCCGTCCTGCTCCTGCGCAAGGGAGGGCCAGTGCCGGGCGGGGCGCAACTGGAGATGGAAGGACCGGTGCGGGCGCTGGTGCCACTGGATGGCTCGGTGCTGGCCAAAGCGGCCCTCGTTCCTGCCGCCCAGATCGTCAGCGCGCTGGCGGCTCCTGGCAAAGGAGCGTTGCACCTGACCCGCGTAGTGGTTCGCCCTCATGCTGAACGGTTGGACGCGGTGGAGCGAGAGGCTGCCATACATAAAGCTAAGCAGTACCTCAGCCATACCGTCCAGCACATTCAGGAGGGATTCGTGGCCCCTGCCATTGCTCCCCTTCATCTCACGCTCACCTGGTCGGTCGCTCTTGACGATGATATTGCCAGCGGTATTCTGCGTGTCGCTGAAAGCGGAGAGGATGCTGAAGCAGCCGCCATGCCTGCTCGCTGTGATTTCATCGCCATGGCCACTCACGGCTATACGGGATGGCAGCATCTGTCTATGGGCAGTGTCACCGAGCGCGTCTTGCATGCTACCAGGCTGCCGATGTTGATTGTGCCAGCGCGCAAGATGGCCGCAACGGGTGACCAGGCAGAAAAGGCCAGCTCTCAAGGCGCGATTGGGAGCGCGACTTACTGAGCAGAAGTTGAGAGGAGGAAGGAACTGTAGAGCGTGATCCAGTGATCAACCGGTTTCGCAGGCAGAGGATGAAACCGGTTGATCACCGAAGTCGAGGGAAGACAGACGTGTAGAACACACAGGACAGGCAAGCCAGCCGCTGCCAGAAGGATGGTCAGGCTTGCCTGATTGAGGAGAAAGAGGAAGACATTGAGCCTTGATGAAACGCTGCAGATTTGCCTGCTGGCCCTGGAAAATCGCTATCCCGGCTGTGTCATCGAGCCGAACAAAGCGGTGTTACCAGAACTTGCACTTCCAGGCGAAGCCATCACGCCCTCGCAGATGCTTGCGTTCCTGCAAGCCAATGCCCTTCATCTGCTGCAGGTACCTGCCCGGCTGATCATCGACGATCAGAAGAGTGAAATCTCTCTGCCTGAGATCTCCGAAGAGAGACCCGCGTTCTGGCTCTACTGTGGGGGGCGTTCACCTCATCAGCACACGAAGGGGTGGCAAATAACCTGTGGGAGATGAAGATGACCGGGGCTGTGTGCGGTCATAGTTCTACTGAGTGTTCTATCATTTAATTAAAACGGCAAAGGCAAAAGTCAAGAAGCCCTGACTCGCAGGGCTTCTTCTGTATACTCTCAGCAATGCAGCCGGGGCGGCAAATCGCTTTCCTCTGGGAAGCTATCCAGAAAGGTCCGGGCAAACTGCACCAGCCGGTACACATCGGCGAAGTTCGTGACCAGGCCGAGCGAGACGCGCACAGCGCCACCACTCTGCATGCCTAAATCGGCGAGGAACTGATCCCAGCTCATGCCCCCTTCTCCCTTGAAGAGCTGCGGCAGCGTGTCCGCGGGCCGCTCGTGGAAGACTTTGCGCAGCTCCTCTTTCGACAGGTGGAAGGCCGCTTCGCCGGCTCCAGGGTTACAAAAGCAGCCGGTGCGCAGGGAGAGACGCATCGCGCTGGCTCTCCGGTCAACTATCCGTTCATCAATGAGAGACCCGCGTGGGTCGAAAAAGTTGAGCGCGATCGTGCCGCCGCGCCTGTCGGTAGTGTGCGGGCCGTAGACCTCCACCAGCGGCGTACCATTGCTATGGCGCAGGGATAGGAGTGTGTCGAGCAGCCAGCCCGTCAAGGCGCGCACCCGTTCGTGGATCGTGTCCATACCGATGCTCAGCAGGTGTTTCAGCCCGATTTCGACTGCAGGCAGGCTGAGATAGTTGAGCGTCCCGTCTTCAAAGCCCTCGCCTCCTGAAAGCAGGACGTATCCATCCCCTTGCACCGAAATACCCCAGACGGTGCCACCGGCGAACCAGGGACGGTGTAAGGTAGAGAGGGCCGCTTTGCGCGCCAGCAGGCAGCCCACCCCCGTCGGATAGCCGAACATTTTGTAGAACGAGAGCGGCACAAAATCGGGATGCCAGCGGGAGAGATCCAGGCGATTGGTGGGGACAAAGGCTGCCGCGTCCAGCAGCACCTGCCAGCCTCTGGTCTGCGCCTTTTCGATCCACTCCAGCGGATGCTGCACTCCGGTAAAATTGGACTGCGCCGGATAGGCAAATAAGGAAGGCGCGTTCTTGTTGCTCTGCTCGAGGAACGAGAGGAGGAGCGCCTCCTCCACGCGCAGGTCGGGAGCCATGACCGGCAGGTAGGTAAAGGTAGCTCCCCTGGCCCGCGCAAATTCACGGATGCCATTGACAGAGTTATGGTTATCGAAGAGCAGCAGGAACTGCCCGCCGGGCTGGAAGGGATAGGCCTCTCCGACCAGCTTCAAGGCCTGGCTGGCATTGGCGGTGAAGATGACGGCATATTCGTCAGGGGAGGCATGAAAAAAGTCCAGCACGCTGGCACGCGCCTGTTCGACCAGTTCCGTCATCGCTCGCGAGGTGGGATTCTGCGAGTGGGGGTTGCCAAAGACGCCCTTGCGCAGCAGATCAAAGTGTTCGCGCAGCTGGCTCTCGGCGTAGAGTCCACCGCCGGTATAATCAAGATAGATCTGTCCCTCATCGTCCAGGCGCGCGTACTCCCTTGCCCGCAAGTCATCCACAGCGGACGTACTCGCAAAGGCCGGGTACGCCCGCCGGAACGCTTGCTCCGCCTCGCGCATCTCTCCTGAGTTGAAGGGGAGGGGACTCCCTGCGTTAACTTTTGTTTCACCCATCGTCACTGGCTCCTTTCTCTGGCTGGTTGACGAATCAAAAGGAAGAACCTGCAGGTAAGATTTGAGGCCGACTGTGCTTGCATGTACAATTAACCCGGCCCCTTATTAAAGGAGTCGGGTCTTCGCTCGCGCGCAACGCGGCAGCTAGATGTTGACCTGCATGATATTGATGCTCTGAGCGGAGTCAGTCCCCGTCCAGGCTACGTAAGGGGCGTACAGGGCGGGACCATAGGGCGTGGTTTCTGCCGTGTAGACCGGGTTGTGCAGGTACTGGCCCCCCTCGAAGATGGCCAGGCGGATATGGGCATCTGTGGCCGTGCGCCAGGCGACTCTGAGGTAAGGATTGGGTACGCCTGCCGGGAAAAGGCTCACGGGAAGCTGGCTGGTCGAGGCAACGGCGACCACGGCGTTCAGAACCGCCGGGTTCGACGGATTATATTGTGCGAACACAATATGCGAATCGACGCTGGTATCTTCCCAGGCCACGAACAGGTAATTCTTTGCTACTACCGTCGGGCTCGTCCTGACGGTAGTACTATAGGTGACCTTCGTGTTGAAGGTGCTGGCGTCTGCCGAGGAGATGATGTTGAGGTGTCCATCGGTGCCTCTCCAGCTCAGGTAGAGGCGATTTCCAAAGACGGCAATCGAGGGGGCATTGTATGAGGTCTCACTCAACGTGACTTTGTTGGCCAGGTGCGTTGGATCCCCCGGCTTAAAGAATGCCACATTGAGGTGGTGATTGGTTCCCATCCATGCGACGCAGAGATTGCCGTTAAAGATCGCCAGGCTGGGTCCCGATCCTACAAGGGTGGTATCGGTGAGTACAATGGCCGGGCCGAAGGTTTTGCTGGTCGGATTGTAAGTCATCAGGTTCAAGTTATGAGCTGTATTCCGCCCCGTCCAGCCGACATAGATCGTCCCGTTATAGGCGATCAGGGCGGGGGCTGAGTCGGCCCGCTGCGTGGAAACCGTGACCGGACGCTGCGGGGCAGCAGAGCTTGCCATCCCCGTACTCATCCCGACAAAGCCCAGGGCCAGCAGCGCCAGCAGCAGTGGCATAGCTCCTCTGCGCAAGAGCCATGCTCCCCACTTTGCCGTCCTCCTCATCTCGGTCCTGTTGCTTAACATAGTAACCTCCTTTTTAGAACTATGAGCAACAACTCCTATCTGCCTCTCCATATTCAGTATAACATAATCAAAATATTTTATCATCACATATCATTTACAAACAAAAAGAATAACCTCACAAATAGTTCACAGCAATGATCAGAAGACAGATCAGGTGTACTGGAGTTCTTCTCTCTACTGGAGTCAGATTCCAATCCTCTCATGCATGTTTCTCCGTTCTTGAGATTTTGCTTCTCCGCTGCTCAGGCGTTTTCTCCCTCTGTCGTGTCGTTGAGGATGAGCAAGTCTGCGTCACTTTTCTTTCACGGCTTGAGTATAGAGGAGAACTTTCACGGCGCTATCACAGAAGCAATCTGCGGGATCAAGGATGCATCAGATAGTTTTTACTACAGCGGTGTATCGAACCGCTGCGTTGAACGTGAACTGGCACGCGCTTGCCATTTTGTGGCAAGCGCGCGCTCTGCTGATGGAAACACTTCTCTTAGCGGGTCAGGAACACGCCAACCAGGACGCTGAGGAAGGTGACCACGAGGATGATCACCAGCAGCGTGATGATGATGGTCGGCAAAAAGACGATCAGGGTCGCTTTGCCTCCGCTGAGCCGGTGGACCGCCATGAGCGCAAACACCTGCAGCACGATCCCGTAGATGAACACTGCAAAGCTGAGCAGGCCAAAGTACGGAACGAGGCCGAGGACGGCGCTTATCACGCCCAACGGTGCTTGAAACAGCAAGGTGGTGTAGCTCTGGGTCAGGAAGTTGCCCTCCCCGTTGAAGGCTTTCGAGAGCAGGTAGAGCATCCCCATCCAGATGAAGAAGCCCAGCGGGACGCCGATGATCCCTCCATAGGAGGCGCCGGTCGCCGACAGGTGCTGAACAGTTTCAGGGCTGAAGGAACTGGCGAAGTGGTAGCTCATAGCTGTGTAGATGGCCTGTGCCAGCAGCCCCAGGAGGGTGGAGATGACTCCCCAGCCCAGCAGCTGGACCCAGACCATGCGCCAACTTGCCTTGCCCATCTGGGCAACAAAGGTGGCGACGTCCGGTCTGGTCAGCACGTCCAGGTATTGCCGGGGCAATTCCCCGATCTCCTCACTGAGAGGGCGAGGCGCTTGAAAAACAGGCCCCGCGCCCGGTCGTTGATTTGGATAGCTAGTTGCCATAGGTATACTCCTTTTCATCTTGTGACATCTGTCTAGATGCGATCAAGAGCGGTGATTTTCCAGCCACCGCCTTCCTGTCGCCACTCGAGATGCACGGTATAGGTATTCCCGTTCATGCGCGTGACCGTCACGTCAACAATGGCCCGGTTACCGGCGGGAACCCCCGAAAACGAAAAACCTGTCACCTTGCCGGAAACTGCGTCATTGTGCTGCGCGCTCCGAGTAAAGTCCTGCTGACTCAACACGGTCTTCAAGCGCGAGCCCAGGTAGCTATAGGCTGTGGCATAGTCCTGACTCTTGATGGCCGAGTAGTACTGACCGGTTGCGATGGAGGGGTCGCCGACGGTTTTGACCGAGAGGCCCACCCCCAACGCGAGCAGAACTGCGCCAGGGATGCACAGCAGCGTGAGGACGGCCAGAGCGATCCAGATCGAGCGAGAGGATGTTCTCCCTCTCGGCGGATGGTCCGGGGCTTGCGCTACGTCCGGCACGAGTGGATCACGAGACTCCGCTGGCGGCTTGACGACATTCGACATACTCCTCCTCTTTTCATCTGTTACCGGGGGTCAGCAACCCATTGCCGATGCCCAGGATGGCCGCGATGCCCAGCACGACCAGGATACCGGGCCACCACCAGCCGGTGAAGGCGCAGGCGGCAAGCCCCAGAAAGAAGACAAAGCCCTGGAAGCCCGCGTAGATGGCCTGAACTTTGGAACTGCTGAGCGAACCCAGGAGTGAGGTGAGAGCCAGCGTCAGCAGGAACACCGGCAAGAAGTGCCCGGAGAAGATGGCGACCGCCAGGCCAAAGAAGAAGATTCCCCCCGCCAGCCCGCCGAAGACGGCGGCGCGCATGGTATTGCCCCGTTGGTCATCTCCTCTCTGGTATTCATCCCAGATCGGGGTACCTCCCTCGTCCTGAACCGCATAGTCAGGGGGAGTGGTGTTTGTCCCATAGGGAAGCGGTTCCTCCGTGATTGTTGTGTTTGTTACTTTTTCGTCTTGAATGTTCATTTCCTGGCTCCTTTTCGTTAGCAAGAACACCAGCATGGAATGAGTTTCCTGCGAAGAGGCAAGGCATTGAGCCTGTATCCCTTACGGTGTCGCACTCCCATCAACCGGTGGAGACATCTCTCCACTGTGCAGTGTAATGCAGAGACTTCACGTCCGGGTCACATTCGCGCCTGTTGATCGCACCGACTCCTCACAATGTCGTATTGCCGCGTGCTATGGGCTGTGAGTCATCTGTGAACCTGAAAAGACCAGTCTTGATGCTGCTGTGACGCCGGGAGCATATGCTGGTACTGGTCGATGATTGATTGGAGGTCATTATGGCGACAGTATATCCACAGGCCTGGGAACGCAATTTGCTTCCACTGGCCTATGAAGCGGAGCAGCGAGGTATGGCTCTCGCTCCGCCTCTGGTGAGCGATCAGAATACGCTTGAGCATGCCTATGCGTATTGTGCTGCCATTACCGCCCTCCATAGCCGCACTTTCTCTACCGCAACCCGCCTCTTGTCGCCTGAGAAGCGTCGGGCGATGCGGGCGCTCTATGCTTTTTGCCGTCGCAGCGACGATATCGTTGACTCCTCAGACACCTCACAGAAGGATGCGCAGGCGCAGCTCTCGGCGTGGCGGCAAACCGTTCTCTCGGCAGAGTCACCTGCTGATGACCTGGTTGCTCTGGCCTGGGCAGATACCCGTTTGCGCTACCATATCCCCGCGCAGTACGCCGAACAGCTTCTTGACGGGGTGGAACGCGACCTGTACCAGAAACGCTATCGCACCTTTGAAGAATTGGCCGCCTACGCCTATGGAGTCGCCTCCACAGTGGGCTTGATGAGTATGCATATTATCGGCTTCGCAGGCGAGCAGGCCATTCCCTACGCCGTCGAGCTTGGCGTTGCCCTGCAACTCACCAACATCTTGCGCGATGTCGCTGAGGACTGGAACTGTGGTCGCCTCTACCTGCCATTGGACGAACTGGCGGCCTTTGGACTGACGGAGGACGACCTGGGGAGGGGAGTGGTCGATGAACGCTGGCGTGTCTTCCTGCGCTTCCAGATCGAGCGCAATTGTCGCCTCTATCGAGAAGCCAGGCCGGGCATTGCGCTCTTACATCGCGATGGACGCTTCGCGGTTGCCGCTGCCAGCGATCTCTACTGTGCCATCCTCGCTGATATCGAAGCGCACGATTACGATGTCTTCCATCGGCGGGCGCATGTGAGTGGTTGGGGCAAATTGCGCAGGCTGCCTGGCATCTGGTGGCGTGCGCAAGGGGGAAGAGGTGGATCATGAAGTCTTTTGACCTCATTCTTGCCGGAGGTGGCGCTGCGGGACTCAGCCTGGCCTGTCACATAGTGCGCAGTCCTCTGCGTGATCGTTCCATCTTGATTGTCGACAGGGAGCCAGAGGAGCGCGACGACCGCACCTGGTGCTTCTGGGCCGATCACCCGACGCTCTTTGACCCTATCGTCTCCCACTCATGGGACCAGCTTCAGATTCTCGACAGCCGTAGGAAAAGGACGCTCGACCTGTCTCCCTATCGCTACAAGATGATTCGCGGCAGGGATTTTTACCGCTTTGCTCGCCAGACATTGTCTGGCTACCCCGGTGTGAAGTTCTTGCAGGGCAATGTCGAGCGCATAGAAGACGGTGAGCCATGCGCCAGTGTTCTGGTGGATGGACAGGAATATAGAGGCCAGTGGGTCTTTGAGAGTCTCTTCAATGGACCTGCCTTCAAACCGGACGAGAGGCGTTATCGCTATCTCAAGCAGCAGTTCAAAGGCTGGGAGATCGAGACGCCGGAAAGGGCTTTCAATCCCCGCGTAGCCACCTTCTTCGACTTTCGTACCTCGCAGGAAGAGGGCATGCACTTCTTTTACATATTGCCTCTTTCTGAACGCGAGGCGCTGGTGGAATCTGTGTTGTACACAGCCGCTCTAGCAGATTGGTCGGTGTGCGAGAAGATGTTAGAGACCTACCTTGAGAACATTCTGCATCTCAGAAGGTATCGTGTGGTGCGTGAAGAACAGGGTATCAGTCCTTTGACCGACCAGCCCTTCACACGCCGTACTGGCAGGCATATCATGACTACTGGTATTGCTGGTGGACGAATCAAGCCCTCCACGGGCTATGCCTTCCTGCGCATGCAAGAGGACTCGGCTGCTATTGTGCGCTCGCTGCTTCAATCAGGTCATCCCTTCAACGTGCCGTCCAGCCCTCGCCGCTATCGCTTCTTTGACGCGGTCATGCTCTCCATCATGGCACAGCACGCAGAATGGGTAAGATCGATATATATGGAGTTATTCAGACACAATCGGGTTAAGCGCATCTTGCGCTTTCTGGATGAGAAAGCATCGGTGGCGGAAAATGCTCTGATGCTTCCCGGCCTGCCACGCCGGTTGTTGTGGCAGACGGCGCTGCACCTGGACGCTCTGTTCAGGGTTTGAAAGGAGGAGAAAGAGATGGGAATGCAACCGAGAGTTCTCATCATTGGTGCTGGCCTGGGAGGGATTGCCGCCGCTGCCCGGCTGGCACAGGCGGGTTTTGAGGTGAGCGTGCTGGAAAAGAATACTACCCCTGGCGGAAGGTGCAGTCAGTTGATCCGGGACGGCCATCGCTTCGACATCGGCGCGACTCTCTTTCTCATGCCCGAGGTCTTTGCCGAAACCTATGCGGCTCTGGGGGAGCGCATGCAAGACCACCTGGAGCTTCAGCGCATTGATCCCACCTACCGCATCCATTTTGGAGACGGAACGCAGCTCTTTCTCACCGCTGATCTGGATGCCCTGCAAACGCAGCTGGAGGCTATTGAGACGGGCAGCTTCGGTGGGCTGTTGCGTTACCTGGTTGAGGGTCATCAAAACTATCATCTCAGCTTGCAGCGTTTTGTCGGGCGAAACTTCTACGGCTTTCTGGAATACTTCAGCTTGCAGAATCTGCCGTTGCTCTTCAAACTGAAAGCCCTGGTCAAACACTACAACAACACTGGCCACTACTTCCAGGACCCCCACCTCAAGGCGGCGTTTACCTTCCAGAACATGTACCTGGGACTCAGCCCGTTCGATGCTCCGGCCACCTACTCCCTGATCCAATACACCGAACTGGCCGATGGGGTCTGGTTCCCCGTTGGAGGCATGTATCGTGTCATCGAAAGCCTGGTCGCAATTGCGCGGGCGCAGGGCGTGCATTTCCTCTACAACACGCCGGTGAAACAGATCGCTGTGGATGGAGACCGTGCGACGGGAGTGATCTTGCAAGATGGGTCGTTTTTGCCTGCCGATGTAGTGATTGCCAACGCCGACCTGCCCTATGTGTACACGCACTTGCTTCCTGATTCGCACGAGGCAAAGCATCTGGGACATCTGAAATACACGTGTTCGGCCATCATGTTCTACTGGGGAGTGGACCAGGTCTATTCGCAACTGGGGACGCACAACGTCTTTCTGGCCGACGACTATCGCGGCAGTTTCGAGCGCATCTTCAACGACCACACCCTGCCGGACGAACCCAGTTTCTACCTGCATGCCCCGGCGCGCACTGACCCCTCGGCAGCCCCTCAAGGAGAAGATACGCTGATGGCGCTCGTTCCTGTCGGTCACCTGGATGCGGATGTGGTGCAGGATTGGGAGGCGCTGCAAGCGCAGGCGCGTTCAGCCATCGTGCGCCGACTGGCGGATGAGGGCATACCCGATCTGGAAAAGCACCTGAAGTTTGAGGTCAGTTATACGCCCCGCGACTGGATGAGTCTCTACAACCTGGCGAAAGGGGCGGCCTTTGGCCTCAGTCACAACTTCTTGCAGGTGGGGTACCTGCGACCTCACAACCGGCACCATCGTTATGGCAACCTCTACTTTGTCGGCAGCAGCACCCATCCGGGAACCGGCCTCCCTATGGTCCTGCTCTCTGCTCGCCTGACGACCGAGCGCATTCTCAAGGAAGCGGGCATCCAACAATCTGTGCTGAGTTCCAGAGCCGGGAGAGCGGCGTGTAATTTGGCGAGCGCGAACGCTGCATCTGGCAGGTAAGCAGCAGAAGCAGGTCTGGAACGAGAAGGCAGCCTGACCTCCCTTATGAGGTCAGGCTGCCCTGTCTCGTTCCTCTTCTCTTCCTGCTTCTTCAGGCGTGACTGGCATGCCTGGGGTGGAAGTGCTGAGGGCGATAGTCCCTCATCCACACGAAGCCTGCCAGCCCGGAGATCGCCAGACCGAGTACCAGGTAGACGAGTTGGAGCCCGAGGAAGGTGGGAAGATCATTGCCTACTTTGCTGTCAATACTGACTATCTCCACCACCTCGAAGCCGGCCATCAGCAGGCCGGCCAGCACCGAGACGAGTACCGCCCATTCGCGCTCGATAAACACGGTCGCTGCGGCCAGCAGGGCAGAGCCTCCCACGACAATCACCAGCGCCAGGCCGGGGATCGTGTAGTCACTGAAGGGCGTGCCGACCAGCCAGGCGAGCGGCAACACGAAGCCAAACACCGTACCTTGTAGAACGGCAATACCTCCAGCGAGGGCGCTCGTCCAGATAAAGGTTTCCAGGACGAGGAGGACGATCCGTATGACTTTGTGTTGTATCGTTGTTCTCCACATCAGGATGCCAATCCCCGCAAGGGCAAGAGCCAGGAGGATGTTGTTGATCCAGGCTATCCAGATGCCTGCTACCCCACTGAGGAGTGCCACAAGCATCAGGATTAAGATGCCTAGCTCTGACGTGGTGAGGACATGCCCGAAGATTTCCCATTCTCGCTGTTGCTGCTTCATAAACGTTTCCTCCCGCTTCATACTTTGCTCCGCTCTGCTTTTTGCTCAAAGCAAAGAGCGTATCGAGCTATCTCGTTCAAGAGGCCAGGCACGGTGTCTGCTGAAAACAGCGCACCTGGCCCGGTGTTGATAGCTTCGCTAAGTCCCTTTTCCATCTGATCGGGATGTTACGCACCTATCAGCACTTTCTGGATCACAGCCCCGGCAATGGCCCCATCGGCCTCACTATAGCGATAGTAGGCCAGCAGGCCTTCCTGCGCCCCACCATGGAAGGTGGCGTTGTAGGAGATCGTCGCGGTGAAGGTGGTCTTGCCATTGCTGGCGGGAATGCCTTTCGCGTGACCGATATCGCTGTAGCGGTGGTCGAGTACGTAGACGGTGCCGACATCACCCTCAAACGCGCTGCCGGTCCCTTTGACTGTGACGGGGCTGCTGAGCAGATCCCACTTGACCGGCGAGGTGATTGACATGAATGTGCCATCGGCGACGGCAATGGCCACCCACATATTATGCGTGTTGCCTTCCAGCCGCGAGAGCGTCACCGTAATCGTCGGGTGGTCCGGGCTGGCGCTGACTACCTGCACGGTGGCATCCACATCCTGAGGGCCGCCGCCACTCATCACGGTTGCCTGGGCGCTGGCTGACCATTTGAGCAGCTTCACCGCCAGTTGCTGGGCCACTTTGGCCGCGTCGTTTTTCCATGTGTCCTGTCCCTTGCTGACGTTGACCTGGTCCGCTTCGGCCTGATAGCGCGTCAGGTCAGGGAAGATGCCAGGGAAGGCTGTCTGGGTAAACGTCCCGGCCCCGTCCGACCACTTGAACTCGCGGTAGATGTTGCCATTTTTGCCCAGTGGAAAGTCGGCGCTGGTCAGCGGATAGCTGGCGTCTACCTGTGCCGTCATGATGGTGTTGTAGACGCTGATCTTTGCATCCCCTTGCAGCAGATGCACCACCTTGAAGAGCAGGGTTGGCTTCGGCGCGGTAATGTCGTCGAAGACGAACACGCTGCGATAGACCGGCCCACCGCCGACAATCTCGCGGCCCACCACCATCGCTTGCTGGCTGGACCTGCCCAGCAGATTGGCAAAGGTGACGCTATCGGCAACTACAATGTTGGGGGGAGCCGAGATGAAGGCGTTCCAGTAGGCCGGGTCGGTGATGCCATCCGGGCCGGGAGCGGTACCCGGATTGAGCAGCACCTTCCTCATCACTGCCGTGGCGATCTCATCGCTGATGCCCCCGTTCGCTGAATAGACGGCCACAACACCTTCCTGAATTCCCTGTTTGTAGCTCGTGGTATAGGCCACGTCTGTCGAGTAATCGGCCTGGCCCATGCCTTTGTTGCCGGTGACCTGCGCGTGACCGATATCGCTGGCGAGATGGTCGTAGATCACCGCTCTGCCGATCACCGCTTCAAAGGCCGCTCCCGTCCCTTTCAGCGTCACCGGACTGGTAATCACGGAGCGGTCATTGATGTTGTTGAGAGTCAGCATCGAGGCCCCATCGACGGAAATGGCGACCCACATATTATGCGTGTTGCCTTCCAGCCGTGAGAGCGTCACCATGACATATGGGCTGAACGAGGCCCCCTGTGGAGCGGCCTCCTGCACCTGGATTCTTGCGTCCACATCTTGCGCCCCACCACCGCTAATCACCTTTGTGGTCACTGGCCGTTTCCAATCAAGGTACTTTGCCACCAGGGCTTTGGCGACCTGTGCCGGGTCATTCTTCCAGCTATCCTGGCCCGCTGTGACGTTTCGCTGGTCAAGTTCAGCCTGGTAGCGTGTCAGGTCGGGGAAGATGCCCGGAAACGCAACCTGCTCAAAGGTGCCTGATCCCTCTGCCCATTTGAACTCCCGATAGAGATCGACCGTCAACTGATCGCCGCTTTTGCCCTGGTTGATGCTGGAGTTACGATCGACTTCTCCCGTCATGATTGTGCTGTAGTTGCTGATTCCCGCCATTCCTTTGTACAGCCCTTGCAGCTTGAAGAGTTGCACCGGGTGCGCATCGGTAATGCGGTCAAAGACGTAAACATCCTGCATCTCTGTGTCGTGGTGGTAGACGGTGACCAGCGCCTGCAAGGAAGGATCGCCCTTCATATTGGCGCAGGTAATGCCCGCCACTGTGACCGAGGTGCCATTCAGGCCGAGGATGGCGTTCCAGTGCTGCGCATTGTTCACTGAAGCCGGGCAGGGAACCTCACCCAGAGCTACGCCCGGTTCGGGGCTGAGCAGCACCTTGACCACCACTGCGGTCGCAACATCCGCGCTCAGCCCGGCGCTGGATTGCTGCGCTTCCACTATGCCCTCCTGAACGCCCTGTGTGAAGGTGGTGTTGTAGGTCACATTGGTCGCATAGGGGGAATAGCCCATACCAGAGCCGGTTGCCCTCAGAATGGCGCTGCCGATGTTCTTGTAGAGGTGGTCAAGGATGACGCCGTAGCCAATTTCCCCTTCATAGGCGCTGCCCTTGCCCTCCAGTCTCACCGGGCTGGTGATCTGGCTGCGAGCATCGATGTTGCTGAGGGTGAAAGTGCTGCCGTCTTGCACAGCAGTTACCACCCACAGGTTGTGCGTGTTGCCTTCCAGACGGCTGAGCGTCACTCTGACATTGGGTCCGACCTTTGGCCCGTTAGGGATGGGTGCTTCCTCCACATATACGGTCGCAGACACATCTTTCGGGCCACCGCCGCTCAGCACCTTCGTGGTCAGGTTGCGGTTCCACTGCAGGAGTTGCCTGCTCGCGCGTGCGGCCACCTGCGCCGCGTCATTTTTCCACGAATCCTGCCCCTTGCTGACATTGCGTTGATCGGCTTCGGCCTGATAGCGCGTCAGATCGGGGAAGATGCCAGGGAAGGCCGTTTGTACCAGCGTCCCCTCTTCGGCAGACCAGTCGAATTCACGGAAGAGGTCGGCGGTCATGGACGAGACCGGCTTACCCGCGTTGAGGCTGGAGTTCTTGTCTACCTGAGCCGTCATCACGGTGTTGTAGACGCTGATTTTCGCATCGCCTTTGATCAACCCTTGCAGCAGGAAGATGCGTGTGGGCGTGGAAGCCTTCACGTGGTCGAAGACGTAAACATCCAGCGTGCGATTGGCATTGTGGTGACGTACCAGCACCAGCGCCTGTAACGAGGAGTTGTCCATCAGGTTGGCGAAGCTCACGCTCTCCACCGAACGTTCCCCGTTGTTGGTGCCGATGATGGCATCCCAGTAAGCCGGATCACCCAGACCGTAGGGAGCCGGTTGCGGTCCCGGCGTAACGCCCGCTGGCGGCGTGGGAGTCTGATCAGTTCCGCCTGGGGTTGCCGTTGGTTGGACTGTCGAAGGGGGCGTAGTTGGCGTCGGCTGTGTGCCTTGTTGCCCCTGCCCAAACTGCGAGAAGGCGAAAACCCCGATGCTCAGCAGGAGCAAGAGTACGATGGCGATGGCGAAGCCGATATACCAGCCCCGGTACTTCGAGCGCACGGGCCGTCTGGGCGGCTGGGGTGGCGGAAGTTGCCCCTCTTGAATGATAGATGGTTGAGAGGGTGGACCAGGAATCACCTGAGGGGTCGGTGATTGCTTCTCCCTCTCGGTTTGTTGTGTACTCATGACGTTCCTCCTTGAAACGCCTGCATATACAGGTAGTCCCATTGATACAAATCTAAGATAGCAGGAGCAGTTCTCAAACTCGTCGCTTTGAGAGTGAATAATCTCTCAGGGGAATCACAAATAATCTCTTCTTGAGTTACTCCAGTTATTACTCAACAGCTACAGGGATAGATCGACTTATCCCTTAGAAAAGAGGGGCCAGAGTGCGTGCCAGGTGAGATTCGCCTGCGGGCCGATGCATATAGCATGGTTGGTGAGAAGATGATGCTGTGATGGCTTTGTGAGTGGAAAGCCTGTGAATGTGACTCTGATGTGTTCTCCAGACCTTACGCTTTCCACTGTATGACTCGTTGCAGTGGCAGGGGGTGTTGATGGTCAAAATCCATATGTCACCGCAGAAGAGGAGAAGTATAAGGGACTCTGGGCATAGTTCATTGAGAGGAGTGAACGCAACATGGTATATATTGAACATACATCCCGTCTGCGAACCTTCATGCGGATATTGTTTGCTTACCTTCTGGGAACCATCTTCCACCCCATCACCACGTTTGGCAAGCTCTTAGCTGACAGACAGCGGCTGAGGTATGCATGGAGTGCCATACTGCTCATTTCAGTCGGGTATGCGTTGGTCGATGCCGCTCTCTTCGTGGCCGGACACGCTCCGAACCCGGAGCCGTTTCTGCGCATTCCAACTGAGCAGTATTACTTCTGGCTACAATTTATGAGCCTCGCTCTCTACATGACATGCTGGATTCTTGCCTCGGCCAGCATGCACTTACTCAGCAAGGTGTTTCATGGGCAGGGGTCCTTCGAAGACACGCTCGCTGTCGTCGGGTTGGCAACCGCTGCCGCTACGCTTTCGACCTTGATTCCTGATCTGATCACGAGTTTTCTGGGGGTCACAGGAATCGTCGAGCAGAAAGTCCTGGATCAGTTCCTCTGGGGAACGGCGTACCAGTGGTTCTACCTGGGACTCTATACCCTCTTGTTTGTGGTACTCTATCCTCTCGCGGTCAAAGCGGTGCAAAAGATCCAGGTCTGGCAGGCCGTACTCGTCGGTGTCTTCGGCATTTTTGTGTACACCTCCATCCTGTTTCTGTTTAATCGGTAAGGACTCTCTGAAGGGAACATGCTTGAAGACGCTTACCCTTGTTCTCTGACATGGCAGGATGGCGGACGGTATACGGTGTCTCTGGCATGGCAGGATGCGGATTCTGAGCGGAACGGTGGAGAGGAGTAAGGAGCGATTATGGCTGCAGGTCAGGCAAAACAAGAGACACAACTGGTGGATACGGCTGTGCAGGGTCTTTCAGAAGGAGAGGCGGCAGAGCGTCGGAAACGAGGTATGGAAAATGCCTTTCCCCTCAAGAGCAGCCGATCCTACTGGCAGATCATCTGGGAAAACCTCTTCGTTTCTGTCAACATTATCATGTTTGCCCTCGGTCTCGCTTTGATTCTGTTGGGCCAGGTTTCCGATGCCTTGATCTCGGTCGGCGTTGCCTTCTTCAATGTTGTGGTAGCAACGGTGCAGGAAATCCGGGCCAGGCGGCTGCTTGACCGCATTTCGCTGTTGACACGTCCCAGAGCCACAGTCATCCGTGACGGGCAAGAGCGGCTGGTTGATCCCGCTGAACTGGTGGTTGGAGACCTTCTGCTCGTGCGTCCAGGCGATCAAATCGTCGTTGATGGGCCGTTGGTCAGCGATGATCGCCTGGAAATGGATGAATCGCTCCTGTCAGGCGAGTCTGAACCTGTCCCCAAACGCAAAGGAGACTGGCTCTATTCGGGCAGCTTCTGCATGAGCGGCAGCGCCCGCTACCAGGCCGAGAAGGTTGGCAACGAGAGCCTTGCCAGTCAGCTTGCATCGGGTGCGCGGGCCTTCCGTCGCGTGAGAACCCCGCTGCAGCGGCAGATCAGCGTCATACTTCAGGCGATGCTGCTGATCGCCCTCTTGCTAGAGGTTTTGCTGGCGCTGGCGGTGCAGGAGAACCGCATTTCGCTGGTGGGGAGTGTGAAAATGGCGGTGGTGGTCATCGGCATTGTTCCCAAAGGACTGCTGCTTGCCACCAGCGTGGCCTATGCTCTGGGAGCCGTGCGCATGGTCGGCAAAGGGGTGCTGATTCAACAGGCCAACGCCATTGAGGCGTTGAGTACAGTTGACATTCTTTGTCTCGACAAGACGGGGACGCTGACAGCCAATGCGTTGCAGCTTGAACGCCTCGTTCCCATACAGATCGAAGAGGTCCAACTGCGCCGTTTGCTGGGCGATTATGCAGGCAACCTCTCGGCAAGCAATACCACCATCGCAGCCATCGCTGCCGCCTGTCCTGGACACCATTATCATGCCAGTCAGGAGGTACCCTTCTCCTCAGAGCGCGAATGGAGCGCGCTGACCTTCGACGAGGCAGATATGCAGGGCGCTTACGTGCTGGGAGCGCCGGAGAAGTTGCGCGGATCCTTCTCCCAGGAGCAGCAACAAGGGCTAGCAACCTGCATTGAAACAGAAACTGCGCAAGGGCGACGGGTACTCTTGTTTGCCTGCCGTCCCGACCCGGTTCCTTTGTACGACCAGCAGGGCCAGCCGACCTTGCCAGCCGACCTTGTCCCGCTGGGACTCGTCAGCCTGCGCGACCAGTTGCGCTCAGAGGCCAGCCAGACACTGGCAGCTTTTGCCGGGGAAGGCATCCAGCTCAAGATCATCTCCGGCGATCACCCGGATACTGTGGCGGCACTGGTGAAACAGGCCGGATTTCATACCGGCAAGGGAACGCTTTCCGGGGAAGCGTTGAACGGCATGGATACCATCCAGCTAGCGCAGGTGGCCGAGGAACACAGCGTGTTTGGGCGCATTACTCCGCAGCAGAAAGCCTCTCTGGTGCAGGCGCTGCGTCGTCGCGGGCATACCGTAGCCATGATTGGCGATGGCGTCAACGATGTACTCTCACTCAAACAGGCTGATCTGGGCATCGCCATGCAAAGTGGCAGTGCCGCCACCAGAGGAGTGGCCGATGTGGTGCTGCTTGAGGATTCCTTTGCGGCCCTGCCTCAGATGTTTCAAGAAGGGCAGCGCATTCAGCACGGCATGCACAACATCTTGAAGCTCTTTTTAACGCGGGTGAGCTATATGATTATCCTGCTGATCGCGATCATGATCGTAGATGGCTTCCCCTTTGTTCCCAAACAGAACGCCATTCTGACCCTGCTCACCGAAGGCATTCCCGCCCTGGCACTTGCCTCATGGGCAAGATCAGGTTCTTTTCAGCAAAAGCGCGCTCTTCGTGCTTTGCTCTATTTCGTGCTGCCCGCTGCGCTGACGCTGAGCCTGCTGGGGTTAGGAGTGTACCTGGCCGTCTTTTCTGTGACGGCTCAACTGTCGATGGCTCAGAGCGCGCTGACTACTTTCACTATCGCCTGCGGGCTATTGCTCATCCCGTTCGTTGAGCCGCCGAGCAAGTTCTGGACGGGTGGCAGCGAACTGGGAGGAGACTGGCGCCCCTCCCTGCTCGCTTCTGGCCTGCTGCTCGGGTATGCAGGCTTGCTGGCGATTGCCCCTTTGCGTTCTTTCTTTGAACTGACGGCCCTTGATGCAACCATCTACCTTTTTACTGCAGCGGTTGCCCTTGCCTGGACGCTTCTTGTTCGCTGGGTCTGGCGCGCTCACCTTCTGGAGCGATTTCTGCAAGTAGATTGGAGGGAAGAATAATGGTCAGGTAATTCATCCTCATCCTTTGGGAACGGTTTGTGAGGGCATGAGGCAGGTTTGAGAAAAAAATGTGATACCGGCGAACTATGATAGCAGAGGATACGGTTGTGTGTTTCGCAGGATATGGTTGTGTGTTTCGCAGGAATAAAATGAGGAGGGAGGAGATGTTTAAGCGGATTCTTGTTCCGTTGGATGAATCAGAGCTGGCAGAGCAGGCGCTGCCGGTCGCAAGCCGGGTGGCTCGCGTTGCAAAGAGTACCATCGAATTGCTGGAGGTTGTTCCTCCGCCAACCGAGTTTGGGCCGTACTGGGGAGAACCGCCGCTGCTGGTGCAACGAGCCATTGATACAGACCTGACTATCGCAGCCGATTACATAGCGCGAGTCGCTGAGCGCGATACCCTTGCCGGAGTGGAGGTTGAGACGAGAACGGACCTCGGTTGGCCTGCCTGGACCATTCTGACGGTCGCAAAAGAGGATGAGAGCGACCTGATCATTATGACCAGTCATGGACGCACCGGTCTCTCGCGCTGGTTTCTTGGCAGTGTGGCCGAAAAGGTGATCCGCCATGCTCACATTCCGGTCTTGTTGTTGCGCGACCAACCCCTGCGTGAGGTCTTCGATGAGAAGCATCCCTTGCGTGTCTTGATCCCGCTTGATGGCTCACCGGCCTCTGAAGCCGTGCTTGAGCCTGCTCTACAACTCATCGCGGCCCTCTCGCCCCAGACCCCGGCTATGCTTCGCCTGATCCATGTGCTTCGTCCGCACAGCTCGATTGAGAAGCAAGAGCAACAGACGCTGCGTGCTTCAGATTACCTGGAAACAGTAGCCCAACGCTTGCAGCAAGCAACAACTCAAGGACCGCGACCAGTTGTGGTCTGGTCGCTTCCTTCTGATGAGGATGTAGCCGATGCGCTGTTGAGGGATCTGGAGACCGTGGTGGCCTCAGATGAAATGGATCAACTCGTCCCCTACGATCTGCTCATGATAGCAACGCACGGCTGGGGCGGCTTCCCACCCTGGGGTCTGGGCAGTGTCACCGAACGCGTCTTGCATGGCTGCCGCTTGCCAATGCTGGTGGTGCGCTCACCTGAACAGGAGCGTGTTTCACAGGATTCTCTCACCTGAAGAGCGTGAGTTGATAAGTTCCCATAGCTTCGTTGGCCCCGGTTGAGCAGGCATTCATACCTGCTCAACCGGGGCCAACTACTAGAGCGGTGTTCGTAAGGATTGAGCTCCAGGGCGACCGCAAGGGTCGCCCCTACCCTCGATGGGGAGTTCAATACATGTGAACCGCGCTGTAGTAAAGGCTTCCAGCGCAACGCGACTCGCGTTTGCTACCAGTCAAGGCTACGCTGGCGTACCGTACTGCATTTCTCTGGCCCGATACTCGACCTTTGCCTGCCACTCCTCGGTCTCCCTTCGTATCCAGAGTACGCCGAAGAGGAAGTGCATCGTCAGGCCGATACCCCAGCCAATGAGGGGGTAAAAGAACCAGAGTACCCCTGGAACATAGACCAGGTTGATGACGAGCAACAGGATGTTGACCAGCACATAGATGGCGGCGTGGACGTAGAAGCCCATGCGTCCCTCCTTCGCTCGTATTTCGGCCTCTGCCCTCTCGTAGTTTTTCAACGTGATTCCTTCCGTCATTTTTCTCACCTCTTTCCCGAATGTAGACAGCATAGATGCTGCATGCGAACGGAATGTATTTGTTCCAGTTTTCGCAGAGAGACTCGTTATCAGCGAGTCGATAGGGCGCTTGCTCCTGCAAGTTCCCTCTTTTCCTGATGTGGCGGCAACTCCGTCCCATGGAGGATGGCTCCTGTATGCATAATGATGTGACCTCCCACCGCAGCCAGCGGGTTCACTGTGAGCAGGTAGGCCAGACTCAGGGTGCCGCAGGTCATCGCCGCCACCGCTACCAGCGGCCCGCGGAATTCCCGATAGCCGAGGTGATGCACCACGATCACAACCAGGCTGGCGATAAGGGCTATCGTGCCGGTGAGGATCACCCCTAGCCAGCTTTGTGTCCAGCCGAAAGCCGATAACACTTGCCATGTTATCAGTACCGGGAGGACGGAGAGCAAAAGACCTTCCGCCGAACCGTACACAATGCCCTCCCACACGAGAGCGCCAACGAGACGAAGCCCTGCCGGCCCTGGAGCGGATGTGAGTATAGGCGCGTGTGATCGTTTTGCCCCTTGAGCTACCGACACTATGAGCAAAGGCCCCACGATTACCGCCCCGATCAGTCCCCAGACCCATTGATAGCTCAGAAACGCTGCCCAGTCCATATTGATCCAGCTCAGGTATCCATAGAGGAAGGCAGCAGTCACTACCGCAAGGATGGCTACATAGACAGTTCGTGCCAGGCGAAACAGGTCGGTGAACAGCCAGCTCACCAGGAACGAACCGGCTGCGAGCGCAAGCAGCCAGATCAAGTGACTCCACCAGATTACTGGCATGTGAAACACTCCTTTCTCTTCAACACTCCCAGGAGGTTCTGGTAAGTGCATGGATACATCTCTCCCAGATTCTCCCTGCTCAAGTTCTCCTCTTTTTCCGTTTCACACTGATAGTATATCCCCGCTGTATCAAAAATCGATTACGAAGCAGGCCAATACCATAACATGCACATCACAAACTGAGGGGGACAAAAGAGATTCTCCTGGATCAACTCTGCCATGAATTTGTTGCCTGCCTGTGATATCCGGCAGTCACTCTGTGATGCCGTTGCGAGGTCCATGATGCATAGTGAGAGAGTAGCGTTGTCAGTTACAGCAACTGCCTGCGGGCAGTAAGCAAGAGAGAGGAGAAAAGGGTATGGAGCCTCAAGTGGCTGGAAGTATCGCTGTGTTTCTCTTCGTCTTCCTGATGGTGGCCTTAAGCGTGGCGGCGTTCGCCTTCTGGATCTGGATGCTGGTGGATTGCCTGACGCAAGAGCCGTCGGGAAGCGATAAGATCGCATGGGTACTGGTGATTTTGTTGACCAACGTGGTTGGGGCGCTCATCTACTACTTTGTAGAGCGCGCGCAGCGGGTGAAGGTACTGGGTCAGAGAGGAGCAAGTATATGAGTACACAGGAGCCATTGATTGCGCCTCAAGAAGAGCAGGCGCAGGAAGAGAGAGGGGGCATGACAGCCCCACAGGTCAAAAGCGAGCCGGAGATGCAGGCTCCTATGGAGAAGCCAGCAGCAGAGCCAGGCGTACAGGGACCGTATGATCTCCCTGCGCCGCCCGCAGGCGAGGCGGTCGGGCAACAACCCCGGGCGACCATGCCTCAAGGGCCACCGGTTGCGCCCGGCCCAGGTTCGCCTTTTTACGGCAGAGTTCCACCCCAGGCGCCGCCCTGGAACTATAGCCCTCCATCGGCACAGCCCCACAGACGGTGGGGGTTCTGGATACTGATCAGCTTGCTGGTGCTGTTTATCCTGTTGATCCCGGCAGGGGTGGCGCTGATTGCGGGGGCAGTCATCACAACAAGCCGTATCGAGACGCGCCACTTCACGGTGGGGAGTTCTCCTCACATCATCGTCAAGCAGACAGTTGGCTCGATCCATGTCAATAGCGGAGGTTCGGGTAGCGAGGTCAGCGTCCAGGCGACGAAATGGATGAGCGGATGGTGGGGCAATGCCAGTGCTTACCAGGTGAGCTATGCGCAGAGTACGGATGGTAATACCGTGACCGTCACCGTTAAAGGTCCCACTCCCTCCTCCATGTTCACCGGGCCAGGAGTGGCGCTGGATCTGACGGTTCCTGCCAACGCCAATCTGGAGTTGACGATGAATGCCGGCGACATCTGGGTGACAGGGGTCAGTGGACAGATGCTGCTGGAGAACAATACCGGCTCGATCACGATGAGAGAGGGGATGCTTGCGGCGAACTCATCGCTGACCACCAACACCGGCTCGATCACATTTCGCGGTTCGATTGAGCCGCGAGGGAACTACCTGTTCTCCACCAACACCGGTTCCATCGATGTCACCGTTCCCTCCAGTGCCGCTTTCAATGTGGATGCGAGTACCGATACGGGCAGCATCACCAGCGATTTTCCCGCAGTGATGATCACCTACAACACAGTAGTGGGCAGCCAGGCACATGGCGCGGTTGGACAGGTTCCATCGGCCAGCATGGTACTCAGGACCAACACCGGCTCCATTCATCTCGCTCAAGGTGCGTAAGTGAATGAGCAGGCTTTTGGCTGATGTATGGACGAATTGTGGAACTGAAGGAGCAGGGGGTGCGTTTCCCCGGCGCACCTCCCTGCTCTTATCTGGAGAAGGTCTCTGCAAAAAAATCAGGTGGGATGAAATGAGACGAAATGCGCTTACGCTTCAGCAAGAACAGCGATCTCTGGATCTTCAGGAAGTGCAGGTGCGCGACAATGCCTTGCAGTTGTACGCCGATGGGTGGAACCTCTATCAGGCCGTGCTTGCCGCGATTGATGGCGCTCAGGAAAGCATCTACCTGGAAGTCCCAACCCGGGAAGATGATCCGATTGGCGACGACTTCAAAAAACATCTGGCACAGAAAGTGGCGCAGGGAGTTGCCGTCTATGCTATTGGCGGGTTCTCTGGCAATCACTTTGCACGGCATGGGAAAGCATTCTACCCTGCTTACGTGCAGACCCTGAAACACAGACCTTTCCACCGGCCCTGGCATCTTGTGGACCCCCGACGCTACGTCGCCGATCATCGCAAACTCCTCGTCGTGGACGGAACCACGGCTTTCCTCGGCGGCTACAATCCGGGCAATACTTATACTGAAGGTTGGCGAGAGACGCACCTGCGTATACGTGGTTCGGCGGCTGCCGATCTCGCTTTGACCTTCATCGGGTTGTGGAATCGCTTCTCCACTCCCCGGCAGCAGATTACGCACTGCTACCAGAGGCAATTCAATCCCTGGATCGTTGTGCGGGCCAACGATGCGCTGCGCCTCACATTCCCTATCCGCGACATGTATCTGGATGCTATTGATCACGCAGAGCATTCGATCTGGCTCACCAATACCCACTTCATCCCGGATCAGAGCTTGCTCAATGCATTGAAAGCGGCCCGAACACGTGGTGTGGATGTTCGGATCATGCTGCCCTGGCCCTTTCTTCCCGGCTGGCACATAGCCCGCTGGCTTACACAGAGCGTCTTCAGCCAGTGTTTGCAAGCAGGTATCCGCCTGTTTGGCTATCCTCACGCCGGGTTTCGCAGCAAGACCTGCACCATTGATGGAGTCTGGTCGACTGTGGGCAGTGCCCACCTTGACCTGCTGAGCGCGGTCGGCAATTATGAACTCAATGTCGAGATCTATGATGCCAGCATCGCCTCTCAATTACAGGCGCTCTTTCTCCACGATGCCGCCAACGCCGTGGAAGTATCTCTTTAGAATTGGATGAAGCGCCCCGGTTTATGGAAGCTGACTTGCATCACCGTCCTCAAAAGACGCTCTCTTGCCTGTCATGGAGGAGAAGGCTATAATGACCCTGAACCATTGCGCAATTAGCCCTCTGCTCAACGGCTTCCAACTAAGACAGGGAATGAGCCGATATATGGCATTTCTTTTGTTTTGTGATGACTTTGTGATGGTTTCAGCACCTTTTTGCGTCGATGGCATGCTATGCTAGGAATAGATCGTAGAGCGATAGATAAAGGAGGATTCTTCCCGATGATGGCACATGTTGATTTCAAAGACGCTCACCTGAAAGAAACATCCAGTAGCGAACTGCTCCATCACGAGGAGGTTCGGTTGCGCTGCGAGGAGTGCCAGATGCCTTTATGGAAGGCCGGAGAGATTGTTGCAGCCGGAACCTATGTGCGCGTGGATGACAATTCTTACCGCGTGGTGATACTCGATGAGCAGGGTCCGCTACCCGCGACCTTTGATGGGCATATCGCCCTCTATTGTGTATCTGCCTGTACGTGCAAGAACCGGGCGACTCAGGCTCAGCAGGCCGCCCGTTGAGAGGAATAACTGAGGCGGGAACTCTTTTATAAGGCATCAGTTACATCGCCTCGGTGGCCAGCTTCTTCGTCAATCGGGTGACAAAAATCGCAGCATCCAGGATATTCAGTCAGCGAAAAGCATCGCCGGAGACCAACTGAAGCGGTACCCGATAGCTCATCATCAGTTTCATCTCCCGACCTTCAACAAATGTATCATCTCCTGCTCGATATATTCCTGGTAAAAAGCGGGACGCTGCCGTTCTACCCACTGCAAGGGAGCAAGTAGTAGCGTGGGTACCGGTACGTCTGCTCTCAGCGCCTGCCTCAGTGCCTGCTGGGCCTCTTCGTCTCGCTCCAGGAAAGCACAGACCAGACTCTTCCAGAAGAGGGCATTGGCCGCTTGCACGGAAAGCAGATCGACTTGATTGAGGAGAGCCAGCGCCTCTTCAAAGCGCCCACGCAGCATTTGAGCCATCCCCCGGCAAAGGAGAGCTAAAGGGGTTTGCTGCTCAGGAAGAGCCAGCGCCTCCAGCCGTTCAGAGAGGTCAGGTCGCTGCGGCAACGATTCTTGCTGGCACAGTTCAAGCCAGATGAGCAGCAAACCGACATACGAGTCGTTGGGAGCGAGTTGCTGGCTGTGGAGCAGGTCTGCTCTGGCCTGCTCGATCTCCCCCATTTCCAGGTAGACATGCCCTCTGCCCGCGTAGGCCAGAGCGTCGTCGGGAGCCAGTGCGAGCATCTGCGTGAAGTTCTTCAGAGCCTCCTGCTCTTGATCGAGGTAGCACTCGGCCATGCCCTGCAACACATAGGACTCTGGATGCCGGGGATTCAATTCGGCGGCCCGATCAAAATTGGCTCTCCCTCGCCTGGCCGCGTTGAGTTCGCCGTAGGTGAGGCTGCGTAGCAGATGCACCCCATCTAGCCGGGGCTGCAAGAGCAGTGCATGATCAAAGTCCTCGATTGCCTGCTGGTAGTTTTTGCCTTTCCTGAACGCCAGACCGCGATGGATGTAGGCAAAGACCTCTCTGCTATCTCGTGCCAGCACGCGGTCAAAATCCGCGATGGCGCGTTGATATTCATTGCAAGCGGCATAAGTTATGCCACGCAACAGGAGGGTTCCGGTCGATGTAGAGCCGAGTAGGAGCGCCTGCTCAAAATCCTGAATGGCGCGCTGGTACTCGCCGCGAGAGAGATAGGCCGTGCCACGCTTGCTGTATACGTCGGCCAGCAGATGGGCTGGAAATGTCACCGTCTGGCCTGCCAGTGCTAACAACTCGGTTGTCAAGCTGACCCATTCCTGCCCGCTCATCTCCGCTTCAAGATAATGCAGCAGCAGTTCGGCTATCCTGGCCGCGCTGGCACTCAGCAGCTGCGCAGATTGCTCCTGAGAGAGTTCACACAACAGGGAGAGTAATTTCTCTTCTTGCACTGCCCGCTGCATAAGCGTCAGGCTCAGTTCGACCGCACGCATATGGCTGTCTCTTTCCGGTAGAGAGAGCAACTGCGGGATAAGAGCCAGCGCCGTTTCCTGCCACCCGGCGGGGTAGCTCTCTTTGCCTGCTGTTGCCTCTATGCGCTCCAACTGTCGCTGGTACTCTTGCGCCAATGCCCGGCGAGCCAGGAGATATTCCTGTGGGCGATGGTGGAGAAAAGCCTGGCTGAGCAGCCTGCGCGCCAGAGCATGGCAGTGGTGCCGCCCATCTTGCGCGCTGTGCTGCACAAAGGGCAATTCAAGTAGCCAGTGATAGAGGCGTACCTGCTCGCGTTCAGGTAGCGCGTGAAGAGCAATCAGATCGTCGAGGCGAAAAGGCCGCGAGCAGAGAGCAGCCTGCAAGACGAGTTGCTGCTTACTGTATTCCTGCCTGCTCAACCAGCGCATGAGCGCGGTTTCCATATCTTTTGTCTCACCGGTAGTCTGTTCGGGGTCAAGTGCAAGCAGACTGACAGCCAGGGGGAGGCCCATGGAGAGCTGCCAGATCGCGGAGAGATGATATGGATCGCTTATCCCTCGTAAGGCCAGATAGTGGCGAGCTTCTTCCCTGCTGAAACTGGTGAGCGGCATGGAGTAGATTGACTGTCCAGCAAGCAGAGAAGGTGCGGGAAGTTCGTGGGCGGCCACCACCAGTACAACCTGATGGCTGATGGCCAATGGCAGCAAGGATGCGCAGAGCCAGCGTACTGCTTCCTCAGCGCAAGACTCACCCAGATCGAAGAAGAGGATCAGCCGTGTGCCTGCTGTGGCTTGCCGCGAGCGCCTGGGGAGCGCGGTGGTTGTGAGCCAGTTGAGATCCTCGACAAAGGTCCGTGTCAGGTGATCGATCACGTCTGTCTGCGCTTCGCCTTGCTGGATGAACAGAGAAGTGTGTTCTTTCCAGAAGGATTCGCTTGCCTGGCGAGCAACGGTTTCATACATGCCGCCGATCACCGGCTCGCCCATGATTTTTCCTGCCGTCAAGCTCGAAACCTCGCGCAAAAAAGCCGCACGCGCTACCTCTCGCTCCTGTTGCCGACCCCGCAGCAGGCGCTGAGCGCGAGCCAGCGCCTGCTCAAAGATGACAAGAGGAGAACCTGCCAGGCGCAATTGCGATGCGATGCTGTCCATCATCTCAAGCGGAGTCATCGACCCTGCATCGACCAGGGTGGTCAGGATGGCCTGTCTGGTGGCAAAAGTGCGAGCCTCTTCTCTCAAGCGGGCCAGCAGGGTGGATTTGCCCACGCCAGCCTGTCCCCATAGCCAGATGACATTTTCGGTCGGCGTTTCTGGCTTGAGGATGTGTTCGCGAAAAAAGCGCCGTTCGTTGAGACGCCCGATAAAGATGTTCCTGCTCTCCACTGTAGATTGATGGATAGCCAAAGCTGTCTGTTTGATAAAAGGCATGACTTCAAGCCTCCTGTACCCTACTCTACAAACCCCGTTACGTTTCCTGAACAGGTGTTGGCTACGCTTCTCCACTTCTAGTATATCATGCTTTCTGCCGAATAGAGGCTTTCCCTCATCACAATAAGTTAGAGCCAGAGAGGAAAAGCAGTGCTTCTTGCAGGGGTTGCGTGCTGATGCTCAGGTATTCTCTGGCTTCGCGAATGAGCAACTCCTCTTCGCTTCTCCCCTGATACCGATCAGCATCGGGGAACACAGTGTACAGCAGAAGAGGCACTGCGGGGAACGATAAGCCGGGCGGCAGGCATGAGAGCTGCCTCGGCCAGAGCCGACTGCTGATTTAAGGTTGCCATCACTGTTGAACACATGTTGGCGGGTGTCCCGCGTTGCCTTTGCGTGTGCCATGAGTCGGCGTGATCCGTTCGAGGACAAGTCGGCTCGCCGAGGTCTGCTCACTGATCGGTAGCGTCACCAGCAGTACGCCATTGCCATAGGTGACGTTGGCGCAAGGCGCGTTGACCGGCACTGTCAGCACGAATTCACGGTGATAGTTGCCCGCACTCCATTCGTCGAGCAACACGTCCTTGACTTCTTTGAACTGTCCGCGCAAGTCCCCGTGAAGAATCAGGCACCCGTTGGCAGTGACTTCGACGACAATGTTCTCCGGTTCCAGTCCGGGCATGGGGGCTGCGACCATCAGGCGTTCCCAGGTGCGGTAGACCTTCACCGGAATCTGCTGCTGCTGCTTGTATTGTTCTTGCATACGTTCACCTCTCATTGGCTTAAACATCGTCACCCGATATATTTTCACTGTCCATAGTGTAGCCGAAAGGCGACAATGATAGCTGTGACTTCTGTCACGTTGCCGTCACCATGGACTGATAGCGAAGCTGTTGGTGAAGCGGGAGGAGAGCGTTCAGAGTGTATAGCCCGGAGGAGGCACAAAGCCGCCGAATGCCCGGGCGAGCAGGGCAGCAAAGGCGATGGGCGTGCGGTCTTCCAGGTAGGGACCGATGGCCTGCAGCCCGATGGGCAGCCCCTGGCGAGTGCGTCCCCAGGGAAAGGCCGTGGCTGGCTGCCCACTCAGCGAGGCCAGGCCGGGGTAGACCTGGAGACGCGAGTAGGGTACAGCCTTCCCATTGATCTGCAAGGTACGGTTGGCAAAAGTGGTCTGCTGGCTGATATGTACGAAGGCCGGGGTGATGCTGACGGGTGCCAGTAGCACATCCCAGTCGCGGAAAAAGGCGCGGAAGCTGGCCCGGTAGTGTTCGCGCTGGCTGTGCAGGCTGATAAATTGTGCCGCGGTCGCCGTCAGTCCCAACATCTGCGCGGGGGCAAAAGGATCGGATGATTGCTGCAGTCGCTGCACCATTCGCTCGCGCTGATCAGTAGGAAGATCGGAGAAGACCACGGCGTGGAGCAGGGCATCGTAGACTTCCTGATGCTTCCACAGGTCGAAGTCTTCTGGTTGTGCCTCAGCCACTTTTGCCCCGATCTGGTCGAGCCGCGAGGCAAGGTCATCCAGGGCGGCTACGATTTCTCGATCGACGGGCAACCAGGGAACATAAGGCAGGAGCGCCACCCGAAAAGCGGCAAGCGAGGCATGGCGAGGGGGCGGAAAGGTGAGTCGCCAGCCTACCTCCTCACCGACGCCGGGACCGGCAATGACATTGAGCGCCATTTCCAGATCGGCGGCGTCTCTGGCCAGGGGACCTTGCACCGCCATGACCAGCGCCGGATTGGGCAGGGATGATCCCGGAACGTGTCCGTAACGGGGTACCGCCGTTTCGCTGGGCCGGTGTCCATAGATGCCACAGAAGGCGGCAGGGATGCGGATGGAACCGGCGATGTCACTGCCAAAAGCCAGCGACGTGAGGCCGGCGGCGACGGCTACCGCGCCTCCTCCAGTACTGCCGCCGGAGGTTCGATTCAGATCCCAGGGATTGTTGGTGCGGCCAAAGAGCGTATTGTCGGCTTGCCAGTCCCCGGCATAGGGCGGTACGTTGGTCTTGCCGAGCAGAATGCCCCCGGCATCCAGGAGTCGTTGCACCAGTGGCGCGTGTTCCACCGAAATCAGCCCGGCGCGGGCGGCAATGCCCGCCGTGGTGGGCAGGCCGGCTACCTCGATGGTATCCTTGACCGTCAGTGGCAGGCCGTGCAGCGCCCCCAGGAGTTTGCCCGCGCGCTGCGCTGCGTCGGCATCGGCGGCCCGCTGACGAGCCTGCTCGTAATTGGGAATCACAATCGCGTTGAGGCGGGGATTGTAGCGGGCAATGCGCTCCAGGTGGAGAGCTAAGAGGGCAGAGGCAGTAATATTCCCCTCTCGTAGCGCCGCGAGCAGCACATGTGCAGGCGCAAAAGCATCTTCGCTTGCGAGCCGGTTGCTCATAGCATGATCTCCTGCTTCCCTGAGTGTGACGGTCACTCACACACGACTATTATATGATATGAGAGAAGTAACTCTCTTCCCTGTCTCTTATTTGCTCACCTGCCTCAGGGAGATAGAATATGAGATGAGAGAGTAGCATAGCTCGTCGGCAGAGTTCATCTCTCTAGCGCGTAACGAGTCAAGGGAGGGCGCCGGGTCGAGGGGCCAATTGTGATGGCATTGTGATGTCTGACCGACATACGCTCCTGAGTGTATGTTCTGCTGAGAGCAGAGACGATGAGAGGATTAAGACCATATGAGTAAACCCGTTACTATCGCGATGTATGCCGATCTGGCCTGCCCGTATGCGTATGTCAGCGCCTATCGCCTGCGCAAGCTGCGCGAGGAGTATCGTGGAAGCGTCTTCATCTCCTCTCTACAGTTCCTCGCGTACTATCCTGGCTCCTTCGACCAGCGCGCAGAGCTTGCCGAAAGCGACGGCGCGGGGAAGGTATTTCATGCCGCAATCGGGGGCCAGAATCAGACGCTCTGGTTCTACGTAGTGCAAGGCCGCGCGGATCCTCCTGGCTACGGTCTGCGGCGTCTCTATCTCCATATCTCCCAGGTTCAGGACGCCCAGAATGATGGTTTTACCGGCTAATTCACGTAAGACGGAGAGGTCAAGGTTGGGCTGGGCCGCTTCAAGCGAAATCTGTTGGACGACACAGTCGTGCAGTTCGGTGAGGAAGGCGTACTGGCCGGGGCGGTCATGAACGATCGCCGCGTAGCCGAAGCAGAGGTGCAGCGCCGTTGGCCCTTCGATGCCT
>Ga0070739_10001682_pt1 | contig 32178 bp, 30 predicted proteins | sample Coa_R1_7_FD_66445 | JGI IMG/M metagenome (GOLD analysis project Ga0070739, IMG submission 66445) | Surface soil microbial communities from Centralia Pennsylvania, which are recovering from an underground coalmine fire - Coalmine... | ecosystem: Environmental > Terrestrial > Soil > Unclassified ...
GAGCAAGTCCGGGCGCACGACCACCTGGTTGTACTCGAAGCCCGGGCGCGAGGTGCCCTTGTCGGCCACCATCTTGAGCGCGACGCCCCGCTCTACCGCGTTGAGCAGCGCAACGCTGATCGCGCCGCCGGCCAGCTCCAGATCGCCTGACGCCAGCGGCGGGATGGTGTCTGGCCCGCTCTGGAAGGGCAGCACATCCACAGCCAGCCCTTGTTCGCCGAAGTAGCCTCGCTCGCGGGCGATGAACACGCCCGCGTCGGACACCCCCTGGGGCGAGCCGAACCGCACGGAGACGAGCTGGGGCAGCGGGCGCGCGGCGGCCGTGACGCCGAGCCCGGCGGATGGGAACGCCGAGGCCGACCCGCGGGCGGGCGTGGGCGCCACCCCCAGGCCGGCGAATCCCGCGAGGATCAGCAGGCCGAGCAGCCGGACCGATCGCGTGCAGCGCGGCATCGACAGCCTCCTCACTTTAGCTGTACTCCACCCGCGGATCGACGACAGCGTAGCTGAGGTCGACCAGCGTGTTGATGACGACGTAGCTGCTCGCCACGAGCAGCACCGTCGCCTGCAGGACCGGGTAGTCGCGGCTGAAGATCGAGTTGACCGCGTACTGGCCGAGGCCGGGAATAGCGAAGATCTGCTCGACGACCAGCGAGCCGCCGAGCAGCTTGCCGGTCTCGGTGCCGATCAGCGTGAGCACCGGAATCAAGGCGTTCTTGAGGGCGTGGCGGGAGAGGGTCGTCCGCTCCTGCAGCCCCTTGGCGCGGGCAGTACGGATGTAGTCCTGCGAGAGCACGTCGAGCAGCGTCGAGCGGGTCATGCGCATCACCGCCGCCGCCATCGTCGTGCCCATCGCCAGGGCCGGCAGCACCAGGGCGCGCAGGTTGCCGAGCGGGTCGACGCTCAGCGCGACGAAGCCCACGGCGGGCAGCCAACCCAGGTACACGGCGAGGACCAGGATCAGGAGCGTGGCCAGCCAGAAGTTCGGCGTGGCCAGGCCGAGCAGCGACACGGTCGTCACCAGCCCGTCCACCTTGCCGTAGGGGCGCCGCGCCGCGATCACGCCACAGGCCCCGCCGAGGGGAATGCTCCAGGCCGTCGCCAGCAGCGCCAGCTCGAGCGTCACGGGGAAGCGCAGCGCGAGGTCGGCGCCGATCGTGCGCCCGCTCACCAGCGACTGCCCGAAGTCGCCGTGGAGCAGCTTGCCGAGCCAGTCCAAATACTGGACGAGGACGGGGCGGTCGAGGCCGAACAGGGCGCGGATCTCGTCGACCCGCTGCTGGCTCATGTACTGGCCGTACAGTACGTCCACCACGTCGCCCGGCACCAGGCGGATCAGGAAGAACACGATCAGGGTGATGCCGAACTGCACCGCCAGCAGCGAGAGCAGCTTCTGCGCGACGTAGCGGGCCATGGTGCGGCTACTTGTCCAGCCAGACTTCCCGGAAGCCGTACTGGCTGGCGTTCGGGAAGGCCGTGTACCCGGTCACGTAGGACTTCATCGCCTGGTAGCGGTCGAAGGCGACCAGGAAGACCCAGGGCTGCTGCTCGGCGAGCACCTTCATGGCGTCCTTGTAGGCGGCCTTGCGCTCGTCCACCGAGCTGACCACCAGCCCCTTCAGGATCAGCTCGTCGAACGGCTCGTAGCAGAAGCGGCTGTTGTTGTAGCTGCCCTTGCAGGTAAAGGTGGGCCGGAAGGCGCCGTCCGGGTCGATGAAGTCGGAGCCCCACCAGCGGATCGGGTACATGTCGAACTCGCCGCGGCGCCAGCTCTGCGTGGCCACCGCGCCGTCGAGCGGGGTGATCTCCACATCGATCCCGATCTTTTTCAGCTCGGCCTGCACGACCGTGGCCAGCGCGGTGTGGTAGGAGGTGGTCGTACTGGTGGTGAGGGTGGTCTTGAAGCCATCCGGGTAGCCGGCCTCGGCCAGGAGCTGCTTCGCCTTCGCTGGATCGAGGGAGTAGTAGCGCTCGGTGTTGCCGGCCCAGTACGGCGGGATCAGCGGCGGTCCCCAGAGCGGCTGGGCGAAGCCGTCGAACGCCTTCTGGATGACCTCGTCGCGGCTGATCGCGTAGGCCAGTGCCTGGCGGACGCGCACGTCGTCGAACGGCTTGTGCGACGTGTTCAGGGAGATGCCGACGAAGCTGAGGTTGGGCCCGCCGGTCACGACCAGCGAACGGTCGCCGCGCAGCGCCGGGACGTCCTTCGGCGCCGCCGGCTCGATGTAGTCCACCTCGCCGCTCCGCAGGGCGTTGGTGCGCGCCGTTTCGTTGGGCAGGGGGATGAAGATCAACTGGTCCAGCAGCGGCTGGCCGGGGATGAAGTAGTCGGGGTTCTTGACCAGGATGAGGTGCTGGTTGGGGATGTTCTCCTTGAACATGAACGGCCCGCTGCCGACCATCGTCGTCTTGAGCGAGCCGCCGTTCTGCTCGACGACCTCTTTGGGCACGATCGCCATCGACGGCATGGCGAGGTTGTTCAGCAGCGCCGTATCCGGCCGCTTGAGGTGCATCACCACGCGGTAGCGCTCGGGCGCCTCGATCGAGTCGATCGACTCGACGTAGCTCGCGTAGGACGCGGCGAAGCTGGGGTCGAGGATGCGCTCGAAGGTGTACTTGACGTCGTCGGCGACGACCTCGCGGCCGTTGTGGAATTTGGCCCCCTGCCGCAGAGTGAACTCGAGCGTCTGCGGATCCAGGTAGCTCCAGCGGGCGGCCAGGTCGGGCTCGGGGAGCAGGTCGGTGCCGGGCCGCACCAGCCCCGAGTAGACGTTCTGCATGACGTTGATGTGCCAGCCGATGCGCACCGTGTGCGGGTCGAGGTCATCGAGGGGCGTCTCGCCGCCGATCCGCAGCGTGCCGCCAGGCTTCGCCGCGCCGTGCGCGGCAGGCGCCTGGGTCGGCGCCGGCAGCGCCGCGCCCGGTGCCGACGCGGCTGGGGCGCTCTCGGCCGCCGCGGCGCCCGGCGCGGCGGGCGGGTTGGTGGTCGGGGGCGGGGGCGCGCAGGCGATCATGATCCCGAGCAGGAGCAGCAGCGTGAGGGGCAGGCGCCGGAGGCCGCGCGGCTTCCACATTGGGTCACCCCCGTCCAACCACACTGCCGAGCCTCCGCCGAGGCCACGGCCACGAAACGGCGGGGTACCATCTCGAGCAGCCGTCACGCGCGCTCTGCACGTGAGGATCGGATAGTACGCCCGGCTCGCGGTCGTGTCAACCGCTTCGGCGGCCTGACGCATACCCAGTCTGGCAGTAGCGACCAACAATGGGTTGGTAGGCAGCGGTCAACTTCCCCTGGTTGGTCGTCGCGCTGCTGACTTTGCCCCCTTGTGCCTCCCCCCCCGCCAACGCGTTCCCGCGCCCCCCACGCGGCGGACGGCGGCGCCCAAGCACGAGCTGCTCCAGCGGACGCGCCTCCTCGGTCGCGCTCGCCCGGACTGGGCTCGATGAGCACGGGGGCTTACCCCCGGCGCTTCTGGCCTTGCCCGACGCCGCTTCGCCGCACTGGATAGGCGGCAGTGATCTGCGGTGTGCTTGCTGCTGCGAACACACCGTAATCCACTGTGACGAAGTATTAGACGCGGTCCAGCGCCGCGCGCCAGGCAGCCAGCCGCTGGGCCAGATCGGCCTCGCCGTAGTCGCGCATGCGCTGCTCGTGGTCGGCGACGAAGCGCTGGTACAGGGGCCGGATGCCGGCCCCCACCAGCGCCACCGCCGCGTCGTCGCCGGGCGCCGGCCCGGCCTCGCGCCAGCGCAGCGCCGCGGCCGCCAGCTCGGCCGGTGGGCCGGCCTCGACGGCGACGAAGTGGGCCACCGCATCGTGGTTGCGCCCGATCTCGCCCGTGCGGGCGGTGTACAGGAAGCGGACCGGGAACAGGATCCGCTTGGTGAGGTGGCGGGGGCCGGCCGCGACCAGGCCCGCGGGGTCGCTCAGCTCGGCCACGACCTCCGCCGTGCCCAGCCCACGCAGCGCCTGCTCGGTCGCAGCGACCACCAGCTCGCGCCGGTCCGGCGTCGCGAGGTCCTGTCGCTGGTCCTGGCCAAAGAGCAGGCGCCCATAGCGCGCCAGGTCGAGCCGGTCGAGCGGTGGGAAGCGCCCGCCGCGAGCCGCGCCGCGCAGGATGGCCGGCGTGCCCCAGAAGATCGACAGCCGCTCGGCCAGCGGCGCGCCGCTGGCGCGCACGGCCGCCGCCACGTCGGCCACGCGGGCGGCGTCGCCGTCGGCCAGCGGGTCGGCCAGGACCAGGCCCAGGTCGACGTCGCTCACCAGGTCGCTGAAGCCCCCGTGGGCCAGGCTGCCCAGCGCGTAGGCGGCGAGCAGGCGCTCGCCCCAGGCGCGGCGGGCCTCGTCCACCGCCCGCGTGAGGACCGCTTCCCCAACTGCCTCGTTCATCCTGCTGCTCCGTTGACGCGGTTGACCCTGCTGGCTTGGATCGAGCCCCACCTGATGTGCTGCTCCGTCGGCGCGGTTCCGCCGGCCGTATAGTATCGCGCGAGCGCCAGGCGCCGCCGCGCGGCGGAATCCCCCGGCGGCGCGGAGAGCGCCGGTGTAGAATGGGCCCACGTCACAGAGTACCAGGAGGCAACATGCGCGCGCCCCGCCGCTCCCTGCTCGTCGTCGCCCTGAGCGGCCTGCTCGCCGCCGGCGCCGCCTGTGCGCCCAGCGCCGCCCCCGCCCCCGCGCCCGCAGCGCCGGCGGCTGGAGCCGTGGGCGGCGCGCCCACGGCCGGCGCACCAGCCGCCGCCCCTGCAGCCGCCGCTCCCCAGCGGACGACCCTCAGCTACGGCATCACGGGCTACCTGGCCAGCTACTGGCCCTCGTTCGTCGCCATGAACAAGGGCTTCTTCGCCGACCAGGGCATCGACATCGACATCGTGCTCACCGAGTCCAGCGCGCGGGGCGCGCAGACCATCGCCAGCGGGTCGGTGGACATCTCCAACCACAGTCCCGAGACGACGATCCTCGCCGTCGAGAAGGGAGCCGACCTGGCCATCGTCGGCGAGGAGGTGTCGCGGCCGGTGTACACCCTCCTCGGCCAGCCCGACATCCCGGACGTCGCCGCCCTGCGCGGCCAAAGGATCGCGGTGTCCGACCTGAAGGGCGGCGCCACCTGGATCATGCTCCGCACGCTCGAGCACTACGGCGTCGGCGAGAACGAGGTCGACCTGGTGCCCGTCGGCGGCACCACAGCGCGCTATGCCGCGATGAAGAACGGAGCCGTGGCGGCCGGGGCGATGCTCCAGCCCGACGACTTTCGCGCGATGGACGAGGGCTTCAAGCGCCTGGCCGTGTCCACCGACGCGGTGAAGGACTACACGTTCAACTCCCAGACCGTGCAGCGGGGCTGGGCGCGCGAGCACGCCGACGAGCTGGTACGCTTCCTGCGCGCCGTCAGCCGCGCGACGGACTGGCTCTACGACCCGGCGAACAAGGAGGAGGCGATAGCGATCCTGGCCGAGCGGACCAAGCAGGACGAGAAGTACGCGCGTCAGAGCTACGACCTGGTGGTCACAGAGCAGCGGATGTACGCCGAGAAGGAGCGCATCCGCCCGGCCGGCCTGCAGGCCGTGCTCGAGCTGCTGGCCGAGATCGGCGAGATGAGCCGCCCGCTGCCGCCGGTCGACAAGTACATCGACACGAGCTACTGGGAGCGGGCGCAGCAGTAGTTATCCTGATGGCGCGCAAGCAGATCGTCCTCGCCGCGGGGATCGGTAGCCGCAGCGGCGACACGCGGCGGCTGTTCGGCGGCTTCCAGCGCTTCCTGATCGCCGAAGGCGGCTACGCCCCCGCCGACTTCCACGAGGCCACCTACGGCGGGAAGTACGAGGGCGGCCAGTGGGTTGGCCCCGCTCCCTACGATGCGGCGGCGTTCAACGCCCCGCTGGCGCGGAGCGTGGCCCACTGCACCCAGGCGCTGCTGTGGTGGGCGCGCCAGCAGCCGGCAGCCGTGGAGTGGCACCTGGTTGGCTACAGCCTCGGCGGCCTGGTCCTGCTCGAGGCGGCCACCGTCCTCTACCAACGGGCCTGGGATAGCTGGGGCCGTCACCTGCGCTCCCTGAGCACGCTCAGCAGCCCGCTGAACGGCTGCTCGCTAGGGGAGTTCCGCTGGCTGGGCGACGTGTTCGGCCCGGGCGTCGTCGGCCCCGAGATCTGCGCGCTGGGCGACGACCCGCGCCACCGCCAGCGCATTGCCGCCGACGTGGCCCGCCTGCGCGCCGCCGACGTGGTGGTCACGACCCTCGTCGAGGCCGACGACGCCGTGATTCAGCCCGAGGACGGCATCGTCGGTCCGATCGACCCGTCGTCCATCGTCCGCTGCGCGGCCGGCCTCGACGACTCGCCCGTGGCACGCTACCTCGGCCACGGCCGCATCGTCCACGAGCCGCGGGTCTGGCAGCGCTTGCTCCAGGTGGTCGGGCCGCAGACGCGCGGCGACGCGGCCGCCCCCGTGCGAGCCGACGGCAGCCGCGTGCTGGTGACGCCGCCGCCGGCCGGCGCGGCCGGCGGCCCCGCCGGGCCGGCCGCCGCCGCGGACTCGCTCCTCGAGCTGCAGCTTGCCGAGCTGAAGGCGCGGCTGCGCGCCGAAGGACGCCTGCCGCCCGAAGGGCCACCTGGCGCGTAGGCGAGCGCCATGCAAGGACTGCTGACGCGGCTGCGCGCCTGGCGGAGCGAGCGAGCGCGGCCCGCGCCACCACCCGCCCCGCCCGCGGACCAGCCGCCGCTCCGCCCGCGCGCGCTCGTCGTCGTCTTCGATCCGCCTGTGCCGAGCCGCGGCGGCCGCCGGCTGACCGCGGTCTGCGGCTACCAGGACGCGCACGCGCTCGTCGCGGGCTACGTCGCGGACCTGGCCGAGGTGAGCGGCGGCTACGTGCAGTACGCCCTGGCCGAGACGCTGGTCGTGGACGAGCTGCCGCCCAAAGCCGACGGCTATCGCTACAGCGCCGACGAGTTCGTCCGCTGCTGGCAGCGGGGCGCCGGCTGGCACGAGCCCGACGCGGCTGACTACGCGGCGGTGCTGGCGCGCTTCGGGGTGGTGCCGCGCGTCGAGCGCGGCGAGCTGGACGAGCTCTGGCTGTTCGGCCCGCCCTACGCCGGCTTCTGGGAATCGACGATGGTCGGCGACGGCGCCTACTGGTGCAACTCGCCGCCGGTGGCCGGGGTCGCCTGCGCCCGCCGCTTCGTGGTCATGGGCTTCAACTACGAGCGCGGCGTCGGCGAGATGCTCGAGAACTTCGGCCACCGCACCGAGTCGATCCTCACGCACGTCTACGGCACTGCCCCCGGCGTCCCCGCACGCAACGCCTGGGCGCGGTTCAGCGCCTACGACCAGGTCTCGCCCGGCCAGGCCGGCTGCGGCACGGTCCACTACGCGCCGAACAGCGTCCGCGACTACGACTGGGGGAACCGCCGGCCGGTCTGGAGCACCTGCGACGACTGGCCGCGCTACCCGGCGCTCCGCGGCGAGCGGCGCCGGGTCGACTGCCGCGAGTGGGGCGGCGGCGACATCCGCGCGCACCACCGCTGGTGGCTCGCCCACCTCCCCCGCGCCGCCGGCCGCCACGCCGGCACGCTTGCCAACTGGTGGACCTACGCCGTTGACGTCAATACGCCGTGTTGAACCCGCTTCTGGGGACTCGCACACTTCCCATACACGCACGCCGAGCACTCGACGTTCCGACAAGGGCGACCGAGGTATCGATAACCGTGTAGGCGGGGTCGTAGATCCTGCTTCTGCACGTCGTCTGACCGGGCATTCGCCTGATCCTTGCGATCCTGCTGCTCAATTCGTACGCTGTGGCGACGAATGGTTGGCAATTCGTGCCAGCAGTACGTTCTTAGAACGCTTCAACAAAGATCTAACCTTTTACTTACAGTGAATGACTTATCATAAGCATAGCAATTCATCATGCCAGGAAAGGAGGCCGTGTATGTCGCTGTTACCGGCGGAGATAAGCCGCCCCTTGGAACGACTGGGGCAGCGCCTTCACGCCATGATCAAGGGTTCACAGGCTGAGTCCCAGAGAGGATCAGATGCATCCGGTTCGGCTGCACGCCCGCTGGTGCGGGCGGCCTATGGCGGCCCCACCCTAGACATCGAGGAGACCGACGACGCGGTCATCGTGCGTGCTGAGCTGCCAGGGCTTCAGCCGACGGACTTCACTATCGAGACGACTGCTGATCGGCTCATCCTCCGAGGAGAGAAGCGCGTGGAGAGCGAAGAGCGCGGGCGTGGTTTCTACCGCGTCGAGCGGCGCTACGGCGCATTCGTACGAAACGTGGCGCTGCCTTGCCGCGTAGAGCGCGACCGTGCTGAAGCCAGCTACCGCGATGGAGTGCTGAAGGTAACTTTGCCCAAAGCAGAGACGGCCAAGGCGCGGCCGATCCAGATCCGCGTCGCCTAGCTCACCGCCACATCGTCCTACCACGTGGCCCGAGCGCTCGCCCTGGCTCACGGCCGGGAATGCTCGGGCCCTTGATCCGTGCGGCACGCAAGGAGCGTTACCCGGCGAGGGCGTAAGCATCCATGCCGTCGAAGGAGGTCGGGAGAAGGAACGCGTGCCTCGATCATCGGCTATCTGAAGCTGTCGCGTGCTTACGTCGGAGCGAAGGCAGCCTGGTCGGGCGCAACGGTCGACACGCCACCCTCGACCGGGACCAGTGGGAGCCGGATCGTAAAGGTCGTCCCAGCTCCCACTTGGCTCCTGACCGACACCGCGCCTCGGTGCTGCTCGACGATGTGCCGCACGCCGGCCAGGCCCAGCCCGGTGCCAGGCGTCTGGCCGACCGCATTGGCGGCTCGATAGAACGGCTCGAAGACGTGTGGCAAGTCCTCCGTCGGAATGCCTATCCCCTGGTCACTCACACTGAGGACGGCGAAGGCGTCTCCCCGACTCTCCTCGACGTGGAGGCGGACGACCACTTCGCTGCCTGCCGGGCTGTACTTGATCGCGTTGGTCAATAGGTTACCGAGGACGCGTTCGAGCCGAGCCTGATCCCAGATCCCGATCAGCTCGGGGAGGTCGGTCTCGACCTTGATCTGATAATCGGGCGACGCTGCCCGGTACTGCCCTACGGTGGACTGCGTCAGGGCAACTAGGTCCACCGAGGTGGGGTTGAGCCGCAAGGCCTGCCTGACCTGCGAACGAGCTAAGTCGAGCAGCTCGTCGATCTGGGCAACCGCTCGCGTAACCGTCGCGTCGATGGCAGCCAATCCCTCGGTAATCTGGTCGCTGACAGGGACCTCGGACCTGGCCGCCCGTCGTCGCAGTAGCTGGGCATAGCCCTTGATGGCGCTGAGTGGGTTTTTCAAGTCATGGGCCACGGAGGCGAGAAGCTGGTCCCTGGTCCGCATCGCCTGCTCGGCTTCGGCGTGAGCGTCGCGCTCTGCGGCTTCTGCCCGGAGGCGCGCCAGCAGGTGGTCCCGCAGCTCATATTGTCGTCGCCGTGTGCGGAGCGCCATCTCGGTCGCGCTCACGAGGGTCGTCACTCGCACGGGACGCTCGAGAAAGGTCACGTTGGCACGCGGAGCCAGGGCGGAAACGAGAGCGCTACTGGCTGGGGTGCTCGGGCCGCTGGCAACGTGCTCGCATATAGGGATCTGTAGACCCTCCGCGCGGGTGAGGTACGTCGTAACCGCTTCGTCGAAAAGATAAACCACCGTTCGCTGGCCCCGCGCCGCGGCGGCGGCCGCGTACTGCATGGCGACGACCGACTTGCCGACCCCGGCCGGCCCCACCAGCAGGGTGCTGGTGCCGCGGTGCACACCGCCGCCCAGCAAGCTGTCCAGTTCCTCGACCCCGCTAGAGACGAGCTGGACCGCGAACGGCTCGTGGTGCTCGGTGGCGACAAGACGAGGGAAGACCCTCAGTCCGCCGGTTTGGATGATGAAGTCATGGTAGCCCCCGCAGTAGGGAACGCCGCGGACTTTCAGCACCCGTAGCTGCCGCCGTTCGGCTCTGTAATCGGGGGTGTCGTGGTCCAACTGGATCACACTGTGCGAGATGCTCTGGACGCCGGTGCCTGGTGGGTTCAACTCGTCGAGCAGGAGCACGGTGCAGCGGCGGCCAGCGAAGAACTGCCGCAGGCCGAGGATCTGCCGGCGGTAGCGCAGCGGATCCCGCGCGAGCAGCCGTAGCTCCGATAGGGAGTCGAAGACGACCCGGACGGGCTTTGTGCGCTCGACTTCCGTGAGCACGGCTCCCACCGTCTCACCCAGCTCGACCTCCGCGGGATGGAAGACTGTGTACTGCTCCTCAAGCCGCAGGCTCTCCTCACTGGGGGCCAGCTCGTACAGCGCAACACCGTCCAGGCTCCAGGTGTGGGACCGCGCTACCGCCTGCAGCTCATCGCTCGTCTCGGAGAGGGTCACGTAGAGCACAGACTCGCCCTGCTTGACGCCCTCGAGCAGGAACTGCGAGGCGAGCGTGGTCTTGCCGGCGCCCGGGGCGCCCTCGATCAAATGTACCCGGTAGGCAGGGAACCCGCCGCCCAAGACCTCGTCCAGCCCGGCGACACCGCTCCCTGCCTTCGCGTCCGCCGGGCGCAGCTTGTTCGGCTCGCTCGTCACCCTTGATTCCCCATGGTTGGTGGGCCCCGCAAGAATGTCCAGATCAAAGACGGCTGCGTGCTACCTCCCCGGCCCCGTCGCAGGAATCCACCAGGAGGTACAGCAGCCGCCGGACTCGTTAACAATTAAGATGCTATGCCGTGGAGCGGCCGGCCCGCAAGCACACGCAGTACACCGCGAAGCTTCCCGGGTCCCCATGCCGCCAGTCCTCTCGGCGGCCGGGCACGCGGCCCCAGCGTGAGCGTTCGCAGGGGAGTCGACGAGGGTTGGCAGCGACGCCACGCCGCCCGCTCACAGCGCGGAGGCCGTGCGCCGCTCACAGCGCCCTCCTAGAGGCGCAGCCCGCAGTGCGTCTCCGCTATACTCGCTCGGAGCCGTGCCGAGCGCGCGATCGCCGGCGCTCGCGCGGCGTTGCGCGGGGAATCGCTGCCGCTGCGGCGGCCAGGAGGCGCTCCATGGCAAGGAATGGCTACCCCGGCGTGATCGACGCCGACGGGCACGTGATGGAGACCGACGCCGAGATCTTCGAGTACCTGCCGCCGCCCTATCGCGGCCAGACCCAGCTCTTCACCGCGCCCTTCTTCCCCGGGTTGGACGCCTGGCACCGGGCCGCCAGCCGCGTGGGCGACGGCCTGGGCCGCGTTCTGGACCGCCCCTCGGCTCAGGACTGGCTCGACTTTCTCGACTCGGCCGGGGTGTCCGCGTCCGTGCTCTTTCCCACCAACGGGCTCGCCCACGGCGTGCTGGCCGATCCCAAGTGGGCGGCGGGCCTCGCCCGCGGCTACAACGACTGGCTCTACGACCGCTTCCTGCGGCAGGCGCCGCAGCGCCTCAAGGGGATGGCGCTGATCCCGATGCAGGACCCCGCCCAGGCTGCCGCCGAGCTGCGCCGCGCGGTGAGCGAGCAGGGGATGGTCGGCGCCGTGCTGCCGGCGGTGGGGCTGCCGGAAGCCCTGGGCCACCGCTCCTACTGGCCGGTCTATGCGGCTGCCGAGGAGTTGAACTGCCTACTGGCGGTGCACGGGGCGCCGACCTGGGGCCTGGGGCTGGAGAAGCTGCGCAGCCTGATCGAAGTGCGCGTGCTCAACCACGCCATCGCCCAGCAGATCCAGATGACCAGCCTGGTCCTCAGCGGCATCTTCGAGGCCTTCCCCCGCCTGCGGATCGCCTTCTGCGAGGCCGGCTGCGGCTGGGTGCCTTACTTGATGGAGCGCCTCGATCGCGAGTACGCCAGCCGCCACACGCAGGTGCCGCACCTGAAGGTGCGGCCGAGCGAGCACCTGCGGAATGGGCGCGTGTTTCTCCACGCCGAGCTGGACGAGCAGGGGCTCGGCTACGCCATCCGCGTGCTGGGCGAGGACGCCTTCTTCTGCGCCTCCGACTACCCGCACGAGCCGAAGCAGGACTTTCTCGAGGTCCTGGACGAGCTGGACGCGCGGGAGGACGTTCCGGCCACGGCCAAGCGCAAGATGCTCTGGGACAACCCCCTGCGGATGTACGCGCTGGACGCCGCCGAGCTCACGGCCGCGCCGACCAGCACCGCGGCGCGGTCCTAAGCGCATCTTCCCATCCCTGGTGGGCGCCCGCGGGCGCCCACCAGGGATGCTGGGCCTGGCAGGGCGATCTGGGCCCCGTCACGAGCTGGGCGGCCGCCGCGGTCCCAAGGCAACGCTGCGGCATTGAGGCGGAGCCGCGGCGGGCGCGAGCGGGTACCCGGCGGGGCCGGCGCCAGCATGGGGAGACGACGAATCGTGCGCGGCTGGAGCGAGTGCGCCCTGGCGATCATCGCCGGCGGGGGACTGGGTCTGCTGGCGGTCGCCGCCTGCGCGCCGAACACGGTGCCGCGCTCGCCGGGCGCGCCGCCGGCACTGAACACGCCGGTGGTGGTCCGCTGCGACACCTACGACTACGAGGGCCAGAGCTATGGGATGTGCTTTCCGCCGGGCGCCCCGGCCTTCGTGGTGAGCAGCCCGGGGGTGCCGACCCTCCCCGCGGCCGTGCAGACCGCGATCCTGCTGACCAGCACCCCGCACCCGCTCGCGACGTCGGCCCCCGCTCCCCGTTAAAGCTCCTTGCGCCAGATCTCCTGGGCCGGCGCGTAGCCCTGGCGGGCATAGAAGGCGCGGGCGTCGGCGTTGGCCGCACTGACGTAGAGCTGGACGGTGTCGTAGCCGTGGGCGCGCGCCCAGGCCTCGAAGTACTCCACCAGCAGATGGGCGACGCCGTGACGGCGGTGCGAGGGGCGCACGAACAGCGACGACAGCTCGAACCAGGGGCGGCCGCCGAAGATCGGCGGGTCGTCGTGGTGCTCCCCCACGATCAGCCCCACCGCCTCGTCGTCGTCCCAGGCCAGAGCCCAGAGATGATCGGACGCGTCGACGGTGCGGGCGAAGCGCTCCTCGAGCAGGGCCGGCCAATTGGGGCTGAGCTGGAAGTGGGAGCCGAACGTGGCGTTGTAGGCGTGGAGGGCGCCGAACAGGTCGCGCACCCGCGGGAGGTCGCCCGGGGTGGCGGGACGAATGCGCAACCGCGAACTCCTTGGGTGGGCTCGTCGCCCCCATGATACGGCAGGCGCCCCCTCCCCCCCAACCCCTGCCCCCTGGTGGGGGAGGAGAGTAGAACCGTCTCCCTCTCTCCCCCGGGTGGGAGAGGGGGCTGGGGGTGAGGGCTCTCCCCCGCGGCTGCTAGACTGGTACTCGGCCGGGGACGGATCGCGGCGCGTGGGCGCGGCGGGGCGGCCCGGCGAGGAGCGTGCGGCATGCTGCGCGAGCGCGCGACACGCATCCTACCAGCCTGGTCCGAGCGCGGGTTCCTCTACGTGCTGGTCGGCTCGGTCGTCGCCTTCTCGATCTATCCGTTCGTGGCCAAGGATGCCGCCACCCGCGTGGTGATGGACGCCGTCCTGACGGCGAGCCTGGTGGGCGGCGTACTGGCCTACCGGCCCGCGCGCCCGCTGGGCCTGCTCCTGGTCGTCCTCGGCGCCGCCGACGTGGCGGCGAACGTCGTCAGCTTCGTCCACGACGATCGTCCGGTCGCCGTCGTGCGGATCGTGCTCGACCTGGCCTTCCTGGCGACCACGACCCTCGTGCTCCTGGCGGTGGTGCTGCGCAGCGAGCGGGTCACGGCGACCAAGATCTACGCGGCCGTCGCCGTGTACCTGCTGATCGGGTTCACCTGGGCCCTGGTCTACGACGCGGTCGAGCTGGCCGAGCCGGGCTCGTTCAACGCGCCGTCGCTGAACGCGACGCCCGACTACGAGCCGTACATGCGCCAGTATGAGTCCTGGAGCACGCTCTACTTCAGCTTCGTCACGCTGACCACCCTGGGCTTCGGCGACGTGACGCCGACGACCGTGCCGGCGCGTACCCTGGTCTGGCTGGAGGCGGTAATCGGCCAGATGTACGTCGCCGTGCTGGTCGGCCGCCTGGTCGGCCTGCAGATCACCCACGCCGAGCGCGCCCCCGACGCAGGCGTGGCGCCGGAAGGCGCGGCCAGCGCCGACGAGCGGCACCTGGCGGAGTGGCGGGCGCTGCTGGCCGCCCAGCAGCGTCAGATCGAGCTGCTGCGCGAGCAGGTCGAGCTGCTGCGCGGCGCCACCGTGAATGGCCGCGCGCCGCCCGCGCCCGACGGGTCGCCTGCCACCGGCGTGGCGGACGGTGCCGCGCCGGCGGAGATCCGCCACCAGCCGCAGGCGCCGCGCGGCTAGCCCACGCCGACGCGCGCCGTGACCTCGATCTCCACCAGGCGCCCCGCGCCGGCGAACCCTTCGACCGGCTCGCACTCCAGCGGCACGGCGTCCACCGGTGCGGCCGTGCGCAGCGCCTGGCGCAGGGCGGCCGGCGTCTGGCTGCTGTGGAGGAAGCAGGAGAGCAGCACTGCCTGCTCCCACGACGTGCCGGCCAGCGCCAGCGACTCCCCGTGCTGCGCCATCACCGCGGCGACCTGCTCGCCGAGCGTAGCGCCGTCCCGCGTCTCTCCCGAGGCGAAGAAGAGCGACTCGAGGATGAGGTAGCGCAGCGGCGTGCGGGGCGGATCGTACTCTCGCAGCGTCTTCTGCGCTCCGGCCTGGTGCGGCCGCATCGCCAGCACCTCGATCGCCACCGCGGCGTCGGAGCTGAACACGGCCGGGGCGACGACGCCGGTGCTGCTGCTGCGGGCGCCGTCGGACATGATCTCGCGGCGGGCGGCGCTCCCCTGGTCGCGCCCGGCGCGGTCGCGGGCGAACAGGCGGGTGCGCACCGTATCGGCGAGGGACAGGTCGTGGGGCGCCAGCGCGGCGTCGATCCGCCGGAGCAGCTCCCGCGTCGCCTCGGGCACCGGCTGCCCGGGCGGGCCCTCGCCGTAGACGCGCACGAACTCGTGTCCCAGCCAGGAGAAGATCGTTAGTCGCATCGCGCCTCCCCTCGCCGCCGCGTTACTATCGCGCCCTGGCCCGCCGCGCCCTGCTCGGCGGGCAGCACAGACCGTCTATCCATACCAGCGGTCGACCACCGCGCCGCCCAGTTGCCCGCGGCCGCGTCGCAGCCGGCCGCCCGCATCGGCTCCTCGGTGATCTCGTTGCCCGGCCCGTTCCAGGCGGCAACGCCTCGCACGGCGCCGGCCGTGGTGTGGCAGAGGCCGTGGCGCTGGCAGTTGGCGACGAGCACGCTCAAGAGCGTTGGCAGCGCCACGGCTCGGCGCTCCGGGTTGGGCAGCACCGCCGCGAAGAACGGGTCCGCGACGAAGGCGCATCCGAGCGCCGCCGCGGCGGGGAGCTGCGCGTCGTCGAGCCGGACTACGTCGGCGCTGGCGTCCATGCTGGCTCCCCGTCGGGGGTGGCGAACGGCCTCGCTTCAGGTAGCGTACAGGGGCGCGCCCGCCAGCGCCAAATGGGGCGGGTTGCGCAGCCACTCTGCCGCCTGAAGGACGGACCCGAGCCGCGCCTTGAGTCGCGGATCAGGTTGAACAGCCGCCCCTCCCTGCCGTCGGGCAGGCGCAGGGGGCCGCGGTCGAGCGCGCGCTCCCCCGCCCGCGACGCGCTCGCCGGCGGAAGCACACGGTGGCGCCGAGCCCGACGAGGCCGATCCCCAGCAGCAACAGGCTCTCGGCTTCCGGAATCAGCGGCACCTCGGGCGGCGGGGCCGCACTGGGGGGCCGTCGCGAGGGGCCGCGCAGGCAGCGGGACGAGCGGCGGTGGGGGCGGGGGCGGCAGGACGATCGGCGGCGGAGGGGGCGGCAGCAGCGGCAGCGCCGCGCCCAGCCCGCTCACCGTGCCGGAGCTCGTCACTCCTGCCGCGAACACGACCGTGACCATCGAGCCATGGAGTCCATTGTCCCCCGTGCTGCCGATGCAGGGCACGCTGCCGGCCCCCACGCCGACCGGGGCGCAGGGGAAGCCCTGGAGCCCGGCCGTGGTCGGCACGAAGATCGCCGGCAGGCCGCCGACGACCGTTCCAAGGGGGCTGGTGCCGATGACGCTGAAGGTGCCGCAGCCGGTTTTGGTCCAGGTGCCTTGCTCGTTCGCGCCGTTGATCGGGCAGACCCCGCCGATCGGGACGACACAGGGCTGGCCGGAAGGTGGGGGCCGGCGTCGCAGCATCGGCGGCCTCGCTTCCCGTTCGTCGGGCGCGCCCCACCGTAACGTAAGAACGGAGCCGCTCGCTAGACGTTACACCGAAGCGCTCCCCTGGCTGGCCGCGGCTCGCCGCGGCGCGAGCGGGAGCGGTGGCGAGGTCGGCGGCGCCTAGCCGCGGACGGTGGTGGCGGCGAGCTGGCGCGCCACGAAGGCCTGGATCAGGGCCAGGGCGCGGTCGGTGTCCGGCCCGGGCTTGCTGGCGAACATGTGCGGCTGGTTGTCGAAGACGTGCAGCTCGACCTGGCCGCCCGCCTGGCGGTAGGTGGCGGCGAACCGCTCCTGTAGGGCCGGGGTGACGTTGGCGTCGACGCTGCCCTGGATGACCAGCGCCGGCGGCAGCTCCGCCGCCTCGCCGCGCTCGAGGATCGCGACCGGGTTGCCTTCCCAGATCGCGTCCCAGGGCTTGAAGTAGCCGCGCGTCGAGGCGACGATGTCGTCGCGGCCGGTCGCCTGGGCGAAGATGAAGCGCCCGTAGGGATCGACGATTGGCCAGAGCAGCACCAGGTAGGCCAGCGTAGCGTCGACCTCCGGCGCCTCGGGCAGCGGCAGGGCGGCGTAGCGCGGCTCGCGCGGCTTCATCGCGCTGAGCGTGACCAGGTGCCCGCCGCTCGAGGCGCCCATGCCGCCGAGGTGGTCCGGCCGGGCGTTCAGCTCGCCGGCGTGGGCCTTGAGCCAGCGCGTAGCGTAGTTCACGTCGGCGACCGAGGTCGGGTAGGGCGTGGCCGGCGTGGAGTTGTGGAAGTCCGGCGCGAAGACGACCAGGCCGCTGGCGGCCAGCGCCTCGCAGATCAGCGCCTCGCCTGTGCGGTCGCCGCGCGTCCACTGGCCGCCGTGGATGTGGATCAGCCCCGGGAACGGTCCGCCGTCGCGCGGCTGGTAGAGGCGAGCCAGGAAGGTCTCGTTGCCGTCGTGGCGGTACTCGACGTCGGAGACCTGAACCTCGTGCAAGATCGTGTACCCCCATCCCCGCGGCGCCCGGGCCTCGCGAGTCGTGGCCGCCTCGCTGCCGCGGCGCGCCTATGATGGCACGCGCCGCGGCGCCTGTCAAACCACTACTCGGGGACAGGTGATCGGAGTAGGGTTGGCGGATGCCAACCCTACTCCGATCATCAGCAACGAAATATTAGCGGGCGAGCGGGTCGGGGCGAAGCTGGAAGTGGAGGACCTTGCTCGTCGTCCCCTTGCCGGTCTCCATGTGGAACGGCGCGCGCGTGCTCACGGTCGCCCACAGCCCCTTGCCCTTCCAGCCGGCGCTCGGGTCGTCGATCCGGCCATCCAGCCACTTGGCGTAGAAGCCCAGCGGATAGGGGACGCGCAGGACGACCCACTGGCCATCCTTCAGCGCCAGCAGGCCCTCGGACCCGTTGCCCGTGCTGATCGGCGTGTTCGGACCCAGGCCGAAGGTGTCGAACTGGTCGACCCAGGTGTAGTAGCTTGCCTCGGCGCTGCCGGGCGCGTCCAGGCCCTCGAACTGCGGGATGGGCTCCTGGTAGAAGGTCCACCCCTCGGGGCACTGCTGGCCGGTGGCCGTCGGACCGTTCAGCGGGCCCTCGCACTTGCGCCGGTCGAAGCTGGCCAGGTGCCCGCTCGCTAGCGGCGTCCAGACCACGCCGTTCCGGTCGATGTCCATCCCGCGCGGCGAGAAGCCCACGTTCGGCACCTTCGGGTTGTTCCAGGGCACCTCGTAGTACTCGGCCAGGGCGGTCTCGGACGGGTTCGGGCCCGGATCGAGGCGGACGAGGGCGCCGGGGAAGCCCAGGACCGACGCCCAGACGATGCCGTCGGGCGCTACCGCGACGCCGTAGAAGGGCGCCACGATGCGCTTGTCCATGGTGGGATCGAGCGGCTGGTCCGGCTCGACGTAGGCGTCGCGCTGGCCGTTGCCGTTGGTGTCGAGGACGAGCGGGGTCCAGCCCTGAGCGGCCTGCTCGTCGCCGGTCTGGTCGAACAGGCGCGTGTTCAGCCAGCCGACGACCTCGCCGCCGCCGCTGGTCCACAGCGTCCGGTTGGCGTCCTCGGCGAAGACGAGGTGGTGCGTGCTGAAACAGGTGCTGATGTGCGTTAGCTGCTCGGTCTGCGGATCGTAGACGGCGAGGTGGCGGTTGGCGCGGTCGACGGGGAACCGCTGCGCCGAGGGATGGCTCGAGCCCTCGCGGCAGAATTCGGGATTGTCCGGTGGGCGCACCGTCGAGGTGATCCAGACCCGCCCTGTCTCGTCGAACATCGGGTTGTGGACGTTGTTCTTGCTGTCCCAGATCACCTGGTCGCCCCAGTACGGCGATGGCTGCATCACCGGCCCCGCGGCCGGCTGGGTGTTCGGGTCGCGGACGGTCAGCGGGACGCGGCTCACGCTGTTCGTCTTGGGATCCAGGACGGGGAGGTAATCGTGGCTCAGCTCCATCGCGCCGTAGATGCGGCCGTAGGCGTTGACGGTGGGATCGCGCTTGTCCGTGGAGATCTCGTCGTGGAGGTAGCCCGTCGGGTCAGCCCAGTCCCAGAGCGTGACCACCACGTTGCGCTCCAGACCCTCAGGGCGCGGCGGGGCCTGCGGGACGGCGCCGGCGGCGATGCGGTCGGTCCAGTCGGCGAACACCTGCAGGGCCCGCGGGCCGAGCCCGCCGATGATCCGGACCATGTCCGGCCCCGCCTGGCCGGATTGGATTCGCCGGCTCCAGGCCGCCGTCGAGCTATCGAAGTGGCCGAGCGCCTCTGGAATCTGCCGCGTGCCCGGGCTGCCCAACGCGTGGCAGCCGGTGCAGCCGCCCGACTTCATCAGGCGCAGCCACTCGGCCTGGCTGCCCGGCGTGATGCCGTTCCCCTGCGGCCCGCTGCCGGGGAACTCGGCCTCCTCCGGCATGTGCATCAGCGAGTACCAGTAGCCCGAGGGGTAGTACTGCGCGGCAGCGCGCGGGTCGGGCGCCACCACGGCGGCGAGGTCCAGCGTCTGGCCAGGGGCCGCCGTGACCTTCGGCGAGTCGATTAGCCCGTAGCCGCGCACCCACACCTGGTAGCCGGCGCGCGGCAGGTCGGGCAGCACGTAGCGCCCATCGTCGTCGGTGACGACGATCCGCACGAAGCGGGTGGGCAGATCGGTCGTCTCCGCGATCACCCACACGCCCGCTTCCGGCCCGTTCGCGCTCTTGACGACGCCGGTGATGGCGTCGTCGTCCGACGCCGCGGTGTCCCGCGCGAGTGGCCAGCCGCTCAGGGCGGCCACGGCGGCCGCCAGGAGCGCGATGATGCCGACGACCCCGGCGAGGTGCAACGTTCTCGCGGTACGCACGGTTCTCCTCCGTCCCGCCTGTCGGCCGCGTCGCCGTCATCCTCGCGCCGGTGCGCTACCACACCTCGGTCGCACACCGTCCACCCCCGACCGCTCTCACGGCCCGCCCCGCCGAGCCCGACGGCACGCCTCGCCGCCAGTATGAGCGCGCCGCGGGCGCTTTGCAATAGGTTGGGGGCCGTTCGAGCGGTGAGGTGTGCGTAGAGACGAACGTCAACGCTCTAGTCGAACAGGAACCTCATGCGCTGGCGACTACTCCAGCCGGGGGCAAGCGGGCGAAGGCCTGCGCAACAGGTCGAACCTAGGCGAACGGCTCGGCGACCATGCGGGTGCCGCGGATCTCGCCCTCGGTCGGGGCGCTCTCCGCGCCGTTCCGGTCGAGCGTCACTACGCGTAAGCGGCCGGTGAAGCTGTCGCCAGACGGGTCGAGCGGGATCTGCAGCCACGTCTTGCGGTGGCCAATGAACGTCCCGGCGTTGTCGAACTGCAACGCGAGGTAGGTCACCTCGTAGTCCGCGTCGCCGACTTGCCGCCAGGCTCCCATCGCCGGGCTCTCGGTCGGGTGCGTGTTGCCGGTGCGCAGGAAGCCACCGTCGGGCAGCACGGTGACGAGGATACCGTTCGGGACGGAGCCCGCGCGCGTGCTGGTAACGATCCAGGTCCCGACCAGGCTGCCGGCGCCGGCCGATGCTCGCGCCGGCGGGGCAACCATCCCCGCCGCCACGGCAGTCCCCGCGGCGAGCGCGCTAGCTGCTGTGCGAACGGCGGTGCGACGACCGATCCGCTGCTCCCGTGCCATGGTCCCACCTCCCACTGGCTACGAAATGACGGCTGTGTCACACGATTGCCGCGCAGTGTACGACAATCGCGCCGGCTCTTCAACCATCGTGCATCGTGCGGCTGGACCCGAAGCGGACCCGGGGGCAACAGGGCAAGCAGAGGCCCCGCCCGGGCGCGCCCGGGCGGGGCCTGACCAGTGTGCGACGAAGAGAGATTACGGGACCCAGCGCCAGTGCCAGCCGCCGTACGGCCCCTGGAACCACTCGCGGTGCCAGCCCGGCTCCCCGGGCACCCAGACCCAGCCATGGCCCTCGACGTCGCCTGACTGCTGCGGCCCCGTCGCGGCGAGCATGCCGTCGAGGATCCGCTGCTCGTCCGGGCTCAACGTGCCGCGGAACTTCTCGAGCTTGTCGGCGAACGATCGCTGCGCCTGCTGGCCCGGAAGCTGTGCCTGCGCCATGATGGCCTCCTTTCGGTCGCCGAGCCGCCCGCGACGCGCTCGGCGCGCTCGGCCGCGCGGACCCCGTCGTCCCGCGGCCCCGGCCGCCGCCCCTTGCCGCGGCCATCTTCAGCTTACGGCCCTGCTGATTTTCTGGACCAGGGTTTGGCCAGGCCACGGCATAAGAACGCTGTAAGAAACGCCCCCCAGCACACTGGCGCGGCCAATCGGTGGTAGGATGGTCGCACTCCGGCGGCCCGGCAGGCGACACCGAGTAGGCTGACGCGCGGGGGATGAGCGAGGAGGAAGGTCCGATGCCCAGATGGAGGCTGAGCCGCAGGCGGTTTCTGGCCGGCGCGGGGGGCGCCGCTGCCGCCGCCCTGGCAGCGCGCCCGCGCCGGCCGGCCGCGGCGCAGGAGCCGGCCGCGCCGGGCGGCGGGCCGGCCGCCCCCGCCGCGCCCTTCGCCACCCGGCCAATGGTGATGGGCACCCACGCCATGGTCGCTGCCGGCCACCCGCTCGCCGCCGAGATCGCCGTCCGCGTGCTGCACGAGGGCGGCAACGTCGTCGACGCGGCCTTGGCCGGCAGCGGCGTCCTCCAGGTCGTCCGCCCCTTCGCCAGCACCATCGGCGGCGACCTGTTCGCCCTCGTCCACGATGGACAGACCGGCGCGGTCGTGGCGATCAACGCCAGCGGGCCGGCGCCGCGCGCGGCCACGATCGACTGGTTCCGCGCCCAGGGCCTGCGCACGATCCCGGCCACCGGCCAGCTCTCGATCGAGGTGCCGGGCCTCGTCGGCGGCTGGGCACTGCTACAGGAGCGCTTCGCCTCCTGGCCGCTCGCTGACCTGCTGGCGCCGGCCATCGCCTACGCCGCCGACGGCTTCCCGATCTACCCGAAGCTCACCGGGCAGAGCGCCCAGTTCGCCGCCCTGCTCGCGGACTCGCCGGCCGCCAGCGCGCTGTTCCTACCCGGTGGCCAGCCGCTGCGGACCGGCGAGCTGCTGGTCCAGCGGGATCTGGCGGACAGCCTGCGCGCCATCGCCGTCGATGGGGCCGGGGCCTTCTACGGCGGTCCCCTGGGCGATGCGATCGGCCGCTACTGCCAGGAGCAGGGTGGACTGCTCGCCCCGGCCGACCTGGCCACGGCACCCGGCGAGCTGCGCATCCCAATCCAGACCCGCTACCGCGGCTACACTGTCTACGAGCTGCCGCCCGTCTCGCAGGGCTTCGTCCTGCTCGAGGAGCTGAACCTGGCGGCCGGGTTCGACCTGGCCGGCTTCGGGCCCAACTCGGCCGACGGCATCCACCTGATGGTCGAGGCGAAGAAGCTCGCCTTCGCCGACCGCCTGCGCTACCTGGGCGACCCGGCCTTCGTGCCGCTGGCGCTCGATGAGCTGCTCTCGCCGACCCACGCGGAGCAGCGGCGCGCCGCCATCGACCCGCGCCGCGCCGCCGACACGCCGGTGGCAGCCTTCGATCGCCGCGCCCGCGGCAGCGATACCACTTACCTCTGCGTCTGCGATGCCAACGGCAACGCCGTCTCGATCATCCAGAGCGTGAACAGCCCCTGGGGCTCCGGCGTCGTCGTGCCGGGCACCGGCATCCTGCTCAACGACCGCCTGCAGAACTTCTGGCTGGAAGCGGGCCAGCCGAACAGCCTCGCGCCGGGCCACCGCACCGCCCACACACTGACCAGCTTCCTCGTCAAGCAGGGGGACGAGCTGGTCGTCATCGGCGGCACGCCGGGCGCCGACGACCAGGTGCAGACGAACTTCCAGGTCCTGGTCAACCTCCTCGACCATGGGATGAACGTGCAGGAGGCGCTGGACGCGACGAAGTGGTCGAGCCGCCCGGGCACGCTCGAGCGCGAGCAGGACCAGCCCTACGTCCTGACCGTGGAGCGCCGGCTCGACGAAGGGGTCGTGGCCGAGCTGGTGGCGCGTGGCCACCGCGTCCAGCGCGTGGCCGACTACACGATCGGGGCGCACAAGACGATCGTGCGCAACGTCGAGAACGGCGTGCTGATGGGCGGCGCCTCGGCGGCGCGCGACGGCTACGCTATCGGCTGGTAGTCGCCAGCCCGCGACTTGTTGGTCGCGGCGGTGCCGCTGCCGGTGCCGCCTGCCTTGCCGCTCAGCCGAGAGGGGCCGCGGCGCCGGCGGCGCAGCCGCTGGCGGCCACGCGCGGCGGACCCAAGGGCCAGGGCGCGGGCGATGGCGGCGCGCTGGCGCGGCTCGAGGACGGCAGCGTTGCGCGCGAAGTAGGCGCGCAGCCCGCTGAGCGCGGCGGCGTCAGGCTGGCGGTACTGGATCGTGGGAGCCATCTTCCGCCAGCCGACCGCGTCGCCGTCGACCTCGCCGAAGCGCAGCCCGCCGCCCCGCCGCCACTCGGCGACGTGCTCGCGCGGGGCCCGGAACTGCCGCCAGGAGAGCTGGAAGCGGGCGATGCTGCCCGCCTCGTCCAGCCAGAGCAGCAGCTCGCCGCTGTCCAGCGGCCCGTCGTCCCAGTACAGGACCTTCTGCTGGCCGGGATGGTCCTGGCGCAGGTGGTGCGAGACACGATGCCAGGCCACATTGCCATCCTGCCCGGAGCGTCCTTGGGGCAGCATAGCCGCCGGGCGCCATTTCTCGCTGTCAATGCTAGCATACGCCATGCCTTCGCCGGCGTGGCGCTACGGGTTCGAGACGTTGCGGCCGCCTGCCGGGACCGGTAGGATGGACTCCTAGACCTGGCTGGTGGGCAGCGATGGCTGGCGGCCGCGCGCTCGGGCGCGGCCGCGGGCGACGGGGGGTGACGGGATGGCGCGGCAAACCTGCGCGCTCGGGGTCCGCGCGGCGCTGCTGGTCCTGCTCGCGGCGGTGGCCTGCGCGCCGGCCGCGCCGGCGCCGGCGGCGCCCGCCCAGTCCGCCGCCGTGGCCAGCGGGCCGGTCGATCGCGACGCGGCGCGCGCCGAGGGCAAGGTCGTCGGCTACGGCACGCTGATCGACTCACAGTGGAAGACGCTGAACGAGCTGTACGAGCGGCAGTACGGCATCCCCGTCGAGAACTGGCGGGGGATCAACACGAAGATCCAATCCCGCATCGAGACCGAGAAGAGCGCCGGGCAGAACCTGGTCGACTTCGTCGGCGTCACCTCGTACACGATGGACGAGCTGGGCAAGGAGGGCTATCTCCAGAAGCTGCCGCCCGACCTGCTCGCGCGCGTGCCGGAGCGGGCGCGCGATCCGAACGGCTACTGGGTGCTCTGGATCCAGCTCCCGCTGACGATCTTCTACAACACCAGGCTCGTCTCCGAGGCGGAAGCGCCGAAGACGCTCGAGGACCTGCTCGATCCCCGCTGGCGGGGCAAGATCGCCATGCCCGACCCCGCGCTCAACGACATCGTGACGGCCTGGTTCTACCAGCTCCGCCAGCAGTGGGGCGACGAGCGCGCCCAGCGCTTCTTCACCGGCCTGGCGGCGCAGAACCCGACGCTGTTCGAGTCGGCGCTCACCGTCTCGACCAACGTCAACCAGGGCCAGTTCGCGCTCGGGCTGGGCTACCTGGTCCACGTCCTCTCGGTGGGCGGCCCCGGCGGGGACATGGCCTACGTCAAGCTCGACCCGACCCCCGCCAGCAACACGGTGTTCGCCCTGGCGAGCAACCCGCCGCATCCCCAGGCGGCGCGCGCTCTGGCCGACGTCTTCCTCTCGCCGGAGTTTTTCCAGAGCGCCGCCGACCTCGGATACCCGACGAGCATGCCAGGCACCCACAGCGCGCTGGCCGGCGTCGACGAGCTGAACCTGCAGCAGTTGCCGGACCTGACCGGCGACAAGCAGGACGAGATGATCGCCTACCTCAAGGGCATCTTCCACAAGTGAGCGCGGTCGGAGGGAGACGGGCGCCCGCGCCCGGCGAGTCGCCAGCCGGATTAGCCAGCGTCGCCGGCCGCGTCCTGCCCCGCCGCGCCGCCCGCGCCTGGCGGGCCCCACCGCGCTCGCCGGCGGCCTGGCTCGCCGCCCTCGTCCTCGGCCTGGCGGCCTTCCTCAGCCTCTACCCGACGCTGATGGTCCTGCGCGGCAGCTTCAGCGGGGGCCGCCTCGGCACGCCCGCGGCCCTCACCCTCCAGAACTACGTCGCGGTCTACGCCAATGCGGAGACCTACGCGCTGCTGGCGACGACGCTGGTCTACGCCGTCGGCGTCGCCGCCAGCTCGGTCGTCGTCGGCTTCGTCCTGGCCTGGATCGGCGTGCGGACCAATGCCCCGCTGGCGCGCCAGATGCCCTGGCTGGTGTTCGTCCCCTACGCCCTGCCGAACACCCTCTCCGCCGTCGCCTGGATCATCCTCGCCAACCCGAACACCGGCCTGCTGAACGAGGCGGCGCGGGCGGCCAGCGGCGGCGCCGGGCCGCTGTTCAACGTCTACTCGCTGCCGGGGATGGTCTTCGTCGCCACGAACCACCTGTTCGCGCTGGCGTTCACCTTCCTCGCCGCCGCGCTGCACGCCCTGGACCCGGCGCTGGAGGAGGCGGCCAGCACGTCGGGAGCGAGCCCCTGGCGGCGCCTGTGGCACGTCAGCCTGCCGCAGGCCTGGCCGGCGATCTTCTCGACCCTGGCCCTGCTGTTCATCGTCGGACTAGAGTCGTTCGACGTGCCGGCCTTCGTCGGCATTCCGGCCGGGATCTACGTCTTCACGACCCAGATCTTCGTCCAGGTCTCCGTGCGCTCGCCGCCGGACTACGGGCGCGCGGCGACCTACGGTGTGCTGCCGATGGTCCTGGCGCTGCTGCTGGCCTGGTACTACCAGCGGACGATCGCCGGCGGCGAGCGCTACGCCACGATCAAGGGCAAGGCCTACCGGCCCCGCCGCGTCGACCTCGGCCCGTGGCGCTGGCTGGCCACGGCGCTCTTCCTGGCCGTCTTCGCCGTCAGCGCGGTCCTGCCCGTGGGGACCTTGGCGCTGGTGTCGCTGGCGCCGACGCTGGCCGCGGCGAGGGACCTGGACCTCGCCCACCTCGGCCTGCAGCATTACCAGACGATCCTCGCCGACCCGGTGGCCCTGCGCGCGATCCGCAACACGCTCGTCCTGGCGCTGCTCGGCGCGACCACCGCGATGGGCCTCGGCTTCTTCATCGCCTACATCACGACGCGCAGCCGGCTGCCGGCGCGCGGGCTGATCGAGTACGTGCTGTTCCTGCCGTTCGCCCTGGCCAGCGTCGTCCTGGCCGTCGGGATCCTCTGGGGCTACGTGCGGTTCCCGATCGCCGTCTACGGCACGATCTGGATCCTGCTCATCGGCTACGTCACCAAGTTCCTGCCCTACGGCTTCCGCGCCACGTCGACCTCGTTGATCCAGGTACACCGCGAGCTGGAAGAGGCGGCGCACATGTCGGGGGCCGGGCTCGGGCGGATCGTGCGCAGCATCTTGCTGCCGCTCACGCTGCCCGGGCTCGTCGGCGGCTGGTCGATCCTGGTCGTGCTGTTCATGCGCGAGTTCAGCATGAGCCTGATGCTCTGGTCGCCCGGCAGCGAGGTCGTCACCGTCCTGTTCTACGACTACTGGACGAACGGCCGCTTCGGCCCGCTCGGGGCGCTGGGGATGCTGCTCGTGCTGGTCTCGCTGGCGATCGTCTTCGCCGTGCGCCGCGCCAGCCGCCTGGATACGGTGGCCGCCGGCTAGCCGGCGCTAGTACTCCACGCTCAGGCGGTTGCCGCAGCGCGTGCAGCCGTACAGCGCCACGCGGCGGTCGTCGAACAGGAACGGCTTCCGGGCGGGGCTATGCGGCGCGGCGAGGACGGCGGGCAGATCGGTGATGTAGATCATCTGCTGCGCGCAGTTCGGGCACCGACCGGCCGCCGGCCGCGGGCGCGTCAGCCGCCAGCAGGTGACGGCCCCGATCGCCCCGAGCAGCAACATGATGAATAGCGTGACGTCCATGTCTTCGACTCCATTGCTCGCTGGTCGGGACCTCGTTGTCCCGACGCAATCACGTTACCATCGGCCATCCGGCGTGCCGGTAACGGGTGTCACACCGATAGCGCGAACTAGCGCACTGTGCTAGATTTCGATCTGGTGGACCTGGAGCAAGGGGAGACGACCGTGGAGCAGCCAACCGCGAGCGCGCCGCTCGCCCACCTGCGCGTCTTCGACCACGGCGGCTGGGCGCTGCCCTGGCGGGTCGCGCTGGCCGAGGGCGACTTCGCCGCCGAGGGCCTGGAAGTCGAGATCCTCGACTGGGACCCGTCGCCGGCGGTGCAGAGCGCCGGCACGGCCGACCTGACCACGTCGGAGAAGGAGCGCAAGCTCGTCGAGGGCCAGCTCGACATCTATGGCGCCTGCGAGTGGGGCCTGATCAAGCGCATCGCCGACCTGGGCGCCGGCCGGATCATCGGCATGCGGCGCGAGATGGGCATGCCGATGAAGCTGTTCGTCCCGCCGGGCTCCGCCGTCGCCGACCCGGCCGCGCTGGCCGGCCAGCCCGTGGCGATCAACGAGAACTCCGGCTCGCACTACGTGGCGGTCGAGGCGCTCGAGCGCTACCTGCCGCGCGAGCAGATCAACCTGGTGCACATCGGCCAGCCGTTCGCGCGCTACCAGGCGCTGATCGAGGGCCGTGTGGCGGGGGCGTTCATCCTCGAGCCCTACTCGACCCTGGCCGAGATTCAGGGCGCGCGCTGCCTGCTCGCCTATCCGGGCCGCGGCGGCGTCGTCGCCAGCGATAGCGTGCCGCCGGCGGTCCGCGAGCGCTTCCGCCGCGCCGTGGCCCGCGCCGCGGCGCGGATCAACGCCGACCCCGAGCGCTACAAGGAGATGCTGGTCGGCCAGCTCGCCTGGACCAACGTGCCGGCCGACCTGATCGCCCAGGTGCGCGAGCGGCTGGTGATGCCGCGCTACGACGCGCCGGAGGCGTACGACGAGGCGGCGTTCGACGAGTGCTACGCCTGGATGCGCGAGCGCGACCTGGTGCGGCCCGGCGTGCGCTACGACGACGTCGTGGCGCCGAGCTGACGGCTGCGGCGTGGGCGCGCCCGGGGCCAGCCCGCGCCTGAGCCGGCGGCGCCTGCTGGCCGCGGGCGGCCTGCTGGCCGGCGCGGCCGCGCTCGGGGCGGCTTGCGGCCAGCGCCCGGGTCAGTCGCCGCCGGCCGCTGCGCGGCCGGACACGCTCCGCTTCATCTCCTGGAGCGCGCCGCGCGCCGAGCAGGCCAACCTGTTCGTCGCCCGCGAGCGAGGCTACTTCCGCGACCAGGGGATCGACTTCGAGTACCGCGCCGGCCAGGGCACCGGCGACGCCATGAAGCAACTCCTGGCCGGCAACGGCGACGTGGCCTTCGTCGGCCCCGAGGTGATCTACTTCACCGCCGACCAGGGCGGCGACGCCGTCGGCATCTACAACACCTACCCCCAGAACCTGTTCGTCATCCTCTCCTGGCCGGAGGCCGCCGTGCGCGCGCCGGCCGACCTCAAGGGCAAGACGATCGGCGTGCTGAGCCAGGCCAGCAGCAGCCGCTACACCGTGCTCACGCTGCTGGCGCTGGCGGGGCTGAAGGAGGCCGACGTCACGCTGGTGGCGACGGGGCCCAGCCCGGCGCCGCTGCTAGAGCACAAGGTCGACGCGTGGTCGACGATCGCCACCACCGCCGACGCCGTGCAGCGCCAGAGCGGCCAGACCTTCGCCGTGCTGCCGGCCCGCGACTACCTGAACCTGCCGACCGACCTGTTCGCTACCACGCGGCAGCTCTACCTCGAGCGACCAGACCTGCTCGTGCGCTTCCTGCGCGCCGTGCGCCAGGGCACCGAGTACACCATCGCTCACCCGACGGAGAGTGCGGAGATCGCCGTCAAGGACGCGCTGGACATCAAGACCGTGCCCGCGGCGGAGGTAGTGATCCGCGCCTTCGGCGAGGCGGCCCAGAGCGACACCACCCACGCCCAGGGCCTCGGCTACTTCGACCTGGCAGTGCTGCGGGAGGGGGCGCGCCTGTACCAGGAGACGGGCCTGGTGAAGAGCCGCGTCGACGCCGACCGCTACTTCACCAACGACCTGGTGGCGCAGCTCTAGGGGAACCTAACTCCCCCGCGACGCTCGCGGTATTCCGCGTCGCACCCTTCCCGGCGCGGGAAGGGGGGAGAAGGGCCGGACTGCTCGCCGGAATAAGGGCGCGGCGCGTATCATTCGGACGGGGGGCGAGCGGCGGCGAGGACATGGCGAGGGCAAGTACGATGCGTGCGGCGCTCGGGGTCGGGATCGTCCTGCTCGGCCTGCTGGCGGCCGCTTGCGCGCCGCGGCTCGACGGCGCTCTCGACGAGCCCGCCGCCTACTCGGACGGCGCGGAGGCGGCGCCGCCGGCAGCCAGCGACACGGTCGTCGAGGACAGCTTCTACAGCGCCGCCCTCGGCCAGGAGATGTCCTACCTGGTCTACCTGCCGCCGGGCTACGACGCCGACGGGCGGCGCTACCCCACGCTATACATGCTGCACGGCATCGGCGGCAGCAACCGCGAGTGGCTCGGCTACGGCATCGACGTCGCCGCCTCCTGCCTGATGCGCGCCGGGCGCGTCCAGCCGTTCGTCGTCGTGCTGCCGCAGGGCGACGAGAGCTACTGGGTTAACCACGCGCCGGACGGCCCGCGCTGGGGCGACTACGTCGCCGACGACCTCGTCGCCCAGGTCGATGCCGTCTACCGCACGCTGCCCGCGCCGGCCAGCCGCGCCATCGGCGGCCTGTCGATGGGCGGCCACGGCGCGCTGCAGCTCGCCTACACCCACCCCGACGTGTTCGGCGTGGCCGGCGCCCACAGCCCCACGCTGCGGCCCCAGGACGAGGCGCCCGAGTACTTCGCCGACGCGCTGACCTTCCCCCGCGTCGATCCGGTCAGCCTGGCGAAGTGGAGCGACGGCGCGAGTCGCGTGCGAACCTGGATCGACGTCGGCGACGCCGACCCCTGGCTCTGGCGGATCGAGGAGCTGCACGACGCGCTGGACGAGCGCGGCATCGCGCACGACTGGCACGTCTGGGAGGGCGACCACGAGAGCGAGTACTGGACGGCCCACGTGGCCGACTACCTCGCCTACTACGGCGACGTGCTGGTCGGCGACGGCCCGACCGCCGCCCGCGACAAGCTCGGCAGCCCCGTGCCCGCCGCCTGCGAGCAGCAGCCCTGAGTAAATGGCCTTGGAGCACGCCTGTCTGACGAAGTCGGACAGGCCTGCCCCGAGGGAACCGCTCTAACGCAGGCGGCCCATCAGCAGCGCGTCGACGTAGGCGCCGTGGCGCCGGATCGCCTGCCGCTTGCGTCCCTCGTGCTCGAAGCCGCAGCGCTCGTAAAGCTGGATCGCCCGCGCGTTGTCGGCCATCACTTCCAGCTCGACGCGGCTCAGCCCGAGGTGGTTGTCGGCGACGTCGAGCAGCGCCTCGACGAGCCGCCGCCCGAGCCCACGGCCCTGGAACTGGTCGTGGACGCTCATCCCGAGCCAGGCGCAGTGGCGCTCGCGGCCCCGCTTGACGTGCAGGCCGGCGATGCCGACCACGCGGCCGCCGACCTCGGCCACCAGCACGTGGTCGTCGGGCCCCAGCGCTTCCAGGAAGCGGCGGTTGTCGGCGACCCGCTCCGAGGGCACCGCGAGCGTGAACTCGACCACGCTCGGCTGGCGGCGGATCTCGTGCACCGCCTCGGCGTCCTCGGCCCGCACCGGCCGGATCAGCGCCTGCCGCACCGTGCTGACCGCCCCGCCGTCCCCCTGGCCGCTCATCACTTCCCCCATCGCGCCTGCCCGGCCCGCCGCGCCCGCCGGGAGACTATAGCCGGCCGCCGCGCCTGCCGCCCGCTTTTCGTCGGCCCCCGCCGCGCCTGGCCGCGCCGGGCCGGCACTGTCGCGCCGCGGATATCGACGATCGGCGCTACGGCGCGCCCTGGCCATCGCTCACAATGTAGCGTAAGTGGCGCGTGGCGAACCGGCGCCGCGCGCCGCGAGAGCTGGATGGTCGGGACCGCGGTCCGCGCGGCGCCGCAGGCAGGAGTGGGGCGATGACGGGCACGAACGGTTGGCGCGACCCGGCCGCACTGGTCCGGCTGGCCTACGCCACCACGCGCGACGCGGTCGTGCTCGTCGGCTGGATCGCCCTCTGGCTGACCGTCTTCGTCGCGGCCGTGCTCGGCGTGTTCATCATCCCGGCTGTGGTAGTGCTCGTCGGGGCGATCCTGTACAGCCTGGGCCGCGCCGTGACCGGGCGCCTGCGCCGCCGTGGGCCGGCCCGGACGGACGCTCCCTGAGTCGAGGCGCGGCCGCGGCTAGCCGCGGGTACGAGGTGCAGCGATGTGGATAGCTCAACGGGTTGCGCGCGCGGGCCGCGGCTCGGCCGGCGGCGCGGCGCGGTGGCTGACCCGGCGGGCGGCGCTGTTGGTCGTCGCGCTCGCGCTGGCCAGCGCGTGGGCGACGGCGGCCGGGCCGGTGCGGGCGGCGCCGGATGGCCAGGACGTGGCGCCGGTCACAGTGTACGACTCGCCGGGGGTGGAAAGCGGCGATGGGCGGGCCGCCGAGCGCCTAGTCCAGACGGCGCGCGACCGCCTCGACCGCGGCGACTACCAGGGCGCCATCGACGACCTGACGCGGGCGCTACGGTCCAACCACGACCTCGACCGCGGCCGCGCCGACCTGTACGTGCTGCTCGGCCGGGCGCGGGCCGGCGCGGGCGACGCGGCGGGCGCCATCACCGAGTTTGACCGCGCGCTGCAGTTCAACAGCACGCTGGTCGACGCCTACGTCGGCCGCGCCCAGGCGCGGGCCGCGCTCGGCGAGCGCGACGCCGCCCTCGCTGACCTGGCCAGCGCCCTCCAGCGGAGCCCGAACAGCGCCGATCTGTACAGCGCCCGCGCGTCCCTGCGCGCCGACGCCGGCGACGCGGCCGGCGCCGTCGAGGACCTGACCCAGGCCCTGCGCCTCAATCCTACCAGCGCTGACCTGTACACGAGCCGCGCCTACGCCCGCGTCAATAGCAACGACCCGCGTGGCGCCGTGGAGGATTTCACCAACGCGCTGCAGCTCGACCCCGGCCGGACCGACCTCTACGCCGCGCGGGGCTACGCGGCCGTCAACAGCAACGACTTCGCCCGCGCCATCGCCGACTTCGGCGAGGCGCTGCGGGTCAATCCGAACAGCGCCGAGCTGTACGTCGCGCGCGCCTACGCCCGGGTCAGCGCCGGCGACCGGCGCGCGGCGATCGACGACTTCACCGAGGCGCTGCGCCTCGATCCCAACGCGGCCAACGCCTACAGCGGCCGCGGCTACGCCCGCGCCGACGAGGGCGACCGCGCCGGCGGCCTCGCCGACCTGCAGCGCGCGGCCGAGATCTACCGCAACCGCGGCGAGACGACCAGCTACCAGGAGGTCATGAGCGGTCTGGCGAGCATGCAGCAGTAGGCCAGAATAACAGCCCGCACCCCGGCGAGTGCGTATAATGGCGCGGGCCGGCGTTTGCCGCGCCTCGATTAGCGTAAGAGCCCCGGAGGCGCGCTG
>Ga0070739_10001684_pt1 | contig 32164 bp, 26 predicted proteins | sample Coa_R1_7_FD_66445 | JGI IMG/M metagenome (GOLD analysis project Ga0070739, IMG submission 66445) | Surface soil microbial communities from Centralia Pennsylvania, which are recovering from an underground coalmine fire - Coalmine... | ecosystem: Environmental > Terrestrial > Soil > Unclassified ...
TCAGCTACGGGCCCAACACCGCCGGTCAGACCCTGACCGACTGCGCCACCGTGGCCGGCCAGGCCAACCCCTCCTGCGTGCCGACGACCATGCCGGGGGCCATCACCGTCGGGATAACCAAGGCCAACAACGCCGCCGATCCCGCCGGCAGCAACTTCCAGCAGGTGGAGACGGCCCAGAGCCTGGGCGAGACCTTCACCTACCAGGCCGTGATCACCAACAACACGGCGGTGGACGAGGTCATCGACTCGCTCACCGACGCCCTGCCCAGCCAGGGTCCGGCCTCGGTCTGCTCCGCCCTGGTGGGCACCCCCTTGCCTGCCGGCCAGTCGGTGACCTGCCAGTTCAGCGGAGTCGCTCCCGCCGGGCCCGGGGACAGCCAGACCGACACCGTCCGGGTGGACGTCCACCAGTCGGGCAACACCGCCCGGACGGCCACCGCCTTCGCCAACTCGACCGTGCTGACCAGCCCGACCGTCGGGATAACCAAGGCCAACAACGCCGCCGGCACCGGGTACGGGCAGTCGGAGATCGCCGCCGCCGGGGCCACCTCGGTCCCCTACCGGGTGGTGGTCACCAACACCAACGAGACCCCGGCCACCATCACGGTCCTGACCGACACGGTGAACGGGACGACCATCGACATCTGCCCCAGCCTGCTCGGGCAGGTCCTGGCCCCCGGAGCCTCGGTCACCTGCGACTTCACCGGCCCGGTGCCGGCGGTGGAGACCACCGACACCGCCGGGGTGACCCTCAGCGTGAACGGAGCCCTGGTCAGCGGGACGGCGACCTCCACCGTCTTCCCGCCGGTCCTGGGCACGACCATCACCCCACCCCCCACCCCCACTCCGAGCACCCCGCCGGCCGTCGCGCCGACCACGGTGGCGCCCACCCAGCTGGCCTTCACCGGCCTGCCGACCGGCCGCCTGCTGGCCATGGCCATGGGCATGGTGCTCGGGGGCCTGGCCCTCCTGGGGGCGGCGGGTCTCATCGGCCGCCGCCGCCGGACCCTGGCCGGGGCCGGTCTAGCCGGACTCGGGCTGGCGACGGCCTCTCCGGCCGGGACCCCGACCGCCTCCACCCACCACGTCGGGCCGCAGTGGCAGCCGGGCAGCGGGGGCGGCCTCGACCCCACCGGCACCCCCACCCGGAGGGGGCGGGGGCGCCCGATGATCGGCCGAGCCCCCAACAGGGAGGCCCAGCCGCCCCCGGCCGGCGGGTAGGCCCCCCGGTCGCCTCCAATCGAGGCCACCCCCACCCCGACTCGGTGGGGGTGGCTCCGGGGAGGGGGCGCCCGGCCCTGAGGGGGGTCCGGCCAGCCGGTTGGGACGTCAAAATTGCGGCTCTCACCGTTGGCTCGGCCACACACAGCGTTGACATTGGCCGGGCGCCATGAAATGGTCGTCAGGTGGACCGATTTCGCCGGGTCGCTGGCCTCAGCGCGGCCTTGGCCACCGCCGGCCTGGTAGCGGGGGCGTTGTCGGTGGCCGGCGCGGCTCCGGCGGCGGCCGCTCCCGCAGCGGGATCGGCCGGTCCGCTCGGGGGCGCCCAGGCGGCCAGCACCCCCACCGGGCTCAGCCTCGCCCTGGCGGCTCCGGCCACGGTGGACCCCGGCGGCCAGGTCACCTACGAGCTGGCGGTGACCAACGGCTCCGCCACCACGGCCACCGCGGTCGGTCTCGCCGCCGACCTGGATCCCATCGAGTCGTTCCAGGCCAGCGGCTCCTCCCCCGGCTGCGGGCCGGCCGCTACCGGCCCGGCGGGGGCGGGCCCGGTGGTGACCTGCACCGTTGCCGACATCAGCCCGGGGGCGACCCAGACTCTGACGCTCGTGGCCACCGTCGGGGCCGGCGATGCCGGCCGGGTCGCCCTCACCTGCGCAGGTGCCGAAGGGACCACTCCTTCGTCATGCGGGGCCACGGTGGTCACCGGACCGCTGGCCCTTACGGCGGTAGCGGCCAACAACGCAGCCGACCCGGCCGGCGAGCAGTTCCTTCCGACGGCAGCGGCGCAGGCACCCGGCGTCTCCGTCACCTACCTGGTGACCATCACCAACCCCTCCGCCGGCCCCGAGGTGCTGGACTCGGTCAGCCAGGCCAGCGCGGGCCAGCCGGTCACCCCGGTCTGCACCGGCCTCACCGGGGGCTCCCTCCCCCCGGGCGGCTCCGCCTACTGCCAGTTCCCGGGCACGGCTCCCGCCGCCGCCGGCGCCAGCCAGAACGTGTTCGTCCTGGTCAGCGCCCATGATCCGACTGATCCCGGGCGGATCGGGTCGGCGGTGGCCACCTCCGGGCTCACCACCCCCGGCACCTCAATGGCGGCCGACATCTACCTGTGCAGCGCCACCGGCGCCTCCACGGCCGAGGTCACCGGAGGCGGGCTAAGCCTGGCCGGCCCGACGACCCTGGCGTCCTCGGCCAACCCGCTGGCCCCCACCCCCGTGGCCGCCGGCACCTACCTCATCTCGGCCACCGCTCCCGCCGGCTACCAGTTCGTGACCACCTGCCCGGGGGCCGCAGCGGCTACACCCCCGGTGACCCTGACCGGCGCCACCGCCACCGGCGCCACCGCCACCGCCACGGTGCCCGCCGGAGCAGCCGCAACGGCTGTCTTCTACGTCGTGCCGACCGCCCCCGGCCTGGGACTGAGCGTGCTCGCGGGCAGCGACGCCGCCGATCCCGGGGGCGCCAGCGTCGCTCCCACCGCCACTGCCGCCCGGCCGGGCGAGGCCTTCACCGAGCAGGTCACGATCTCCAACACGGATAGCCAGGCCGTGCGGATCGCCTCGGTGACGGCCGTCGCCAACGGTGGCACGCCGGCAGCGGTTTGCCAGCAGCTGGTGGGGACGACCCTGGTCCCGGGCCAGTCCCTGCGCTGCCAGTTCCCCGATCAGGCGCCGGCCGGCCCGGGTGCCTCCCACACCTCGACGGTCACGGTCAGCGCCACCAATGTCCCTCCTGACCAGGCCGGCGGCAGTGTGAGCGCCACCGCCTCGTCGGTGGTCCTGACCGGGCCCGGGGCCGGACTGGCCGCCACCAGCGACGCCTCCGGCACCGGCTACGGCGTATCCGAGGCGGCGGCGCCCGGAGCCACCTCGGTGCCCTATCGGCTGGTGGTACTCAACCCCAACGCCTCTCCGGCCACGGTCATCGGTCTGAGCGATAGCCGGGCCACCACGACAACGGCGGTCTGTTCCAGCCTGGTCGGTCGGACGGTGGCCCCGGGGCAGTCGGTCACCTGTGACTTCACCGGGCCGGTCCCCACCACCGCCACCACCGACACCGGCCGGGTGGTGCTAGCGGTCGACGGGCTGGTGGCCACCGCCAGCGCCGGGGCCACCGTGGCGCCGGCCCCGGCCGTCCCCAGCCCGGCCAGGCCCGTTCCGGCCGGAACGACCCCCAACCCGGTCGCTACCGCCCCGCTGGCGCCGACCGCCGCCCCCACGGTGGTGGCGCCGACCGCGTCCGGGTCGACGGCGTCGGCCCCCACCATCGTGCAGCCCACCATCGTCGGGCCCACCATCGTGGCCCCGACCGCCGCCGGTGGCCCGGGGTCGAGCCTGCCCAACACCGGCCTGCCCACCGCCCCGCTGGTCGGGATGGCCCTGACCATGGTGGCGATCGGCGCTCTGCTGGTCATGGCCGCCGACCGGACCGCCGCCGGGGCGGCCCTCGCCACCCGCCCCCTGCCCATCCCCGCCCGCCCGCAGCCGATCCTGCGCCGGGCGACCGGCTGCCCGGCCACCGAGCATCCCTACCGGATCGACCCCGGTCCCGGCCGGGCCGTCATCCACCGACTCGGCCCGGTCGACCTCGCCCCGCTTTCCCGGACTGGGCTAGAGGCTTCTAATCACCCTGAGTGGTGTCCCGGTCGGATTGAGAGCCTTGGTCACCGGCGGAAAGGGATGGAACGCCCGGATCGTCACCCAGTGACCACAATCGGTGCCGAAATCTATGGGTGGCCGCTCAAGGGCCCTCCGCCCTAGGCCGACACTCACTCCGACAACCCAAACCCACGATAAAGGCAACCCCGGGGAAACCCGGGAGACGCAAAGCCACGGGTCTAAGGGGAGCCTCGCTCCCTAGGACGGCCGGGTTGCCGAATGGGGCGGTCATCGCCTCCGTGGGCTCATTCATGGAGGAAAATAGATGGCCGGAAGGTTCCGCTGGGCGCTTCCCCTGGCAGTAGGCGCCGCTTCGACCCTCGGGGTGCTCACCCAGACCACCCCCGCCTTCGCCGACAGCTCGCCGTCGGCTGCATCCCAGTTCGTGGCCGACATCAACGCCCTGAGGGCGTCCCACGGCCTGTCCCGGCTGGTGGTCAACTCCACCCTCACCTCGGTGGCCTGGAACTGGTCCCAGCAGATGGCCGGGGCCGGAACCCTGAGCCACAACCCCAGCCTGGCCGCCGACCTGCCCTCGGGCTGGCAGAAGGGGGGCGAGAACGTGGGCGTCGGGCCCGACGTGGCCAGCCTGCAGCAGGCGTTCGTCAACAGCCCCGAGCACTACGCCAACATGGTCGACCCCGCCTTCAACCAGATCGGCGTCGCCGTCGACGTCACCTCCTCCGGCACCATGTGGGTGACCGAGGACTACATGGAGGCCCCGCTGGCGGCCGCCCCGGCCCCGGCCCCGGTCGCTCCGGCCCCGGCCCCCAGCGTGGCCCCGGCCCGCCCGGTGGTCACCTCCGGTCCGGCCCCGACCATCCCCGCTCCCGCCCCGGTGGCCGCCTCCGCCCGCCCGGCTCCCGCCCCGGTGGCCCCCGCCCCGGTGGCGACCCCCGTCGCCCACCCGGCCCCGGTGGCCACCCCGGCCCCGGTAGCTACGCCGGCCGCCTCCGCCCCGGCAGCCATCCCCGCCCCCAGCCCCGCCCCGGCCGCCCCCGCCGCTAGGACGGTGGCGCCGGTCGCTCCGGTCCACGCCGCCGCCGCTCCGGTTTCGGCCCGGTCCGGGGCCAGGTCCGGGGTCAGGGTCGCCCACCGGGCCACCATCGCTCTGTCCGCCAGCCACGCCGCCACCGGGTTGATCGACGGTCTGGTGGCCATCGCCCTGGTGGCCAGCCTGGGCTTCGGCCTGGCCCGCCTGCGGGGATCGCGCCGGGTGCCGCGCCTGGCTTGACCACTACGACAGCCTCACCGGGTGGGGACGCCGGCCGTCCGCACCCTCCAGCCTGAGCTTCCTTTAGGTGGACCCCCGGATCGTCCGGGGGTCCACCCGCGTCCGGGGCCCGATGGAGCCCATGACCGGCACGGCTGCCTTCGAGCCGGCCCGAGGCCATCCCCGCCGCCCCGGTCGGAGATTCGGGGCGACGGTGAACATCCCGTTCAAGAAAATCCGGCCTGGGACCGACAAACCAGGGACGGGCGCTCGCCCCGTTGTCCCGGAAAGGAACATTGCATTGAAGCTGCTGTCGGATTCATACAGCCGTCGGCGGGCGGCACGGGGCGAGGGCGGCTTCACCCTCGTCGAGCTGCTCGTCGTAATTGTCATCCTTGGCATCCTCGCCGCCATCGTGGTCTTCGCCGTCACCGGCATCACCAACAAGGGCCAGACCTCGGCCTGCAACACCGACGCCAAGACCGTCCAGGCAGCCGAGGAGGCCGCCTATGCCAGCGTCTCCGGGGGGGCCACCGCCTCCTACCTGCCCATGAGCAGCCTGGTCTCGAGCGGGTTCCTCCATTCGGCCTCGACCCTGTGGTCGGTGTCGGCCGGTCAGTCGACCTACTCGCTGACTGGCATCGGCAACTGCAACGGCCAGTCGGCCCCGTAGTCGGAGACCGTAACAACGCAGGACAGCGCCGGGGCCGGCAGTGCCGGCCCCGGCACCTTTATCGAGAGCGGAAACTTGTCTGAGATCCTCACCCTGCCCCGCCCGGCCCGGCCCTCCCGCCTGCGCCGCCGGGCCTGGCCCCTGGCGACCACGGTCCTGACCCTGGTAACCGGGCTGGCCTACTCGTTCTGGTGGGTGGCCGTGGTCCGTCACGCCCGCCACCCCTACTGGCTCACCCCCGGCGACCTGTGGTTGACCGCCCGCGACGCCCACTACGTCACCTGGGGAGCGCTTCCTTATATATATGGCACCGGCACCGCCCTGGTGGCCCTGCCCGGCATGGCCATCACCCTGGCCCCCTTCGCCCTGCTGGTGGCCAAGCTGGGGCTGGTCGAGAGCTTCGGCCCCTGGGTCGTCCCCCACTCCCCGGCCTGGCTGGTCTACGGCCCGGTAACCATCATCATGGCCTGCCTGCTGCTCTTCGCCGGCGACGCCTGGGTCGAGGACCTGGGCATCGCCGGCTGGCGCCGGGCCGGCTTCTCCCTGGCCGGCGCCATGGCCGCCTGGGAGGTGGCCGCCCGCTGGGGCCATCCCGAGGACAGCCTGGCCCTGGGCCTGGCCCTCTACTGCCTGCTCGACGTGCGCCACCAGCGCTGGCGCCGGGCCGGCTGGCTGTTGGGCCTGGCCGCCTGCTTCCAACCCCTGGTCGTGCTGGTGGTCCCGGTGGTCGGGGCCGCCGCCGGCTGGCGCCGCCTCTGGCCCCTGCTGGTGCGGGCCAGCTTCCTACCCGCCTGCCTGCTGACGGCGGTCCTGGCGGTGGACGCCGGCGACGTCATCCACTCCTTCGTGGCCCAGCCCAACTATCCCGACCTGAGCCAGTCCACCCCCTGGGCATGGCTCTCCCCGGACCTCGGTCACCATGCCATCGGGGCCGGCCCGGCCCGGATGGTCGCCCTGGCGGTGGCCTTCGGGCTGGGATGGTTCGCCTGGCGGTGGCGCTCAGACTGGTACCGGCTGTTCTGGATCGGCTCGTGCATGCTCGCCACCCGAGGAGTGTTCGAGGCGGTCATGGTGCCGTACTACGTGGTCCCCGCCCTCTTCCTCGCCCTCCTGGTGGCCTGGGGCCGGCTGCCGTGGTGGCGGGCGGTGGCCGCCACCGGCCTGGCCGCCGGCACCATCGTCATGACCAGCACCCGGGGCCCGGTCCTGTGGTGGTGGCTGGAGTCGGTCGCCCTGCTGGCAGCGACGGTGGCCGTGTGCCACCCCCTGGGCCGCCGCCGTCGTCCCGCCGCCGCTGCGGTGACCGAGGCGCCGGCGGAAGCGGCCGTGGTCGAGGAGAGCCCGGGGGCCGGGCGCCAGCTGGTCGGGGCCGGGGTATGAGCCGGCCCGGCGTGCAGCGGGGCCTTCCGTGGCTGGCCTGGACCGCCACCCGGGCCCTGGGCCTGGTCGGCCTGCTGGGGCTGTGGGTGTACGGCCATCGCCACGTCATGGCCGGGGCCTCGGACCTGGCCCTGTACTGGCGGTGGGCCTTCGAGGCCCACCACGGGATGGTGCCCTACGTGCACATCCGCATGATGTACCCCCCCGGGGTCCTGCCCTTCATGTTCCTGCCGTGGGGCAGCATCACCGCCTACCGGGCCGCCTTCCTGGTGCTGGCCTTCGGCGCCGATCTGGTCACCTTCACCCGCCTCCGCCGCCACGGCCAGGGTTCGGGGGCGTGGGTGTGGATCGGGGCCGGTGCGCTCCTCGGCCCGGTGTTCTGGGGCCGCTTCGACATCTTCGTCGCCGCCGCCATGGTGCTGGCGGTCCTCGACCACCGCCGGGGCCGCCCCGCCCGGGCGGCGGCGTGGTTGGGGCTGGCCGCCTCCATCAAGCTGTGGCCGATCCTGCTCGTCCTGCCGGTGCTGCGTCGCAGCCCCGCCGGGCGCCGGTTGGTGGTGGCGGCCGCCGCCGTGGCCGGCCCGGCTCTCCTGACCCTGCCGGTGGCCGCCTGGGGCGGCCTGCCCGGGCTCCTGGACACCCTCCGCCTCCAGGCCGGACGGGGCCTCGAGGTCGAGTCCCTCTTCGCCGTCCCCCTGGTGGTCCTGCACTCCCTGCACGCCGCCTCCTACCAGCCCCAGCTCACCATCGCCTGGCAGTTCGTCGGCCGGGCGGCCGACCTGCTCGCCACCCTGGCCTCGGTGGCGGCCGTCGTCGCCGTGGCCTGGTGGGCCCGGCTGGCCCTCCGCTCCGGTGAGCGGGCCCGGTCCCTGGGCCTGCTCAGCTTCGTCCTGGCCGTGGCCGTGGTGGCCACCGGCAAGGTGATCTCGCCCCAGTACGGGGTGTGGGTGGCGGCGGGGGCCGCCGTGGCCGTCGGCGAGGTCGGGCGGGGCCGCCGGGCCCTGCTGGTCTGCAGCGGCGCCTTTCTGGCCTCCACCCAGGCCCTGTTCCCGTTCCTGTTCCACGGCCTGCTCGCCGGGGCGCCCGCAGCGGCGGCGGCCGGAGTGGTCCACGGGGCGACGGTCCTAGCTCTCGCCCTGGCCGCCGTGCGGGTGGCCCGGAACCCCAACCCAACGGCGGTGACCATGCTCGAGACACAGTCAGTGCCCCACCGGGACTCAACCCTCCCGCCGGGCTCGCTGTCCCCGGCGGACCCGGTGCTCCATCCAGAGTCGACTCGGGAGCGGGAGGGATGCCCGGCCCGGGCGGCAGCCGCCGGGCTCGTGCCGGTCACGGTGGGCGGGGCGCCGACATGAAGCCCGATCCCCGACTGCGGTCCTGCATCGACCAGCTCATCGAGGCCAAGGGCACCGACCTGCTCATAACCGCCGGCGCCCCACCGTTCATGCGGGTGGACCAGAACCTGACCCCGGTCCCCGGCCAGCCCCGCCTGCAGCCTGAGGACACCGCCGACATGGTGCGCTCGGTGCTCGGCCCGTCCGTGTTCGACCAGCTCAAGGTGGCCCGCGAGGTCGACTTCCCCCTCAACTGGGAGGGGCGGGCCCGCCTCCGGGGCAACGCCTTCCACCAGCGCGACACCCTGGCCATGGCCCTGCGCCTGCTGCCCTTCGGCATCCCCAACGTGAGCGAGCTGCGCCTGCCCCGGGCCGTGACGGAGATGGCCGGCCGGCCCAGCGGGCTGTTCCTGGTCACCGGGCCCACCGGGTCGGGCAAGTCCACCACCCTGGCCTCGCTGGTGGCTCAGATCAACCGGACCAGGCAGTGCCACATCCTCACCGTCGAGGACCCCATCGAGTACCTCCACCATCACGACCATGCCGTCATCAACCAGCGCGAGGTCGGCTCGGACACCGAGTCCTTCGCCAGCGGCATGCGGGCCGCCCTGCGGGAGGATCCCGACGTCCTCATGGTGGGCGAGATCCGCGACTCCGAGTCGGCCGAGATCGCCCTGATGATGGCCGAGACCGGCCACCTGGTCCTGTCCACCCTGCACACCAACGACACCGCCCAGGCCCTCGACCGGGTCGTCTCCATGTTTCCGGCCAACCAGCGGGAGCAGGTGTGCCAGCAGCTGGGCAACTCCCTCGCCGGGGTGGTGTTCCAGCGGCTGCTGCCCAAGCGGGGCGGCGGCCAGGTGGCCGCCTTCGAGGTGCTGCAGCCCACCCACGCCGTGCGCAACCTGGTCCGCGAGGGCAAGACGGCCCATCTCCGCAACGCCATCGCCGTGGGTCGGGCCGAGGGTATGCAGACCCTGGAGGACTCACTCTGCGAGCTGGTCGAGCTGGGGATGGTCGAGCTGGAGGAGGCCCAGAGCCGCTCCCTGCATCCCCGCGACTTCGAGCGCCTGGCCAGCGCCCGCTTGGTCAGGAGCGTCGGCCAGCGGTGAGCCCGGCCCGGTCACCGTCGGAGAGGGGTGACACCCTCGTCGAGCTGCTGACGACGATCGGGCTCATGAGCCTGGCCATCGTCTTCATCATCGGCGGCATCGGCGAGGCCGCCATGCTCTCCGGCGTGCACCGCAACCAGGCCGACACCTCGGCTTCTTTGACGTCGGCGGCTGAGTACCTGTCCGGCCAGAAGTACGTGGCCTGCTCGAGCGCCGCCTCCCCGAGCGCCGCCGCCGCCTTCAACGGCCTGCTGGCCGGTTGGGCGCCCACCGCCCTCGACCAGCACGACGTGACCGTGCCGACCGTGGTCAAGGTGACCGACACCAGCGGCAACGACTGCACGGGCCTGGCCACCGACCCCGGCCTCGAGATGGTGTGGCTCCAGGCGTCCTCCAACAACACCAAGGTCACCCAGACCCTGTACCTGGTCAAAGGCAACCGGTGAGGCGGCCGGGGTGGGGCCAGGACCGGGGGGTCACCCTGGTCGAGCTGATGGTCTCGATCACCATCCTGGGCATCATCGTGGTGCCCCTGACCGAGGCGTTCATCGTCGGCCTGCGCACCACGGCCGAGGCCAGCACCAGCCTGGCCAACTCCCATGACACCCAGCTGGTGGACTACTACCTGCGCCGCGACAGCTCCGGCGCCACCGCCCAGGTCGGCCTGACCACCGCCGGGGCATGCTCGGGCGCGGCCGTTGCCTCCCCGGTCCTCGAGCTGTCATGGCAGCAGGCACCGGTCTACACCTCGACGACCCTGACCTCGGGCCTGCCCCAGTTCGGCACCGGGGCCAGCTACGTGGCGGACTATGTCGCTTCCGGGCCCAAGCTCTACCGCTACTACTGCGTGGGTGGCGGAGCGGCCCAGGTCACGACGGTGGCCTACAACCTGAGCACCACCACCGCCCCGGTGGTCACCTCCACCAGCTGCGGCAGCGCCTCCTCGCCCGGTTGCGTTTCGGTGACCCTGACCGACAACACCGGCCGCCAGTACACGACCGTGCTGTTCGACCGGAGCTACTGATGCGCGTGCGCCTGCGCCGCCTCGGCCCCTCTTGCGTCACCGGATGGGGCCAACCGCGGCGCTCCGGGCGGGGCCGGGGTGACGACGGGGTCTCCCTGATAATCGCCCTGGCCATCCTGTCGGTGTTCGGGATCGGGATCGGGTTCATCCTCGGCGAGGCCCAGGTCAACTTCAAGTCCACCGAGGTGACCGGCACCATCCGCAACATGACCTATGCCGCCGACGGAGGCGTGGAGTACGGGATCGCCCAGGCCCGGGCCGGCTACTGCGCCTCCACCGTCGCCGCCCCGCCGTCCCCGACCCCCCTGGCCCCCGGCGAGGTCAGCGCCACCCCGGTCAGCCTCAGCGAGCCGGGGGTGAACCCGTCGCTGTCGGTGACCTGCGAGACCACGGCGGGCAACTCGCTGGCCAACACCTTCGGGGGATCCGAGGGCCACCCCGGCTACTCGGTCGTGACCAACAGCCCGGCGGGGTCGTCGAACTGCGTCAGCCTCGCATCGGATCCGGTGGGCGAGTCCAACCAGATCAACTACAGCGCCAGCACCCACTGCGCCACCTACGGCGCCAGCGGGACCGGGGCCCTGTACTGGTCCCCGGCCGCCCCCCCGACCAAGAACTTCTACGGGTCGAGCTACGACCTGCTCGGGGTCTCCCACTACCAGGACCCCTCCACCGGCAACGTGTCGGCCTGGGCGGTGGGGTCCAACACGACCATCCTGTCCTTCGACGGGTCCAACTGGAACGCCGTCGGCTGCGTGGGCTGCACCAGATCCAGCAACCTCACCCTCTACGGCGTCTACGCCGTCAGCCCCACCAGCGTGTGGGCGGTGGGGACCAACGGCACCAACGGCGTGGTGCTCTACGACAACGGCTCGGACAACTGGACCCTCTACACCCTCACCTCTACGACCAGCCTCACGGCGGTGTGGGGGGCGGACGCCACCGACGTGTGGGCGGTGGGTGCCGGCGGAACGGTCGAATACATCCAGCCCTCGGGCGGCAGCCTGGCCGTCACCACCCAGAAGCTGCCCGGCAGCCTCCACAACCCCAACCTCTCCGGGGTGTGGGGGGTCACCGGCAGCCCGGCGGCCACGGCGTCGACCCTGTGGGCGGTGGGCGACGGCGGGATGGTGGTCAACAGCACCACGGGTGGGGGCTCGTGGTCGCGCCAGACCACCGGCGTCAGCGCCAACCTCACGGCGGTGGTGGCCACGTCCAGCTCCAGCGTGTGGGTGGTGGGCGCCTCCGGCACCATCCTGCAGTCCGCCAACGGAGGCTCGTCGTGGTCCACCTCGACCTCGGGCACCACCGCCAACCTCTACGCCCTGTATGCCGCCAGCAGCGGATCGGCCTACGACGTGTGGGCGGTCGGGGCCGGCGGCGTGGTCGACTACTGGCCGGGCTCGGGCAGTTGGTCCTGCGCCGCCACCCCGGCGGCGTGCCAGACCGTTCCGGCGGGGACCTCCGACCTGCACGGGATCAGCGGGGTCGGCTACGGCCCCGGCCAGGTGCACACCGTGGGGCTGGGGGCCACCATCCTCGACTACAACGGCATCCCGTCCAGCGTCAGCCCGGTCAACTTCGGCCAGCCCTGGCGGGCCCAGACCTCGCCCACGACCCAGACCCTCAACGACGTCGGCAGCACGCCCGTGGCCGGCGGCGGCAGCGTCGAGTACGCCGTGGGCAACAACCAGTCGGGGGCGGAGACGATCCTGGTCAGCACCGACGGCCAGACCTGGAACAAGGCCACCGTGTCCGGCAGCCAGCCGCTCTACGGGGTGTCGGCCGCCCGGGTCCAGAGCGCCTCGGCCAGCCCGCCGGTGACCGACGGGACCCACGCCTGGGCGGTGGGGGGCGGGGGCCAGATCTACGCCACCGCCAACAGCGGATCCACCTGGGCGACCCAGGCCTCCCCGACCACCCAGACCCTCAACGCCGTGTTCGCCCTGGACGACACCGACGTGTGGGCGGTGGGCAACAACTCGGGGTCGGCCGAAACGATCCTGTTCTACAACGGGTCCACCTGGTCCTCGGTCGGCCCGAGCCTGGGCCGGGGCCAGCCGCTGTACGGGGTGTGGGCGGCCGACACCAGCCACGTGTGGGCGGTGGGCGGGGGCGGGACGATCCTGTTCTACAACGGCACCAGCTGGTCGGCGGCCAGTTCGCCGACCTCCAGCCAGCTCAACGGGCTCGCCGGCATCAGCGCCAGCCAGGTGTGGGCGGTGGGCAACCGGCAGGGCAACAAGGAGACCATCCTGTTCTACGACGGATCCACCTGGACCTCGGTGGGACCGTCCAACAGCCCCCCGGAGGACCTCAACTCCGTCTTCGCCCAGTCCAACTCCGGCACACCCCAGGTCTTCGCCGTGGGCAACAACGGGCTGGTCTACTTCTACGACGGCACGTCCTGGACCCAGCAGACCGGCCCGTCGACCAAGGTGTCGCTGTACGGCGTGACCGCGGTCGGCTCGGGCAACTACCAGGCCTGGTCGGTGGGCGCCGGCGGGTCCATCTGGAACTTCAACCCCTTCGCCCCCTACGGCATGTCGATCATCTCCGGCGGCACCGTCTTCAACTCGGGAACGACCTCGCTGCCGTCGCCCGGATCGGGGAACTCCTGCAACGACTGCGTGGACATCTCCGACTCCGGCTTCGTGCAGGGCGGCCAGACCTGCACGGGTGAGCCCAACAGCCTCCTGGGGGAGCTGTACCTGTCTGGCACCTACAGCTGCACCACCTCGACCCAGCCGGCGGTTTCCGAGTCCCTGCCCACCCCGTCCTCGCTGTGGCCGGGCTGCACCATGGTGCAGGCCTCCCAGGGCCAGCAGTTCGCCTCCCCCTGTCCGGTGCAGAGCTCCTCACCGTCGGTCCAGAACCTGAGCTGCGGCAGCTACGCGCAGTTCTCGCCCGGCATCTACACCTCGTCCTTCGGCCGGCTGTTCCAGCAGAAGTCGCTCAACGCCTTCTTCCAGAGCGGCGTCTACTACCTCGACAACGTCGGCACCGTGGTCATCAACTCGTCGGGCAGCTACATAGTCGGTGGCATGCCGGCCAGCCCCACCACCAACCCGGCCCTGGTCGGCACCGAGAACCCCAGCGTGGCCTCGTCCAGCCCGTGCTGGAGCTACATGCAGGCCCATGACTCGAACAACGGCAGCGGCGTCGAGTTCATCCTGGGAGGCAACAGCAGCATCCAGATCCTCGACGGGAACGTCGAGCTGTTCGGCCGCAGCGGCGGCAGCAGCGCCGAGGGTGCCCAGGGCATCTCGATCCGCGAGGCCTGCTCCCCGTCCTCCTCCGCCCTGTCCTCGCCGGTCGCCTGCACCGGCGGTTGGGACGCCAGCCTCCCCGGGGCGAGCAACCAGATCCTCTCCATGAAGGCCTCCCAGCTCGGCAACGGGAACAACCCCAACCAGGGCAAGCCCGCTCTCGACGTCCACTCCGCCATCTACGCCCCCGACGACAACGTCGACCTGTACAGCAACACCAACACCGCCGGCCTCGGCACCACCGTGGGGGCGATCGACTGCTGGTCGCTTGAGCTGTCGGTGCAGAACTACACCAGTCCCGCCATCCGCGCCCAGGCCGGAGGACCGTTGGCGGTGCGGCGGGTGATCTTCACCGCTCTGGCCCAGGGCGGCACCGGGTCGATTCCGGTCAAGGAGGAGGCGGTGGTGGTGATCGACGGGCCCGCTCCCGACGACGTGCAGTCGGTGAGCACGTGGCGCTACTGCACCCCGCCCGGAGCCACGACGACGCTGTGCTCGGCGTGACCGACCCCGCCCGGCCCGGCGGGCACCTCCGCCTCCGGCGCCGCCCCGGTCGGTAGGTTGCGGCCGTGTCCATGCGCCGGCCCGGTCCCGAGCTCCCCTACCAGCTCCTCGGCGGGGTGCAGTCCTGCCCCGGCGGGTGGCTGGTGGTGGGGGCCAAGCTGCAGGGCATATCCATGGCCCCCCAGCCGGCCGAGGTGCTGCCCACCTTCATCGACCTGATCGACCACCGGCCGGCCTACTCCGTCATCGCCCTGCGCCTCCCCATCGGGCTGCGGTCGGTCCACCAGGCGGGCGGGCGGTCCTGCGACGTGGCCGCCCGCAAGCTGCTGGGACGTCCCCGCAGCGCGGCGATCGCCTCACCGCCGTCGCGGGAGGACCTGGCCGCCTTCCGCAGCGGGGGCCGGCCCGCGGTCAGCGCGGTCGTGGCGGCCCAGCTGGCCCGGATCGCCGAGGCCTACGAGGTGATTGGCTCATACCACCAGCGCACCGTGTTCGAGGTGCACCCCGAGCTGAGCTTCTTCCAGCTCAACGGCAACCGGCCGCTGCGCCGGCCCAAGCACACCGGTGCCGGGCGGGAGGAGCGCCGGAGCCTGCTGCTGGAGAAGATCCCCGGGGCCGAGCGGGCCCTGGACCACCCGGTGGCGGGGGCGTCCCCCGACCATCTGGCCGACGGCCTGGCCCTGCTGTGGACCGCCCGCCGGATCTTCGCCCGGGCGGTGACCCGGCTGCCGGAGCTTCCGGAGTGGGACGAGGAGGGCTTCCGGATGGAGCTGGTCTACTGAGCTGTCGGTGGAGGTTCTCCTGACGCGCTCGGCGCCGGCGGGGGGTGCTACTTGGGCACCTGCACCTGGTTGAAGATCCCGTACATCGCCGATATCAGGGCGATGGCCACGAACCCGACCACCAGCCCCATGACGAGGATCACCGCCGGCTCGAACAGGTTGGTGAACCGCTTGAGCTTGTAGTCCAGCTCGCGGTCGAAGTAGATGGCCGCCGTCTCCAGCTGCTCGCCCAGGGAGCCGGTGTCCTCGCCCACCCGGATCATCTGGCGGGCGGCGGCGGGGAATAGGTCCGTCTCCGCCAGCGGCGCCGCCAGGCCCCGCCCCGCCAGCATGCCCTGCAGGGCGTGCTGCACCCCCCGGCGGTAGACGTGGTTGTTGGTGCTGTCGGCCGCCACCGCCAGGGCGTCGGGCAGGGGCACCCCGGCCCCGCTGGTGGTGGCGAGGATGCGGCAGAACCGCTCAAGCACGGCGTCGCGCACCAGCTCGCCGATCAGGGGGAGCTTGAGCATGAGGGCGTCGCGGGTCTTGCGGCCCTCGGGGCTGCGGGTCAGGTACAGCACCCCCGCCGCCGCCAGGGCGATTAGCGCCACCGGCACGAACCAGAAGCTCGTCAGCCACTGGGCCAGGGAGAGCAGCATGCGGGTGGGCAGCGGAAGCTTGGCGTTGAGGGACTTGAAGAAGCCCTCGAAGCGGGGTATGACCCACACCGTCAGCACCACCACCGCCACGATCGACATCATCAGCACCACGCTCGGGTACACCAGGGCGGCGGTGATCTTGCGCCTGGCCTCGAGGTCGCGGTCGATGTAGGTGGCCAGCTGGTCGAGGACCCCGTCGAGGTGCCCGGTGAGCTCGGCCGAGCGCAGCATGCTCACGTTCATGGGCGGAAAGGTCTCCGGGTGGGCGGCGGCGGCGGAGGCGAATGACTCGCCCGCCTCGATGCGCTCGCACATGTCGGCCAGCGACTCCCGCAGGGCCTTGCTGTTGGCCTCCTGGCGGATGACGTCGAGGGCCTCGACCACCGGCACCCCGGCGCGGAGGAAGACCGCCATCTGCCGGCAGACGTGCATCAGGTCCTTCTTGGGGACCTTGGCCCGCGACAGCTCGATGTCCATGAAGCCCTTGGACACCTTGGCGTCGGAGAGCTGCAGGCCCCGGGCGGCCAGGGTGCGCCCGAGCACCCCCCGGCTGTCGGCCCGTTCGGTGCCGGTGACCGTCTGGCCGGCGGCGTCGATGGCGGTGTAGGCGAACCTGGGCACGCGGATCTACCGTCCTGTAGCTCGGTGGAAAAGGCTATACGCCGGCGTAGACGCCGCGTATGACCTCACTGATGGTGGTGACGTCGGAGCCGACCAGGCGCAGGCCCTCGTAGAGGAGGGAGCGCATGCCCTGGGCGGTGGCGGCCCGGCGGATCTCGTCCTGGGTGGCCCAGCCCACGATCAGCCGCCGCAGCTCGGGGGTGACCCGCATCAGCTCGTAGACGCCGATGCGGTCGCGGTATCCCGTGCCGGCGCAGAAGTTGCAGCCGGTTCCGGCCCAGAAGATGTCCTTCTCGGGTCCGTCGCCCTCGCGGTAGAAGGCCATCTCCTCGTCGGTGGGCGTGTAGGGGGCCCGGCAAGAGGTGCAGATGCGCCGCAACAGGCGCTGGGCGACCACGGCGGTGACCGAAGAGGCGACCAGGAAGGACTCGATGCCCATGTCCAGCAGCCGGTGCAGGGCCGCCGAGGTGTCGGTGGCGTGGAAGGAGGACAGCACCAGGTGCCCGGTCAGGGAGGACTGCACGGCGATCCGGGCCGTCTCGGCGTCGCGGATCTCGCCCACCAGGATGACGTCGGGGTCCTGACGGAGGATCGACTTGAGGCCGTCGGCGAAGCTGAGGCCGGCCGACTCGTTGATCTGGATCTGGTTGAGGGAGGGGAAGACGTACTCGACCGGGTCCTCCACCGTGGTGATGTTGCGGTGGGGCTGGTTGATCTCGGTCAGGGCGCCGTAGAGGGTGGTGGTCTTGCCCGACCCGGTCGGCCCGGCGCAGATCACCATCCCGAAGGGGGCCCGGATGAGCTGGCCGAAGGTGGCATAGGTGTCCGTCGGCATGCCCAGGTCCTCCAGCCGGTACAGGGGCCGGCTCTTGTCGAGGATCCGCAGCACGCACTTCTCGCCGGCGATGGTCGCCACCGTGGCCACCCGGATGTCGATGGAACGCCCGTCGACCTCCATGGCGATCTGGCCGTCCTGGGGCCGGCGCCGCTCCACGATGTTCATGCCGCCCATGATCTTGAGCCGGCTGATGAGGGCGGGGCCCATGCTGGGGGGCAGGTCGAATATCTCGTGCAGGGCGCCGTCGATGCGGAAGCGGATCCGGATCTGGTCGCCCTGGGGCTCGATGTGGACGTCGGAGGCCCGGTCCCGCAGGGCCTGGGTGATCATCAGGTTGACCACCTGGACCACCGGGGCTTCGGCGGCGGAGGCCACCTCGACCGAGGACACGTCGGCCACCGCCGCCGGGGCCGAGCTCTCGAAGGCGGCCACGATCTCCCCGATGGCGCCGACGGCCCGGTAGGAGGAGTCGATGGCCCGCTGGACCTGCACGGCGGGGGCCAGGGCCAGGCGCACCGGCCGGTTCAGGACCTGGCTGAGGGTGCTCGCCAGCTGGGGCCCGGGCTGGGAGGTCACCAGCTCGACGGTCTCGCCGTCCAGGGTGAAGGGCACCACGTGGTGGGAGCGGGCGACCGACTCGGGCACCACGGCGATGGCGTCCTTGTCGGGGGAGTTCCGCCCCAGGTCCACCAGGTCGAGGCCCATCTGGTCGGCCAGGACCCCGAGGAGGTCGGCCTCGCCGATGATGCCCTCCTCGACCAGCAGCTGGCCCAGGCGCCGGCCCGAGGCGGCCTGGGACATGAGGGCGTTGGCCAGCTGGTCGGAGGTGATCAGGTGGCTGTTGACCAGCAGCTCGCCCAGCCGGCCGGGTATGCCGGTGCCCATGCCGCCGGTGCCGGTCTGCACCACCGTGGTGGGCAGGACCGGGGCGGCGGCCACGGTCGTCTCCAGCGCCCCGGTCGTCGGCGCCCCGGTCCCCTCGGGGTCCGAGCTCTCGGAACGGGACGGCGACCGGTCCCAGACCGCCAGCCTCATGGCGCTACCTGGCTTTCTCGACGGCCGGCGGGGTGATCGGCGCGATGGGTGTCGGAGTAGGCATCTCTTCTCCCATTTGGTCTCGGCGCGCCGGGCTGGAAACTGAAGGGGGTCGAGGGCGGTTCGGGGCCACGGCCCCAGCCGGACGGCCCTCGACCTCACGGGGCGCCAGCCGGGGTTCCGTCCCGGTTGGAGGGCCTTTGGGCCCTCAACTTGAGGCTCAGCCTTCTCTCCACAGTCTGTGCATGAACCTGTGGGTGAAGCATCCGACCTGTACTTCGGGGCCGGGTTCCTATGGCTCGCAGGGTTGGGTGGCCCAGGCCACCAGGGCGGAGCGCACCGCCGGGCCCACCGCCGCCATGCGCTCCACCACCACCTCGGGCGGGCCGATCTCGCACAGCACGGCCGGCATCCGGGTCTCCCGCAGCACCGGCAACCTCATGCCCTCGACGCCCAGGTCGTCGACCCCCAGGGCCTGGCACAGCCGGGGCTGGAGGAGGGAGGCCAGGTGGCGGCCGCCGGGGGACTGGTAGCGGTAGCCGGAGTAGAAGGTGGTGAGACAGCCCGCCCGCTGGGGGGTCAGGCTGAACCCGAGGTAGACATCGGCCCCGGCGCCGTTGGCCTCGGCCGCCTGGGCCGACCAGTCCGGCTCCCACAGCGACAGGGTCCGGGCCCCGGCCCCGGCCACCGCCTTGGCCACGGCCGACACCAGGGCGTCCAGCCCGCCGCCGTGGCCGAGGGCGACCATGCGCCCGGCCGGGCCCCCGCTCCGGCGCAGCCGCTCCCGCTCCCGCACCTCGGCCACCGGGCCCCCGGCGGTGCGGGAGGCCAGGCGCTCGAGGGCGGCCAGGGTGGCCGGCCCGCAGATGCCGTCGACGGTGAGACCGCAGTTGCGCTGGAACTCCGACACGGCGGCGGCAGTGGCGTCGCCGAAGATTCCGTCCACCCGGCCGGCGTCGAAGCCCAGCCCGCCCAGCCGGCGCTGCAGGTCGGCCACGTCGTCGCCGCGCAGCATTCGGTGATGGCGGTAGAGGAGTCGGTCGCCCAGGCACCAGCTGGCCTCGACCAGGGCGGCCCAGGTGTCCGGCCCGCAGCGCCCGTCGGGGTGCAGGCCCCGGCTGCGCTGGAAGCTGCGCAAGGCCTCCTCGGTGCCGGCCTCGAAGCGGCCGGGGTTGTCGGGGGCGCAGCTGAGCCCCAGGGCCAGGAGCCGGCCCTGCAGGTCGATGACCGCCGGTCCGCCGGCCCCCGCCGTTAGAGGGGCCTCCTCTACAGGAACGCCCCCAGCTCCTGGAGCAGCTGGCCCTTGCCGCGGGCCCCCACCAGACGGAGCGCCGGGTCGCCGTCCTTGAACAGGATCAGGGTCGGGATGCTCATCACCTCGAAGCGCCGGGCCACCTCGAGGGCGTCGTCGACGTTGACCTTGGCCACCCTGATGCCGTCGGGGTTCTCGCTGGCGATCTCCTCCAGCACGGGAGCGACCATCTTGCACGGCCCGCACCACTCGGCCCAGAAGTCCACCAGCACCGGCTTGTCCGAGGACTTGATCTCCTCGTCGAAGGTGCTGTCGCTGAGGTTGACGATGTTGGCGCCCATGGTCTCTCCGTGAGTCCTTTCCGGTGGGCGATGGTACCCACCGCCGGCATGCCCAACGCCGACGGTGCCCAGGAGATTCCTGGCCGGGCGGTCCCGCCGACCGCCGGGCGGACGGCGGAGGTCCCCTCTCAGTCCTGCTGGGCCTCCAGCCAGCGCTCGGCGTCGATGGCGGCCATGCACCCCGAGCCGGCGGCGGTGACCGCCTGGCGGTAGACGTGGTCCTGCACGTCGCCGCAGGCGAACACCCCGTCCACGTTGGTCAGCGACCCGTGGTGGGTGACGAGGTAGCCGGCGGCATCCATGTCCAGCTGCCCGGCGAACAGGGCGGTGTTGGGGGCGTGGCCGATGGCCACGAACAACCCGCTCAGCTCGAGCGTCGACTCCTCGCCGGTGACCACGTTGGCGACCTTCACCCCGCTGACCGAGCCCTGCCCCAGCACCTCGGTGACGACCGAGTCCCACAGGAACTCGATCTTGTCGTTGCGGAAGGCCCGGTCCTGCATGATCTTGGAGGCCCGCAGCTCCTTGCGGCGGTGGATGATGGTCACCTTGTCGGCGAAGCGGGTGAGGAAGTTGGCCTCCTCGATGGCCGAGTCACCCCCGCCCACCACGGCGATGTTCCGGCCGCGGAAGAAGAAGCCGTCGCAGGTGGCGCAGGTGGACACCCCGTGGCCCATCAGCTGGTCCTCGCCCGGCACCCCCAGCATCAGCGAGCGGGCCCCGGTGGCCACTATCACCGACCGGGCCACGATGTCCGGCTCGGGGGCGGTGGGGTCGTCCACCCAGATGCCGAAGGGGCTGGCGTCGAGGCGGACCCGGGTGGCCTTCCTGGTCAGGTAGGTGGCCCCGAAGCGGGCCGCCTGGGTGCGGAAGGTGCCCATCAGCTCGGGGCCGAGGACACCATCGGTGAAGCCGGGGTAGTTCTCCACCTCGGTGGTCAGCATCAGCTGGCCCCCGGGCTGGTCACTGGTGGAGGAGGGCTCGCCCTCGATCACCAGGGGGTTGAGGTTGGCCCTGGCGCTGTAGATGGCGGCGGTGAGACCGGCCGGCCCGGAGCCGATGATCACCACGTCGCGGGAGTCAGGCACGCATCATCCCTTTCTGCCGGGCCGGCGGGCGGCCCGGGCGCGGGATATGCCGAACAATCCCAGCAGGGCGAAGATTCCTCCCACGATGGCCTCGCTCTGCCAGTCGTTGAAGGCATAGACGTTGGCCACCCGCACGGCGGCCACCCCGACCATCACCATCACCGACACCCCGACCAGGGCGATTATCGAGCCGTAGGCGACAGCCTTGGCCACCAGGGTGGCGGGCGCCACCGTCCGGTCGCGGATGGTGGCCACGACCGACTCGATGGTCTCGGCGGTGCGGGCGGGCCAGTCGGGGCCGGCGGGGGAGGCGCTGCTCTGAGGCTGCACGGCGGGGACACTACCCTCGGCCGCCGATGCGAACCCTGGCCGCCGCCCTCGTCGCCACCGGGGTGGCCGCCCTCGGTGGGGCCATCCTGGGCGAGTACGACCTGTCCGGCCCGCTCCCGCTCCTGGCCGGGGTCCTGTTCGGGGTGGTGGTGGCCGAGGCGGTGATCGTGGTCCAGCGCCGGCCCGCCCCGGCAGCGGTGGGGGTGGCGGCGGTGGCCGCCGGGGCAGCCACCGTTTGGTCGCTCTGGATCGCCAACGGCCACCACCTCGCCTACGCCAGTGCCACCCAGTGGGCCCAGGCCGGGCTGCCCCTGGTGGTGGTGCCGGCGTGGTCCCGCACCGCCGCCGTAGGGCGCAAGCGGGCTGCGGGCGACCCCGGCGCGCCCTGAGCGGACCGGCCCGGTCGGGCCGCCCCGCCGGTCAGACCGGGCGGTGGTAGCAGACCCCGACGGTGCCGGGGCCGGCATGGGTGCCGATCACGGCGCCCAGGTCGCCCACCACGATCCGGTCGCGCGGATAGACGGCCGCCACCATGTCGAGGAACTGGTCGATGTCCTTGGCCGCCCCGTTCATGACGGCCAGGTTCTCCACCTCGCCGGCCCGGCGGACCTTGTCCACCAGGTACTCCAGGGCCCGGGCCCGGGTGCGCTGGCGGGACTCCGCCTCCACCTTGCCCGCGGCGATCTGGATGATCGGCTTGATCGACAGCATCGAGCCGAGCAGGGCCTGGGCCGAGCCGATGCGCCCGCCCCGCTTGAGGTACTCGAGGGTGTCGAGGGCTCCGAAGACCTCGGTCCGGGGCATCAGGTCCTCGACGATGCCGGCCACGTCGTCGAGGCTCTTGCCGCTGGCCGCCGCCCGGGCGGCCGACAGGACCATGATCCCCTCGCCCAGGGTGAGGGACTGGGTGTCGATCACCCGCACGGCTATGTCGGAGGCCACCGCCTCGGCGGCGTTGGTGGCCGCCTGCCAGGTGGCCGACAGGGCCGAGGAGAGGGTGGCGCACACCACCCCGGACGCCCCCGCCTCGGCGGCCCGGAGGAAGGCCTGCTGGAACGCCCCCGGCGACGGGGCGGCCGTCTCCGGGAGGACCGGGGAGGCGGTGCAGCGGGCCCAGAACTGGGCCGGGGTCAGATCCCGTCGGTCGACCAGCTCCTCGGAGCCGAAGCGGATGCTCAGGGGGACCATCTCGATGTCGAGCTCGGCCAACAGGTCGTCGGGCAGGTCGCAGGCGCTGTCGGTCACCACCCTTATCCCGCTCATCGCCACCCTCCCTGTCGGTCCGGACCAGCAGCCCGGCCGGCGTAGCCGCGGCCAACCCTAATGGGAGCACCGGTGGGCGGACCGGGTCGCAGCGGCGGCCCTCCCGCCGGCGGACCGGGTCGCGGCGGGCCTCCCCTCGACGCCATGGCGCCGGCCACCGCCAGGTAGGTGGCCAGGCCGGAGACCACCGCCGCCACCAGCCGGCCGGCCAGCAGGATGGGGCTGTCGCCGGGTATGGCCGCGCCCACCAGGGCCACGACCACCCCCATGGCGGCGGCGGCGGCCGCCACCCGGCCGGCGTGGCGCAGCAGGAACGGGCCCTCGAGGCCCCCCATCCGCCGGCGCAGGTGCTCGAGGGCCACCGCCGCCCCCACCGTGTAGGCGACGGATATGGACAGGGCGACCCCCCTTACCCCCATCGTCGGGTACAGGGCGAAGGCGACGACGACGTTGACGCCGTTCTCCACCAGGTAGACGTAGAAGGCGCTGCGAGTGTCCTGCATGGCCTGGTAGGCGCGCGTCAGCAGCAGGAAGGCGCTGTAGCCGGGCAGGCCCAGGGCGAGGAAGGCCAGGACCACGGCGGTGGTGTGGGCGGCGGCGGCCGACAGGTGGCCGTGGCGCAGGAAGAGGTCGACCGCCGGCTTGGCGAGCAGCACGTAGCCCACCGCCGAGGGCACCATCACCGCCGAGCTGGCCCGCAGCCCGGAGACGGCGCGCTGGCGGAACCCGGCGCTGTCGCCGAGGGTCCACCGTTCGGCCATGGAGGGCTGGATGGCCGACATGATCGACACCGCCGCCACCCCGTAGGGCAGCTGGAAGAACTGCCATGCCACCAGGTAGGCCGACACGTCGCCGGTGCGGCGGTTGGCCAGCACCAGGACCACCCACAGGGCCACCTGGTTGGCCGCCACCCACCCGAAGGTCCAACCCGACAGGCGGAGCATGGCCCGCACCGCCTCGTGGCCCGGATCCCAGCGCCAGCGCAGGTGCACCCTGGCCCCCCACAGGGCGGGCAGCTCGACCAGCAGCTGGACCAGCACCCCGGCCGTGGTGCCCGCTCCCAGAAGCCAGATGGCGCCGGGGTGGGAGGCGGCGTTGGCCACCGTCACCCCGTGGGCAAGGTGGCGGAAGGCCAGGTAGACCCCGATGGCCACCACGTTGTTGAGCACCGGGCTGAACATGGGGGCGGCGAAGTGGCGCCTGGTGTTGAGCAGGGCGTTGACCAGGGTGATGAGGCCGTAGAGGCCGAGCTGGGGGGCGAAGAGGCGCAGCAGGGTGGTGGCGGTGCGGGCCTCGGCCCCGGCCGAGGCGCTGTGGTTGCCGACCATGTAGAGGTGGATCACCGCCGGGGCGGCCAGCTCGAAGGCCACGGTCAGGCCGACCAGCAGGGCGGTGGCCAGGGTGGTGACGGCCGACACCGCCTCCCAGCCCTCCTTCTCGTCGGCGGCGGTGAGGCGGGAGACGAAGACCGGGATGAGCGTGGCCGACAGGACCCCGCCAAGCACCAGGTCGTAGATGATGTTGGGAGTGGTGTTGGCCAGGTTGTAGGCGTCGCTCAGGCGGACGAAGCCGAGGGCGTAGGCGAAGGCCACCCACCGGGCCAGGCCGGTGACGCGGGACAGGGTGGTCCCCACCGCCATCTGGATGGTCGCCCTGCCGGTGGACTCGCGCCGGGGCTCGGCCATCACCGCATCAGTGCTCGACCAGCCGGGGGTTGCGCTGCCTGCGCCCGGCGATCAGCACCCGCCCCCACCACACGGCGAGGAACAGCACCGCTCCGCCCGACAGGATGATGCCGACGCTGGAGACGGCGGTGGAGTGGATGGTGAAGCGGGAGCTCACGATCGACAGCTGCCCGTCGGGGGAGAGCAGCTGGATGTCCATCGGGAACGAGCCCGAGCCCCTGGTCTCGATGTCGACCAGCTTGGTGTAGTTGCGCTGGGTGAGCTCGATGTCATAGGTGGTGCCGGCCGGGAAGATCAGCTGGTCGCTGCGCAGCCGCATCTGCAGTCGCAGCGGCACGGACAGCCCGGACACCACCGTCACCGGTATGTGGGTGGTGCGGGAGGTGACCGTCAGGCCGCCCCTCGGCACCTGGATCATCTCCAGCTGGGCGGCGAAGAGTCGCTCGGCCCCCTGCAGGTAGGAGAGGCGGGTGCGGTTGGGCATGCCCGCCGCCTCCGACGCCATCACCAGGTCGCCGATGGTGGGCCCGGCCGGCAGGGGCTTGACCGCCGCCCCCTCCAGGGAGGACAGCTGGCCGGCGTCGCGCCGGATGCGGCCGGCGGGCAGGCTGGCGTGCACGGGGGAGAACGGGAGGCTGCGCAGGCGGGGGTTGGGGGACACCGTGGCCAGGACGTCGTCCACCGTGACCGGCGCCAGCACCGGGCTGGAGGACAGGTCCCGCCCCAGCAGGCTCAGCATGTCGCGGCTGGCCGGCCACGAGCGGGGGGTCTGGACCACCACCCCCCGCGCCAGGCCGGGGCGGTCGAAGTAGACCTGGGCCAGCTCCCCCAGCAGCTGGTGGGCGGCCAGCACCGGGTCGCCGGGCCGGAAGTAGGACGACAGGCCCTGATCGGTCAGCACGGCCGGCACCCGGCCCGACTGCCCGCTGACCAGGTAGGGCTGGGCCGGGGTGATGGGGGTGAAGACCGGGGTCAGGTCGTCCGGGGGCAGGATCAGGCGCTCGACCCCCAGCTGGGCCAGGGCGGCCAGGCCCGACCGGTCGAGGGCCCCGTCCACCACCCAGGTGGCCGGGCTGGGGGTGAGGCCGAGCTGGGCCTGGTCGACGGCCGCCCCCCGGACCAGCTGGGTCGACAGGTCCCCGTCCAGTCCCGAGTCCACCAGGTCGGTGGCCGACACCGGGGCCAGGGGCCGGGCCAGCACCTGGGTGTCGGGGGCCAGCCGGCGCAGCCCGGCCAGCACGGCCCGGCCCTCGCTCGACCCGCCGGCCAGGGCGACCAGGGTCGCCGGGTCCGGTTCCAGGGTCACCGGCACCGGGCCGCGGGCGGCCAGCCCGGCGGTCACCTGGGACAGCGCCGTCACCGTCGCCGCCGGCAACCGGCGGGACCCGTCCGGGCCGATGGGCTCGGGGGCGGCCACCTGCACCACCAGGGCGACGTCGAGCTTGGATCCGGGGGACGAGGGGGTCTCGACCAGCTCGGTCTCCAGCCGGCCCAGCACCGAGCCGGCCGAGCTCTGCAGGGCGATCTCCACCGGATAGACGCCGGCCACCGACCCGGTGACCACCGGCGCCTGGGGACAGCTCAGTGCCGCCCGGTCGACCGGGAGGCAGATCGACCAGCCCCCGGCGGGGTCGGCGGGCAGCTGGTTCAGGGGGAGGTGCTGCACCCACAGCGGATATCCGATCTGGTGGCCGGCGATCGACTGGTCGAAGGCCGACCGGGTGAGCAGGCGGGAGTAGACCTCCACCGCCAGCTGGAGGCCGGAGCGGGGGGCCGAGGGGGCCAGGGCCACCCGGGCGGTGAAGACCGACCCGCTTGGGGTCCAGCTGGTCTGGTCGGCCAGCACCAGGGGCCCGGCCGATGGCGCCGTGGGCGTGGTCGCCGAGGTGGAGCCGGCCGACGCCGGTCCGCGCCCGGCGGCCAGCGGCAGGGGCGAGGCCCCGACGGCGGCGGGGGCGGCCCAGGCCGACCAGGCGGCCGACCAGGCGGCGGCCAGCATCGCCAGCACCGCGCCCGCCCGCAGCCGAACGCACCGCCCCGCCTGGCTCACCGGGCCAGGCCGATGGCCAGCACCGACAGCCCGCCGGGCTCCAGCCGGAAGCCGAGGCTCTGGTAGAGCGCCATGGCGGCGTGGTTGCCGGTCTGGGTGTTGACCAGGGCCAGGCTGGCCCGCCACCGCCGCAGCCACCACAGGCCGTCCAGCACCAGCAGCCGGCCCAGCCCCTGGCGCCGCCACCGCGTGTCCACGGCCAGGCGCTGGACGTAGCCGCGCCGGCCGGCCCGGCCGGTTATGGCGTAGCCGAGCACCGGCCCGGCCGGCTCCTGGCGGGCGACGCGGAACCGGCTGCGGGGGGTGGCCGCCACCGCCTCGGCCACCCCGGCCGGGTCCATCTGCCAGAAGGCGTCGAAGCAGCGGCCGTCCAGCTCCACCACCTCGGGCACGAACGCCTCGCCCTCCACCAGGCGCAGCCGGGCCAGCCGGGGGCGGTGGGCCAGGTCGCGCAGGTCGTGGGCCAGCAGGTGGAGCCGCTGTTCGACGCTGAACCCGGCGTCGAGGAACGGCGCCTGCTCGGCGACGGCGAGGGCGCTTGTGACCACCCGGGTGTAGCCGCGCTCGGCCAGCTGGCCGACGCAGTGGCGTACGAAGGAGGGGCTGAGCGGCCCGGTGTCGGTGGTCGGGGCGAGGTAGGCGACCATGCGGTCACCTCGCCAGGGCCCGACCCTCGCCCGCTCCCCGCCCCGGCGGATGACCTCGAGGGTGGCGCTCACGTCGGGCGCCGAGGCTACCGGCCGGGCCGGCCTCCCCGGCTGGAGCCGGCCAGCTCGCCCCGCTGGCCGGGGGAGGTCCGTCCGGCCCCGACGGCCGGCCGGCCGGACCGCCCGGGGGCAGTGGCCGGCCCCGCAGTGGCCGACGGCGCAATGGCCGCCGCCGCCGCCTCCTGCGCCAGCCGGCGTGCCAGCCGCCGCCGCCGCCACCAGCGCCAGGCCAGGTAGGCCAGGATCAGCAGCAGGAGCAGCAGGGCGAGGATCCGAAGCCACCAGTTGTCGGGCCGGCTCCGGGTGAGCACGGTGGGGGCCGGGGACCCGTTGGCCGAGGCCCCGGCGGCCGGGTTGGCGCCGGGCGGGACCACGCTCACGACGGTGCTGGCGTCGCCGCTGTGCTCGGCCTGGGTGCCCCAGATGAGGTGCACCGCGCCGGTGTAGGTGCCAGCGGCCAGGTGGGCGAAGGTGACCGGCATGGACCGCTGGTTGCCCGGCAGCACCAGCTGGGCCGGCACGGTGGTGGTGCCGAGGATGGAGCCCCCCGAGCTCACCGTCAGTCGGCCGCCCACGAAGTAGTCGATGGTGCCGGTGTCGAGGAAGGACACCACGAAGGTGGCCGGGCCGGCCGGCTGGGACCGGTGCAGGGGGGCGAAACCGGTTATTCGCCCGCTGTCGGTGGTGGGGCCGGGGACGTGGCCGATCAGGGGTCGGGCCTGGGCGGCGACGATGGTGGTGCGCCCCGGGGTCGCCGGGGGGAGGTCGCGGAAGACCACCCCGGCGTAGAGGCCGCCGGGGCGGGCGCCGGCGGCGGCGGTCAGGGACAGGGTGACGTCGTGGTTGGCGCCCGGGGCGAGCTGGAACTCGTCGGGCGTGGCGGTGACGGTGAGGCCGGGCGACGGTGCCCCCGAGAACTGGGGGGTGTCCCCGTCGAAGAACAGCCCGGTCACCGCCACGCTGATGGCCTCGGCGGAAGACGTCGGGTTGATCACCGTGAACACGGTGGCGGTGGCCTGCCCGGGCCGTAGGACCAGGGCCCGGGTCGGCCCCCCGGCGAGGGTGAAGCTGGCCGCCGGGGCTGCCCCGGTGTCAGGGCCGGCGGCGGAGGCGGCCGGGGCCGCCAGCCCGACGACGACCGCCGCCAGAGCCGTTGTCGCTGCCGCCCGGAGGGCGGCGATCGACCCCACCCGCTCGACCCGCTCGGTTCGGACGGCCGCCCCTTAGAAGGACGGCACCGCCAGGTAGGTGATCGTCGTCGAGTAGGTCCCCACCGGCTTGGTCAGGTCGACTTTCCAGCAGTAGTTCACGTTGGTCACCGTAGCGTTGGTGAGGCCGGTGAGGGCGCTGGCCAGCGAGCCGTAGCTGCCGTTGGAGCCGAAGGTTCCGCTGCCCGTCCCGTCGCTGTTGCAGGCCGCCGGCGACGAGCCGGTGGCGGTCTGGAAGCTGAGCGGGATGGTGTAGGTGCTGTTGGCCGTGTCGGTCAGGACCGGGCTCGCCCCCGACACCACCGCCTCCAGGGTGTAGCTCTGGGCGTTGGTGCCGATGGTGATGGCGCTGCTGGCGTTGCTGGCCACCGCCCCGGTCGACGTCGGCGTGATGTTGAACGACGCCGAGGTCGAGTCGAGGGACATGGTCAGCACCGGCGAGACGTTCAGGGCGGCGGTCACCCCGCTGGCGGTCTGGTTGACGATGCTGTCCGACAGGCAGGTGTTGTCGACCACCCCGGTCAGTGCCGACAGGGTCGAGCTGGTGGGCCCGGGGTTGGACCCGGTGTTGGTCAGCGTGCCGAGCAGGCCGGTGAGCCCGGTGAGGGTGTCGGCCAGGCACACGTTCTGGGTGGCCGGCGGGCTGGACACGGTGGCGTTGGTGAGCCCGGATATCTGGATCTGGAACACCGGGGTGCCGCTGAGCCCGGTCAGGGCGCCGGCGGCGAGGTTGACGGCGATCTCGTTGTTGGTCGAGTCGACGGTCTTGGTGAGGGTCAGGGCCGAGCCGAACCCGCTTCCGGTGTTCACCTTGGCGGTGACCGTCGCCCCCGACAGGCCGCTGACCGTGCTGCCGGCGCCCCCGTTGGGCAGGGCGACGACGGTGGTCAGGCCGGACAGCAGCATGTTGGCCACCGATATAGACGGGGTGAAGGTGAGCGTGTAGCTCGATGACGAGCCGGAGACGTTGTCCGACAGCACCAGGCTGGGGCTGGCGAAGGCGGCCCGGGCGGGCATGGCGCACAGCAGGGCGGCCACGCCGACCATGCCGGCTGCCGCTCCGAGCTTCTTTGCTCCGAACCGTGCGCTCATGCCCACTCTCCTGTCCTTAGGTGCGCTTGGCACCTGTCGTCCCGACCTTCCGTGGACGACTCGACTTCCAGTGTCGGAGAGGAGTGATGGCGACTACATAGCCCTACCGAGTCATTCTCGTATCGTCCGGCCGGACTAATCCCGCGTCCCCCCACCCGGATGCGCCCCGACGCTGCCTGCCTTTTTTCGGATGGGGCGGCCCTGTCGGAGGCCGCTCAGGGACCGGAGGCGATGGAGTAGGTCAGGCTTCCGGCGTAGGTCTTGGCCCACGAGTTGGTGTCGGCGGTCAGCTGCACGCCTGGTGCGGCGGTGTAGTAGCCGGTGCCGCTCTCGCCGGTGCCGACGGCGGCGGTGATCACCTTGACCGCTCCGGAGGCGTTCACCGTCCCGACGGAGGAGCCGGCGTTGATGGTCGAGCCGTTGCCCGTGTAGCTGGGGGCGGGGCTGGACGTGCCCGTCGAGGTGATGGCGGCGGCGGCGGCGGTGTCGACCACCAGGCTGGTGGCGGACTGGGTGCCGGCCAGCAGGGTGTAGTTGTCGCCGGCGGAGTAGGTGGTGGCGGAGGCGAAGGTGATGGTGACCCCGTGGAGGCCGACGGCGGCGGCGCTGCCGTTCACCGCCACCCCCGAGCCGGTGGTGTCGCCGGTGACGCTCGAGTTGAACGAGTAGGGGGTCGCCGTGGAGCTGGGAGTGCCGGTGACGGTGACGGTGTAGTAGGCGCCGTCGGCTGTGCCGGTGTACGAGCCCGAGCTGTTCGAGGCCACCGCGGTCGAGGCGTGCCCGGCGTTGGTGCCGGTCGACCAGGTGCCGGTGTAGCTCATCGGCGACACGGCCACGGTCCCGTTCCAGCCCAGGCCCAGGCCGGTGTTGTCGGCCCACTGGGCCGAGGGCAGCGTTCCGGTGGCGCTGCCCCCGATCGGGGGGGCCAGGGCGGTCATCGTCCCCACCGAGCCGACCGACAGGGAACCGCCCAGGGCGCGGGCGCCGGTGGCGGTCAGCCCCACCAGGGCGGCCAGCACGGCGGCGACGGTCGCGGTTCTGGCCGTCCGGGGCCGGCGGCCGGAGGCGCCGGCCCGGTCCGTCCGGCGGGTCGGCTCGCCCACGGCCGGCTCAGCGCTGCCCGGCGGCGGTCAGCCGGGCCAGCTCCTCCTCCAGCTGGCGGCGGCGGCGGCGGGACCGCCACCACGCCAGCAGCAGGAGCCATGCCACCAGCAGGGCCAGGAACCCTCCGGCCACCGCCACCACGACCCTGTTCACCCCCGCCTTGTAGGCCGGGGTGACCGTGCCCGGCCTGGCGCCGGCGACCGGGTGGACCTGGGCTTCCGCCGAGGTCACCTGGACCGTCCCCCGCACGCTGGACAGCGTCAGCCCCTGCGGGGGCAGGGTGGCGGTCGCCACCAACCGGTAGCAGCCGGGGGGCAGGACGGTGTTGCCCAGCGGCCACTGGTAGATGATCGAGGTGCCGGGCACGAAGGTGTCCAGCTGCCGGTCGAGGCTGGCCACCACCGCCCCGGTGGTGCAGTTGGCCAGGTTGGCCGCCAGGTGGGGCTTGATGAGCAGTCGCCCGGTGCCGTCCATGGGAAGGTCGACCACCTGGCGGACGCCGTTCTCGGCGTGGATCCTGGGCGGCCCCAGGGTGAGTCCGGGGCTGGCCGGACCGGGCACGTGCACCACCACGGCGATGACCACCCGGGTGCTGACCTGCAGCGAGAAGCCCACCGACTTGGACCCCTGGCCGGAGGCGCTCTGGGTGGTGGTGGCCGGGTTCTGGGCCGCCACCGCCGCCACGTGGTCCCCGGGGACGGTGCCGGCGGGCACCTTGACGGTGAACGGGACGGTGCGGGACTGGCCCGGGCCCAGCTGGAGGGTGCTGGCGCCGACCGAAAGCCACGACCCGGTCTGGGTCGGGGTGGCACCCAGGCCCCCGTAGACCACCCCGGTGGCGGTGGAGGTGGTGGCGTCGGTCGGGTAGACGTCGAAGGTCGCCGTCTGGGTGCCCGAAGGGTTGGCCACCACCACCGAGGCCGACTGGGTCTGGCCCGGGGCCAGGCTGTACTCGTAGAAGCCGCTGGGCCCGGGCTGGACCGCCTCCAGCTCGGGCACGGGGGGCGGCGGGGCCGTGGTGGAGGTGGCCCCGCCGGCGGCGTAGGCGGCTCCGGCCGGGGCGAACCCGGCAACGGCCACCGCCAGCCCGGCGGCGGCAATCCGGCCCCGGAGGAGGGACCGGTTCGGCAGGGCGGAGGGCATCATCGGCGATTTAACGACCAGAAACTCGGCCAGTGAAGGATGGTCGGAAAAGGCCGACACCCTCCCGGGAGCGGGACCGGGAGGGTGTCGACGACGGGGGGCGGCTCCCTGGGTCAGGGGGAGGGCGCCCGTGGGTTGAGTGGCGTTACGGGCCGGCGACGATGCTGTAGGTCAGGCTCCCGCTGTAGGTCTTGGCCCAGGAGTTGGTGTCGGCGGTGAGCTGAACGCCAGGGGCGGCGGTGTAGTAGCCGGTGCCGCTGGCGCCGGTGCCGACGGCGGCCGACAGGACCTTGACCGCTCCGGAGGAGTTCACCGTGCCGACGGTGCTGCCGGCATTCACCGTGGAGGAGTTGTTCACGTACGACGGGTTGGGGCTGGAGGTGCCGCTGGGCGACACCGCCGTGGCGGAGGTCGTGTCCACCGCCATGGCGGTGGCCGACTGGGTTCCGACCAGCACGGTGTAGGAGTTGCCGACGGTGTAGGTGGTGGCGGCGGCGAAGGTGATCGTGACGCCCTTGGTGCCGATGGTCAGGGCGGTGCCGTTGGTGGCGGTGCCCGTGCCGCTGGTGTCACCCGTCCCGCTGGATGACCAGCT
>Ga0070739_10001685_pt1 | contig 32124 bp, 29 predicted proteins | sample Coa_R1_7_FD_66445 | JGI IMG/M metagenome (GOLD analysis project Ga0070739, IMG submission 66445) | Surface soil microbial communities from Centralia Pennsylvania, which are recovering from an underground coalmine fire - Coalmine... | ecosystem: Environmental > Terrestrial > Soil > Unclassified ...
GAAGAGGCGCTCGAGCGCGCCGCGCGCGACCAAGGGCACATGGATGACATGCGCCGTCTCGACGTGCGCTCGATCGCGACCGTCGCGCTCGTCGGCCGGACGCGCATCTACGGCATCCTGCAGCTCGTGACGCGGCGTCCCGGGCGCGTCCTCTCGCAGGTCGACGTGCGCGTCGCCGAAACGCTCGCCGCGCGCGCGGCGAACGCGATCGAGAACGCCCGGCTCTACGAGCAGCTGCAGTTCACCGCGAAGGCGGGCGAAGCGTTCGCCGAGTCGCTGAGCCTGCAGACGACGATGCAGAGCGTGCTCGACATCGTCGTGCCGGGGATGGCCGATTGGGCGGTCGTCGATCTCTTCGACGAGCAGGATCGGGTCCGCATCGCCGCGATGGTGCACGCCGACCCGTCCATGGCGCCGGTCGTCGAGCGGCTCGTCGGCGCGTCGACCGCGAAGCCCGAGCTCGAGCCGATCATCTCCGCGGCGCTCAAGACGCCGCGCACGCAGATCAACGCCCGGATCGAGCCCGCCGTGTTCGCTTCGATGGTGCTGCCGCAATACCGCGAGCTCATCGTCGCGCTCGAGCCGCGCTCGTCGATCATCGTCCCGCTCCGTTCGCGCGGCCGGCCGCTCGGGGCGCTCGTCGCGTACTGGTCGACGACGCCGCGCGTGTACGGCGACGAAGACGTCCCGATGTTCGAGGAGATCGCGCGGCGCGCCGCGGTCGCGATCGAGAACGCGCAGCTCTACGAGCGCGAGCGCTACGTCGCGGGCGCCTTCCAGCGCGCCGCGCTGCCGATCTCGCTGCCCGCCGTGCCCGGCTTGCGGTTCGACTCGGTCTACGTCGCCGCGCAGAACGAGACGCAGATCGGCGGCGACTGGTACGACGCCGTGCGCCTCCCCGACGGGCGCATCGTGCTCTCGATCGGCGACGTCTCGGGGAGCGGGCTCGAAGCGGCCGTGATCATGGCCGCGATGCGCCAGGTGCTGCGCGGCGTCGCCAACGTCTACGCCGATCCCGCGACGATGATCGACGCCGCGGACCGCACGCTGAAGGCCGAGCATCCGGATCGCATCGTGACGGCGTTCGCGGCGGTGTACGACCCGATCGCGCGCACCATCGCCTACGCGAACGCCGGCCATCCGCGTCCGATCGTCCGGTCGGCGAGCGGCACGATCGAAGAGCTGCCGGTGAGCGGGCTTCCGCTGGGGCTGCGCGAGCGCGGCGAGGCGCGCACCGAGGTCGCCGCCGTCGCCGAGGACTCGCTGTTCCTGCTCTACACCGACGGGCTCACCGAGTCGACGCGCGATCCGCTCGAGGGCGAGGCGCGGCTGCACGCGGCCCTCGCCGATCCGGCGATCGCGGGCGCGCGCGAGCCCGCGCAGGCCGTGTTCGACGCCGTCCTGGCCGAGGGCACGCACGACGACGTCGTGCTGTTCACGGTCCGCGTGGTCGGCGACGGGGCGAACCTCAAGCGCTGGAGCTTCGACGCGCGCGACGTCGCGACCGGCCGCGCGGTGCGCGGCGAGTTCGCCGCCGCGCTGGAGACGCACGGCGTGCGCGACGACGACCTGTTCGCGGCCGAAGTGATCTTCGGCGAATTGCTCGGCAACGTGGTGCGGCACGCGCCCGGACCGATCGAGATCGTCGTCGAGTGGGATCCCGAGCGCGCGCCGGTCCTGCACGTGCTCGACCGCGGTCCCGGCTTCGTCCTCGCGCCGCGGCTCCCGAGCGACGTGCTCGCCGAGCGGGGCCGCGGCCTCTTCATCGTCTGGTCGCTGGCCGAGGAGCTGAACGTCACGAAGCGGCCCGACGGCGGCGCGCACGCGCGCGCCGTCTTCGCCGTCCGCCGCACGAGCGCGCGCGCCGACTGACGCCGGCGCTCGCCGCCGTCGCTACGACTCGGTGTGCGTCGTCTCGATGATCGTCGTCTCGGGCTTCTTCTCGTGGACGACGTGCTCGACGACGGTGGGCTCGTGCACGACCGTCTTCTTCTCGACGACGGTCTCTTTCGATTCGGTGACGTGCGTGTCGCTGTCCATGACGGGCTGATCCCCCGAATCGCGCCCGCCGTCACGGTGCCGCGCCGAACAGGCTCGCGCACCGGCGACGTTCCGGGCGGCCCGCCGCCCGGCCGCGGCAGGAGCCGGTTTTCGGCGCTTGGCAATCAGCCGCCATGAAGCTGATCCCCGCCGTCTGCTGCGCCGTGCTGGTCGCGTTCGCCGCACGCGCGTCGGCGGCGCCGGCGGCGCCGGCGGGACCGGCCTCGGGCGCAAAGCCCGTCTACCAGCGCTACTGCTCGCTGATGACCGGGACCGACCCGGCGTCGCGGCACTACCAGGCCGAGATGGCGAAGCTGCCGCTGCCCAACGAGGCGCAGAACGCCGCGCTCGCGACCGCGATCCAGCGCGCGGTGCAGGCGCAGCAGCACAGCGCGATGCTGCCCCCGCCGGTGCACGTGATGTATCGCGACGCGCAGCGATTGCTCGTGAACCCGCTCGGCAGCGACGAACTGGTCCTCGCGACGGTCGGGAACGGCGCCGCGGCGCGCTGGTACGACGCGGACGTCGACCGCACCGGCAACGTGCAGGGCGTGGAGCCGCTCCCTCCCGGCGCGCCGGAGCGAATCGCCGGCTTCATGCGCGGCCTGGCGGCGTTCGTCGTGCTGAACGAGATGCTCGGCGGAGACGACGCGCTTCCGCGAAGCGGCTGTCTGGCGCTGGCGCGCGCGTGGTTCGCGCCGGCGCTCGGCGTGCTCCCGGACATCGAGCGCGCGATGTGGTACGTGCCGCAGCCGGCGACCCCGCACGACGTCGACACGATTCGGGATGCGCTGCGCGACTACGCGCGCGCCCCGGACCGCGATCGCGAGAAGGCGGCGCTGACCGAGCACGCGCTGCGCGCGGTGGGGTTCGACCCGCCCGTCGAGTTCGTCTACCGCGACCTCGGCGATCCCGGCGACACGCTCGGCGAGTTCGACGTCGTGCGGTTCGGAACGAACCCGCGCACGTACGCGATCGTGCAGCGCAAGCCGAACGGCCGCTACGAGATCGCGACCTCGCCGCTCTGCCTCGCCGGCGACGCGCGCTGCGCGAAGTACTACGTATGGCCGTGACGGCGGCGCTCGCGCGCTGCGCCTGGGCGACGGACGCCGACCCGGCGATGACGGCGTATCACGACGACGAGTGGGGCGTCCCGGTGCACGACGACCGCACGCTGTTCGAGTTCCTGATCCTCGAAGGCGCGCAGGCCGGGCTGTCGTGGTCGACGATCCTGCGCAAGCGCGCGGCGTACCGCCGCGCCTACCGCGCGTTCGATCCGGCGAAGGTGGCGCGATTCGGCGAGCGCGACGTCGCGCGGCTGCTCGCCGACTCCGGCATCGTCCGGAACGCCGCCAAGATCGGCTGGTCGGTGCGGAACGCGAAGGCGTTCGTCGCGCTGCAGCGCGAGCGCGGTTCGTTCGACGCGTACCTGTGGGCCTTCGCCGGCGGGAAGCCGGTGATCAACCGGCCGCGCGGACCGGGCGAGGTGCCCGCGCGCACCCCGCTCTCCGACGCGCTGAGCAAGGATCTTCGCGCCCGCGGCTTCGGCTTCGTCGGGTCGACGATCTGCTACGCGTTCATGCAGGCCGTCGGCGTGGTCAACGACCACGCCGTGACGTGCTTCCGCGCGCCGGCGGCCTGAGATGCGGCTCTTCGACGGCGATGCGATCCTGCTCGCCGGCGCGACCGGCCGCGTCGGCGGCGCGACGCTCGCCGCGCTGGTTCGCGAGGGTGCGCGCGTGCTGGTGCTCTCGCGGTCGCTCGAGCGCGCGCGCGAACGAATCGAGGACGTGCTCGACGAGGACGAGCAGGCGGCGGCGATCCCGTTCGCCGCGGACTTGCGCGATCCGGCGCAAGCGGCGTCCGCCGTCGAGGCGTGCGTCGAGCGCTTCGGGCGGATCGACGCGGTCGTGAGCCTCGCCGGCGACGCCCGCACCGTGCCGCTCGTCGACTCCTCGCTCGACGACCTCCGCGCGAACGAGGTCGCGTTCCTGGAGACGGCCTACAACGTCTCGGTGGCGGCGCTTCGCGTGATGCTCGCGCAGCCGTACCGCGAGGACGCGCGCTCGCGCGGCCGCATCGTGGTCGTCACCGCCGGCTCGTCGAAGCAGCCGGCCCCGCAGCGCGGGCTGTTCGGTGCCGCGAAGGCGTCGGTCAACGTGCTGATGCAGGCGATCGCGCGCGAGCACAAGCCCGACGGCATCGTCGCGAACGCGCTCGTGCTCGGCGGCGTCGCCACCGAGGCGGCGCGCGCGATGCGCAGTCCGGACGATTTCGCCGCCGCCGCGACGCCGCAGGAGGTCGCCGACGTGCTCGCGTTCCTCGCCAGCGACCGCGCCAGCGGCATCAACGGCGCGCTCGTCGACCTCAACGCGCGCGAAGTCGACTGAGCCGCGACGGCGGGCGCCGCCTCGCGAGCGTCGCCTGGCAAGGTGAGCAGGCCGCAACGGATGTGCAGCCTCACCGGCGGACGCCGCCGCCGCCCTGGGCGGCCCGGGCTGCAGCCCGCTTGCATTAAGGTTATCTTACTTTACACACGGCCCTGTGGACGCTGTGGATTCGACACGCCAAGCCGCACACCGCCGGGTCCGCGCGAGGCCGGCCGCGTGCCCGACGGGCGCGACCGCTGCCGGGTATCCTAGTCGGGCTGGGCGGTTCGGGAAACCACCCGCGTTGGCAAACTGTTAAGGGGAGTGCTAATCCCCGGACGAAAGGATCCCCTCGCGTGCGCCATCGCGACGAGATGCTCGAGTTCGAACGGCTCTTCGCTCCTCGGGGAGCGCACGGCCGCTTCGAGCCCAACACCGACGTTCACTTCGACGAAGCCGAACGTGCGCTGGTCGTGCACGTCGAGCTCGCCGGCGCCGACGCCGACTCGCTGCGCGTCGAATGCGACGATGCGTTTCTGACGATCGCCGGCTCGCGCGCCGCGCGCGACGTCTCGCGCGACGCGTCGCTGCTCCGCAAGGAGATCCAGTACGGGGAGTTCGTCAAGCGGATCCCGCTGCCGATCCCGGTGTGCGAGGACGGCGCGAGCGCCGTCTACCGCGACGGGATCTTGGCGATCCGTCTGCCGCTCTTGGAAACCCAGAAACATCCGATCGTCCGGCGAGAGATCCGCATGACGGTCATGAGGACTCTCGCGTAATGGCGAAACCCGACAAAGGCCCTGAAATTCTCGGCATCCTTCCCCTGCAGGATGCGGTGCTGTTCCCGAACACCGTCATCCCGCTCGCGGTCGTGAAGCGGCCGGGGATCCAGCTCGTCGAAGAAGCGCTTCGCGAAGGGAAGCAGATCGGGCTCGTCGCGCTCAAGGACAAGGACATCGAAGATCCGAGTCCCGACGACGTCCGCCGCGTCGGCACGATCGGCACGATCCAGAAGATGCTGAAGGTGCCCGACGGCACGCTGCGCTGCATCGTCGCCGGCGGACCCGTGTTCCGCATCGACCAGTTCGTCGCGAACCATCCCTACATGGCGGCGACGTACACCGAGCTGCCCGACGTGACGCGCGAGAGCGAGCAGCTCACCGCGATGCACCGCAACCTCGGAACGCTGTTCCAGAAGCTGCTCGGCTATCTGCCGCAAGCGCCGCGCGAGATGGAGATGGAAGTCAACAACATCTCCGATCCCAACCTGCTCACCTACTTCGTCGCGTCGACGATGCGGCTCGACACGGCCGACCGCCAGGCGATCCTCGAGGAGCGCGACACCGCGAAGCGGCTGCGCAAGCTCACGCTGCTGATCACCAAGGAGCTGGAGGTCGTCGAGCTGGGGCACAAGATCCAGTCCGACATCCAGCGCGAGATGGAGAAGAACCAGCGCGAGTTCTACCTGCGCCAGCAGATGCGGGCGATCCAGGAGGAGCTCGGCGAGGCGGATCCGCAGCAGGCCGAGGCCAACGAGCTTCGCAAGAAGATCGACGAAGCGAACATGCCGGAGGACGTGAAGAAGGCGGCGGAGCGCGAGCTCGACCGGCTTTCGAAAGTCCCGACGGCCTCGCCCGAATATAGCGTGATCCGCACGTACCTCGACTGGCTCACGCAGCTTCCGTGGAGCGTCTCGACGTCGGATCAGATCGACATCGCGCGCGCCCGCCAGATCCTCGACGAGGACCACTACGACCTCGAGAAGATCAAGGACCGCATCGTCGAGTACCTGGCCGTCGGCAAGCTCAAGAACAAGCTCACCGGGCCGATCCTGTGCTTCGTCGGGCCGCCGGGCGTCGGCAAGACGTCGCTCGGGCAGTCGATCGCGAAGGCGATGGGCCGCAAGTTCGTGCGCCTGTCGGTCGGCGGCGTGCGCGACGAGGCCGAGATCCGCGGCCACCGGCGCACCTACATCGGGGCTATGCCGGGGACGATCGTGCGCGCGCTGCGCGACGCCGGGACCAACAACCCGGTGATGATGATCGACGAGATCGACAAGGTCGGCGGCGACTTCCGCGGCGACCCGCAGAGCGCGCTGCTCGAGGTGCTCGATCCGGAGCAGAACAACACGTTCCGCGACCACTATCTCGATCTGCCGTTCGATCTGTCGCGCGTGCTGTTCATCTGCACGGCGAACACGCTCGACTCGATCAGCGGACCGCTTCGCGACCGCATGGAGATCATCAACCTCTCCGGATACACCGAGCTCGAGAAGCTGCAGATCGCGAAGCGCTATCTCGTCGCGAAGCAGAAGAAGGCGAACGGTCTGCGCGAGCAGCAGGCGTCGATCACCGACCCGGCGCTCAAGCAGATCATCGTCGACTACACGCGCGAGGCCGGGGTGCGCAACCTCGAGCGCGAGATCGGGACGATCTTCCGGAAGGTCGCGCGCCGCGTCGCCGAGGACCCCAAGTACAAGATCCGGGTGAAGCCGGAGAATCTCGTCGAGTTTCTTTCGAAGCCGCGCTTCTACAACGAGGTGAAGCGGCGGACGGCGTCGGTCGGCGTCGCGACCGGGCTGGCGTACACGCCGGTCGGCGGCGACATCCTCTTCATCGAGACGACGGCGATGCCGGGAACCGGAAAGTTCACGCTCACCGGCCAGCTCGGCGACGTGATGAAAGAGTCGGCGACGGCGGCGATCTCGTTCCTGCGCTCGCGTTCGAGCGAGCTCGGACTGCCCGAAGACTGGTTCGCCAAGCACGACCTGCACATCCACATCCCGGCCGGCGCGATCCCGAAGGACGGTCCGTCGGCGGGCGTCAGCCTCGCCACCTCGATCGCCTCGCTGCTGACCGGCCTCAAGGTCGATCCGGAGCTCGCGATGACCGGCGAGATCACGCTGACGGGTCAGGTGCTCCCGATCGGCGGCGTCAAGGAGAAGGTGCTCGGCGCGAAGCGGGCGGGGATCAAGAAGGTGCTGCTCCCGCGGCGCAACGAGATCGATCTCGAGGACGTGCCGAAGGAAGTCCGCGACACGATGCAGTTCTCGTTCGTCGACGAGCTGAGCGAAGTGTTCGCGCACGCGCTCGGCAAGCGGGTGATCACGCCGGTGCTCCTCGGCGCCGGCGACCAGAAGGTGCCGAAGAACAACGTCGTCGCGCTCCGTCCGCGGGCGAAGCGCACGGCGATCGGCCGCAACGGCAACGCGCGCACCGGAACGCGCAACGGCGCCGGGACGAGCCCGAAGCGCAGGTAGCCGCCGCGGGCGGCCGCGCCGCGGGGCAGCTCTCGAACACGGCGCACGTTCCCGGCGGGGACGTGCGCCGCGTCGTTCGAGCGCTCAGCGCGCGACGGGCGAGGGGACGCGGTACAGCATGCCGTCGTGGTCGTGGCGCACCGCCTCCCCGAGCGTGTGCGCGGCGTGCGTCTCCGAGCCGCGGATGACGCGCTTCTCCTCGAGGTTGTCGTAGCTCACGTCGCGGCGCGCCGCGAGCATGTCGTAGGCGAGCGGGTTGTCGCTGCTCTCCACGGCGTGATCGATTTCGTGCCCCAGCCCGAGCGCCGGCGACTGCCGGCCGCCGCTCGTCGTGAGCAGCGCGCTGCGCGGGTCCCAGGTAATGGTCTCGCGCATCGGGTCGTACGTGTCGTTGCCGTGGTGATTGATCGTGATGCGATGCTTCGTATCGCTGTGCTCGATGCGGTCGATCAGCGAGCGTTCGACCGGATCGCGTGAGAGGTAGGCGAAGGCGGCCTTCACGTCGCGTGCGGCCTTCGCCGGCACCGCGAGCGAGCCGAAGTGAACGGTGGCGCTTCTCATGGCGCGCTTCGATCACGCGCGTCGCCGCGAGCGGCTAGGGCTCCGGGCTGCGACCTCTGTCGCGATGCGCAACCGCCGGCCGCGTTTGGTCGTCGTTTCTGAGGTGGCCGGGACGATCGGAACGTCGGAACGGGATCGCGCTCTCGCGGCAAGCGGCGGGCTGACGGGCACGCCGACCGTCGAGGCGACGCCGCTCGGCGTCGGAGTTGCTCGGGAAGACACGCGCACCCGCTCGCGGATCGACCTTCGGCTCGTCGTCGCGATCGCGGCCGTCTGGCTGCTGTGGGGATCGACGTTCGCCGGGATGCGGGTCACCGTCGCCACGATCCCGCCGTTCGTAATGGCCGCGCTGCGGTTTCTGATCGCCGGCGGGCTGCTGTACGGGGTGAGCATCGCGCGCGGCGCCGCGCGGCCGACGCGCGCCGACCTCGTGCGCGGCGCGGTGAGCGGCGCGGCGCTGCTGCTGTTCGGCAACGGCGCGACCGCGTGGACGGTGCAGTTCCTGCCGACCGGGATGAACTCGCTGCTGCTCTCGCTCTCGCCGGTCTGGATGGCGCTGATCGCGTTCTTCTGGGGCGGCGAGCGGCCGACGCGGGCGGCGGTCGTCGGAATGGTCCTCGGCTTCCTCGGGCTCGGGCTGCTGCTGCAGCCGCACGGCACGTCGGCGCTCCCGATCGTTCCGGTGGTGGTGACGCTGCTCTCCAGCGTCTCGTGGGCGTTCGGCTCGATCTACCAGCGCCGCGCCGGCACGGCGACCGACGTCGTCACGGCGACCGCGCTGCAGATGCTGTTCGGCGGCGGGTACCTCGTCATCGCCGCGACGGCGTTCGGCGAGTGGCCGGCCTTCGACGTGCATCGCGTCACGGCGGGCTCGTTCGCCGGATTGCTCTATCTCGCGCTCTTCGGCGGCGTGCTCGCGTACAGCGCGTACGTCTACACGATGCAGTACGCGAGCGCGGCGCTCGCCTCGACGTACGCCTACGTAAACCCGCTGGTCGCCGTCATCATCGGCATCCTGCTGTTCCACGAGCGGTTCACCGCGGTGGAGGGCGTCGCCGGTGCCGTCATCGTCGCGGGTGTGGCGCTGATGATGCTCCCGCGGCGCACCGCGAGCGCGCGCCCGTCACGCACCGTGGACGCAGCGCCCGCCGCTGCCGTGACGCGCGAAGCGGTCTGAGCGCCGCCCGCGGCACCTGCGGCCGTGCCGTTCAGCGTGCGAAGCGGTCGGGCGCGAAGAGCGCGATGTCGAGGTCCGGTGCGTCGCCGGCGAGCAGCGATGCGACGATCTCCCCGACGACCGGTGCGAACTTGAAGCCGTGGCCCGAGAAGCCGCCCGCGAGAACGACGCGCGGAATGCCGGGGTGCAAGCCGAGGACGAAGTGCTCGTCGGGCGTGAGCGTGTACATGCACGGGTCCGCCCGGCGAAACGCGCCGGCCGCCGCCGGGACGAACGACGCGAGCGCGTCGCGCGCGTGCGCGATCTCGCCGTCGCCGACGTTCCGGTCGAAGGCGTCCGGGTCGGCGGAGACGCCGCTGCCGTGGTGCGCGACCTTGGCGCCTTCGCCGAAGTCCGGGAAGCCGTAGAACATCCGCTGCCCGGGGCGCTCGACGCACCAGATGGGAAGCCGGTCGGGCGCGACGGCGGCGGCCTCGCTCGGGGCGAACCAGAACTGCACGTTGCGCTCGACCCGCAGCGGGACGCCGAGCTCGGGAGCCGCTTGCGCGAACCACGGGCCGGCGCAGATCGCGAGCCGCGCCGCTTCGACGTGCTCGCCGCCGTCGAGCGCCACGCTGACGCCGCTCGCGCTCGCGTCCCAGCCGCTCACGCGGACGCCGAAGCGCAGCTCCGCGCCTCGGTGTGCGGCGAGCTGAAGCTGCGCGCGCACCGCGCGCTCGGGGAAGACGGCACCCGCGACCGCTTCGTGAACGGCGATGTCGTCGTCTCGCGGCGTCGTCATCGGATAGCGCCGCCGCAGCTCGGGCGCGTCGAAGACCTCGTGCGCGAGATCCCACCGGCGCGCGGACTCGAGCGTTCCGGCGACGACCGGCGCATCGGGGCGTCCGACGAACAGGCCGCCGGTGCGCGCGCGCAGCGACGCGCCGCCGGCCGCTTCGAGCTCGTCCCAAAGCGTGTACGCGCGCCGCAGCAGCGGGACGTAGGCCGGCGATTCGAAGTACGCTTGCCGGATGATGCGCGTGCTGCCGTGCGAGGAACCGGCGTCGTGCGCGGGGCCGAAGCGCTCCAGGCCGAGGACGCGCAGCCCGCGCGCCGCGGCATGCGCGGCCGCCGCGCTGCCCATCCCGCCGAGGCCGAGCACAATCGCGTCGTACGGCATCGCTACGGCGACCGGCTTCGGTCGCCGCGCATCGTCCGAGGCGGATGTGCCGGACGCGCCGGTCGCGGCCTCACGGCGGCGTGCGGCCGCTCAGCGTACGAGCACCGCGCCGGCCGGGCCGGCGAGAACCTCGCCGACGACCGCGGCGGTCTCGTGCGCGGAGAGCTCGCCGAGCAGCGCAGCGACGCGTTCCGGCGGCAGCGCGATCAGCAGGCCTCCCGACGTCTGCGCGTCGGAGAGCACGATCCGCAGCGCGTCGTCCACGTCGTCCGCGTACTGCGTGAACGCGGCATGCTCGGCGAGGTTGTCGCGCGTCCCGCCGGGAACGGCGCCGCGCGCGACCAGCGCGAGCACGCCGTCCAGCAGCGGCACCGCGCGTGCGTCGATCGCGAGCGCGGCCTTCGAAGCGCGCGCGACCTCGCCGGCGTGACCGACGAGGCCGTAGCCGGTGATATCGGTCGCCGCGTGCGCGCCGTGCGCGAGCATCGCGCGCGACGCGGCGGCGTTGAGCCGCGCCATCTGCGCGATCGCTTCGGCGAGCGCGTCGTCTTCGACGACGTCGCGCTTGCGCGCCGTGGTGAGGATGCCGGTGCCGAGCCGCTTCGTGAGCACCAGCACGTCGCCGGGCCGCGCGCCGGCGTTCGTCACGACGCGGTCCGGATGCACGACGCCGGTGACCGCGAGCCCGTACTTCGGCTCATCGTCCTTGACCGTGTGGCCGCCGAGGATGGCCACGCCGGCCTGCGCGGCGACTGCGGCGCCGCCTTCGAGGATGCGCGCGAGGACCTCCGTGCCGAGCTCCTCGACGGGGAACGCCGCGACGTTGAGCGCCGTCAGCGGGGTCCCGCCCATGGCGTAGACGTCGCTGAGCGCGTTCGCCGCGGCGATGCGCCCGAAGTCGTACGGATCGTCGACGATCGGGGTGAAGAAGTCGACCGTCTGGACGAGCGCCAGCGCGTCGCTGAGGCGATAGACGCCCGCGTCGTCGCTGGTCGCGTGGCCGACGAGCACGTTCGGGTCCGCGAGAATCGGCAAGCGGCGCAGGACCTGCGCCAGGTCGGCGGCGCCGACTTTGCTCGCTCAACCCGCGCAGGCGGAATATGCGGTCAGCCGGATGCGGCGCCCGGAGGACTCCATCGCCCCGGAATACCACGCCGCGCGTCGAACGTCCGCCGCACAGCCGTGCCGAAGAATCTTCTGTTCATCCCCGGCCCCGTGACGGTGAGCGAGGGCGTCCTCGCCGCGTGCGCCCGGCCGCTCATCGATCACCGCGGCCCGGAGTTCGCCGCGATCATCGAACGCATCGCCGCGCGGATGCGCCCGGCGTTCGGCACCGAGCGCGCCGACGTGCTGCTGCTCGGCTCGTCGGGGACCGGCGGGCTCGAAGCCGCCGTCGGCAACCTGTTCGGTCCCGGAGACCGGCTCCTCGCGTGCCCGATCGGCGTGTTCGGGCAACGGCTGATCGCGATCGCACGCGAGATGGGCTGCGAGGTCGAGGTGCTGGAGACCGCGTGGGGCGCAGCGGTCGATCCGGCGGCGCTCCGCGTGCGGCTCGAGGCCGACGCGTCCGCGGAGCACCCGTTCGACGGGGTGCTGCTCACCCACAACGAGACGTCGACCGGCGCGCAGTGCGACATGGCTGCGCTCGCCGAGGCGATCCGCGGGCATCGGGCGTACACGGTCGTCGACTCGGTGAGCGGTCTGGGCGCGAGCCGGTTCGCGATGGACGCGTGGGGCTTCGACGTCGTCGTCTCGGCCTCGCAAAAGGCATTCGCGGCCCCGCCCGGGATCGCGATGGTCGCTATCGCGCCGCGCGCCTGGGAGCGCATCGACGCGAACCGCAGCCCGCGCTACTATTTCGATCTGCGCAAGGCGCGCGAGTTCGCGCGCCTGGGGCAGACGCCGTGGACGCCGCCGGTCTCGATCGCGTTCGCGCTCGACGTCGCGCTGGAAGAGTACGAGCGGGCCGGAGCGGACGCGGCGTACGAGCGGCACGCCCGCTACGCGCGCGCGATCCGCGCCGCGGCGAGCGGCCTCGGCCTGCGGATCTTCTCGCAGGACGGCGCGCACTCGCCGACCGTCGTCGCGATCGCGCTGCCCGACGGCATCGACGGCGACGCGATCCGCAAGGAGATGCGCGAGGCGCGCGGCGTCGTGATCGGCGGCGGTCAGCTGGCGCTGAAGGGCAAGCTCGTCCGCATCGGGACGATGGGCGATCTCAGCCAGACCGACATCCTAGGCGCGCTGGGCGCGCTCGAGATCGCGCTGCTCGAGGCCGGCGCGCCGGTCCACGCGGGAACCGGCGTGCAAGCGGCGCTGAAAGTATTTCTGGACGCGGAACAGGCCGCCGCGGTCTAGCGGCCGCGCCCGCCGCTCTTCTTCGCGGCGCTCTTCTTCGCGGAGCTCTTCTTCGCGCCGGCCTTCTTGCGCCCGCCGGCGGACGAGTTCCCGCGCGCGGTGGTGCGCGACGCGGACGACTTGCGGCTCGTCGAGGCTCGCGACGACTTCTTGCGGGACGACGTCTCGCGGGCCGCGGACTTCTTCGCGCCGCCGCGCGAGCCGCGGCCGCCGCGCGCCATCGCGCGCTCCTTGAAGGCCTGCATCTGCTCGCCCAGCTCCTGGAGGCGCTCGCCGCCGAGCGTCGCGCGCGCTTCCTTGAAGATCGTCGACTCTTCCTCGCGGACGTGATGCATGATCATCTCTTTGAGGACGGTCAGCTTCGCCTCGAGCGTCTCGTCGCCGGCGCGCAGCGATTGGATCTTGGCGATCATGTCCTTCGCCATGCCGTGCTCTTCGTTGGCCTCGAGGACGCTGTCGTTTTCTTCCTCGCCGCCCTTTCGCCGCAGCTCGGGATAGAAGTACGTCTCTTCCATCTCGGCGTGCACGGTCAGCATCGTGCAGATCGTCGTGGCGAGCTGCCGCATCTCGGACGGCTTCGTGTCGTCGCCGAGCGCCTTGCCGAACAGCGTCTCCACTTCGGCGTGATCGGTTTTGAGCAGCGTCAGCGCGTCCGGCGCCGGCGCGTCGTCGCCCGGGTGCATCACGCGGCTCATCGCATTTCGAATGTTCATCGCAACTCCTCGCTCGGTCGGCTCAATCCTTACCGCGCGCGGGCGGTGCCGAAACGCCGGGCGACGCGTTCGCGGGGCTAGGTCCCGCCGGCGGCGCGCGCCGCACCCGCCGCGGCGACGGCGAAATCGCCGTTCGCGTAGCGCGCGCGCAGCGTTCGCTTCGAGATCTTGCCGGTCGCCGTGTGCGGCATCTCGTCGACGAAGACCACGTCGTCGGGCAGCCACCACTTCGCGACCTTGTCCTCGAGGAACGTCAGGACGTCGTCGCGCCCGACCTCGCTTCCCGGCTTGCGCACCGCGACCAGCAGCGGCCGCTCGGCCCACTTCTCGTGCGGGATCGCGATCGCCGCCGCCTCGAGCAGCTCGGGATGCGCGACCGCGGCGTTCTCGAGGTCGATCGAGCTGATCCACTCGCCGCCCGACTTGATGAGGTCCTTGGCGCGATCGTGGATCGTCAGGTACCCGTCGGCGTCGATCGAGCAGATGTCGCCGGTGCGGAACCAGCCGTCGTCGGTGAACTGGTTGGCCGTCGCCTCCGCGTTGTTGTAGTACGCGTTCGCGATCCACGGCCCGCGGACGTACAGCTCGCCCTGCGAGCTCCCGTCGTCGGGGCACGTGTTCCCCTCTTCGTCGACGATCTTCATCTCGACGCCGTACGCGCAGCGGCCGGCGCGCCGCTGCAGCTCGAGCCGCTCGGGCCACGGCAGGTCGCGATGCTTCGGCTTGAGCGAGCCGTTGGTGCAGACCGGGCTCGTCTCGGTCATCCCCCAGCCGTGGATGACCTCGATCCCGCGCGATTCGAACCACTCGATCAGCGAGGCGGGCGCGGCCGACCCGCCCACGCTCATCGATGTGAGCGCGGTCAGCTCCTTGCCGGTCTGCTGGAGATAGGCCAGCAGCCCGAGCCAGATCACCGGGACGCCGGCCGCGCTCGCGACGCGTTCGCCTTCCATCAATTCGTAGATGCTCGCCGGGTCGTGCGCCGGGCCGGGGAAGACCAGCTTCGAGCCCATCATCGGGCCGGCGTACGGGATCCCCCAGCCGTTGACGTGGAAGAGCGGGACGATCGGCATGATGCACGAGCTGGCGTCGCTGCGCCGCGTCGCCGACGCCACGCCGACGTTCATCGCGTGCAGGACCATCGCGCGGTGCGAGTACAGCACGCCTTTCGGATCGCCGGTGGTCCCCGAGGTGTAGCAGAGCCCGCACGCCGTGTTCTCGTCGAACGACGGCCACTCGATCGTGGCCGGCTGCTCGGCCAGCAAGGTCTCGTAGCAGAAGACGTTCGGCAGCGAGGTCTGCGGCATGTGCGCTTCGTCGGTCATGACGACGTAGCCGCGCACGCGCGGGAGGTGCGGGGCGAGCGCCTCGAGGAGCGGCACGAACGTCAGGTCGACGAACACGTAGCGGTCGTCCGCGTGGTTCACGATGTACGCGATCTGCCCAGGGTGCAGCCGCGGGTTGATCGTGTGGCAGACCGCGCCGATCCCGCCGACCCCGTAGTAGAGCTCGAAGTGCCGGTAGGTGTTCCAGGCGATCGTCGCGATCCGCATCCCGTCGAGCACGCCGAGCGCGCGCAGCGCGTTCGCGAGCCGCGCGGAGCGCGCGGCCGCGTCGCGATACGTGTAGCGGTGGATCCCGCCTTCGACGGCGCGCGAGACGATCTCCTGATCGCCGTTGAAGCGTGCGGCGTACGTGATGATCGAGCTCGTGAGCAAGGGGACGTCCATCATCAAACCGCGCATGCGTCCTACTCCAACGGCGAGGGAAACCAGTGGTTCGGCGCCGCGGCGGCGGCGCCTCGCGCGAGCGCGTCCGCGTCAGTAGCCCAGGTACGAACGGCGCACCCGGTCGTTCAGCATGAGCTCGTCGCAGGCGCCCGAGAGCGCGACGCGGCCGGTCTCGAGGACGTAAGCATGGTCGGCGGCCGAGAGCGCGACCGTCGCGTTCTGCTCGGCGACGAGAATCGTGACGCCGTCGTCCTGCTTGATCCGGCAGAGCAGGTCGAATATCTCGCGTACGACCTTCGGCGCGAGCCCGAGCGAGGGCTCGTCGAGCAGCAGCAGCTTCGGCTCCATCATGAGCGCGCGCGCGATCGCGAGCATCTGCTGCTCGCCGCCGCTCAGCGTCCCGGCGGCCTGCTTCCGCCGTTCGGCGATCCACGGAAAATACGCGGCGACCTTGTCGAAGCGCGCGCGCACCCGCTTCGCGTCGCGCGCGACGTAGCCGCCCAGCATCAAGTTCTCCCAGACGCTGAGCGAGCTGAGCGTGCCGCGTCCTTCCGGGACGTGCGCGATCCCGCGGCGCGCCGCGTCCTCCGGCTTTCCGCGGAGCGGCGCGCCGTCGAACGTCACCTCGCCGCCGCCCGGCAGCGCGCCGGTCAGCGCGCGCAGCGTGCTGGTCTTGCCGGCGCCGTTCGCGCCGAGCAGCGCGACGATCGAGCCCTGCTCGACCTCGAGGTCGACGCCGTGCAGCGCCTCGATCTCGCCGTAGCGCGCGCGCAGCCCGCGCGCCTCGAGCAGCGCCACCTTCAGACGGCTCCGAGGTAGGCTTCGACGACGGCCGGGTCGTCGCGGATCGCCTGCGGCGGTCCGTCGGCGAGCTTTCGTCCCGAGGCGAGCACCACGATGTGGTCGGAGACGCGCATGACGAGCTGCATGTGGTGCTCCACCATGAGCACGGTGAGCGACAGCTCGCGCGCGAGCCGCGCGATGCGCTCGGCCAGCGCCGAGACTTCGTCGTGGCCGAGCCCCGCGGCGGGCTCGTCGAGCAGCAGCAGCTCGGGTCGCGCCATCACGGCGCGGGCCAGCTCGACCGTCTTGCGCGTGCCGAACGGCAGCCCGCCGGCGTGCCGGTTCGCGACCGCGCGCAGCTCGAAACGGTCGAGCAGCGCGAGCGCCTCGTCGACGATCGCGTCCTCGACGTGGCCGTAGATCGCGCGCGGAAAGCGCACGTGCGCGCCGACGAGCACGTTCTCGAGCACGGTCATGCGGTCGAACAGCGCCAGGTTCTGGAACGTGCGCGCGATTCGTTTGCGGACGATCTGCTGCGGCGGGCACCGCAGCAGGTCGTCGCCTTTGAACAGTATCCGCCCCGCGCTCGGCTGATAGAGCCGGGTGATGCAGTTGAAGCAGGTGGTCTTGCCGGCGCCGTTCGGGCCGATCAGTCCGGTGACCCGGCCCTCCGGAACGTCGAAGGAGACGTCGCCGAGCGCCGCGATTCCGCCGAAGCGGATCGTCAGATCGCGAACCTCGAGCAGCGCCGGCACGCGCTACTTCTCGGCTTCGGTCATCGAACGGGTGTCGACGAGGATCCCCGTCGGCGACCAGTCGCTGGCGAGCCATTTCGCCGTGATCATTTGCGTGATCGGGAAGCGGAAGCCGGGTGAGGTGCGGATCACCACGCCGGGATACGCCCACGGGTTGTTGGGCTCGTTGAGGTGCGTCGCGGCGTCGATGACCTTCTCGCGCGTCAGGTCCTTGCCGGCTTTCTTGAGCACGTCGACCATCGTGTACGCGATCGCGACGCCGTAGAGGTAGTTGCCGTCGTCCTGATCGGCGCTCGGGAGATACTTGGTCATCATCTCACGATACTGCTTCATCGCGGGGTCGCCGGCGTAGCGGGCGTGGTTGGCCGGGTCCTTCAGATAGATCGTGGTGATGATGCCGTTGACCGCGGACGGACCGCCGACTTTCGCCGCCGCCTTCATGTAGGGGATCGCGTTCGAGACGTTGTTCAAGTACGTCGTCGGATGCCACGACTGCTGCGCCGCGGCGACCATCCCTTGGATCGCGAACTTCGGCGTCGCGAAGATCATGTAGGTGTCGGCGCCCGAGGCCTTCAGCGTCGCGACCTGCGAGCTGACGTTCGGGTCCGTCGTCTCGTACGACGCCATCTTCACGATCATGTCGGCGTGCTTGCCGAGACCGCGCTTCAGCCCGGTGATGTAGTCCTGGCCGTAGTCATCGTTCTGATACAGCACGCCGATCTTCGCGTGCGGATGGTTCTTGAGAATGTCCTGCGCGTAGAGGATCGCCTCGGCCTGATAGTCGGGCTGCCAGCCGATCGTCCAGGGATATTGCTTGTAGTCGTTGCCCCACTTCGAGGCGCCGGTCGCGACGAAGAGCTGTGGGATCTTGTTCTGGTTCAGGTACGGGCGGATCGCCGTGTTGACTTCGGTGCCGAGCGAGTCGAAGATGGCGAAGACGTGATCCTGCTCGACGAGCTGGTGCACGACCTGCACCGCCTGCGGCGGGTTGTAGCCGTCGTCGAGGTCGATCCACTTGATCTTGCGGCCGTACACGCCGCCGTGATCGTTGACGTAGTCGAAGTAGACGCCGATCCCTTTGCCGATCGCGCCGTACGCCGACGCGGGGCCGCTGAAGGGATGGTCGCCGCCGAGAACGATCTCGGTCGGCGTGACGCCAGGCACGTCGGCGGCGCGTCCCGTCGTCAGGGTCCCCGCCGTGACGGTCAGCGCGAACGCCGCCGAGACGACGGCGGCTGTGCTCACGGATCTGATCACGGATACCTCCTCCTGCGCCGAACGGCGCGACGTGCGCTACTCGCGCGTGGGCTGATTGACCGCTACGGCTGAGACGGGACCGCCGGATTCGAGCGCGATCTCCGGCGTGCGCCGGCGTGCGCGCGCCGCGATGCGGTGCAGCCCGCCCGCGATCCCGTCGGGGACGAACAGCATCACCACGATCAGGGCGACGCCGTAGACGACGCCGGGTGCGCCGTTGTTGATCTGCTGCGCGACGAGCGGAAGGAACTCGACGATCGCCGCGCCGACGAGCGCACCCCAGAACGTCGCGATTCCGCCGAGCACGGCGCCGACGAGCAGCGTGATCGAGAGGGCGAGGCTGAACGTGTCGGGGCTGACGTACGCGGTCGCGACGGCGAAGAGCGCGCCCGCGACGCCGGCGAGGACGGCGCTCCACGCGAACGCCAGCGTCTTGTAGACGTACGGGTTGATCCCGAACGAGACGGCCGCGATCGGCTGGTCGCGCAGCGCGCGGAGCGCTCGGCCGAAGCGTCCGCGGACGACGAACGCCGAGGCGAGAAACGCGATCCCGGCGATGGCCCAGGCGACGTAGTAAACGAAGTGCTGCGGACCGAGCGGAATCCAGGCCGGCGGCGTGAGCTGGTCGAGCGAGATGCCCCCGAAACCGCCGGTAATGCTCTTGTAGTGTTTGAGAAACGACGGCGTCGCGATCGCGAGCGAGTAGGTCGCGAGCGCGAGGTAGATCCCGGCGAGCCGGAGCGCGACGAGGCCGACGACGACGCCGAGCAGCCCGGAGGCGAGCGCGGCGAGCGGGACGCCGGCCCAGTACGGCCAGCCCATCGCGTGCGCGAGGATCGCGACCGTGTAGCCGCCGAGCGCCATGAACGCTCCGTGGCCGAGCGAGATCTGACCGTTCATCCCGGTGAGGATGACCAGTCCCAGGATCCCGATCGCGTACGCGGCGACGTAGATGAGATCGAAGACGATGAAGGACGGCACGACCCACGGCAGCACCGCGATGACCGCGACCGCGAACGCGGGGCCCAGCATCGAGCGGCGCGTCATGCCGTCGAAGGCGGATCGCCCCGACGGCGAACGGGACGCGTTCACGGAGCGTGAACCGCCACTAGACGCGCTGCACCGCGACGCGGCCGAAGAGTCCGGCCGGCCGGACGATGAGCACCAGCACGATGATCGCGAGCGCCGCGGCGAGCCGCAGCTCGTTGCCGATCGCCTCGACGTAGGTGCCCAGAAGGTTGATCGCGACGCCGAGGATCAGCCCGCCGACCACGGCGCCGACCGGGCTTTCGATCCCGCCGAGGACGGCCGCCGCGAACGCGTAGACGATCTCCGTCTGCATCATGTTCGGGTCGAGCAAGACGACCGGAGCGATCATGATCCCCGAGATCGCGCCGACCACGGCGGCGAGCCCCCAGCCGAGCGCGAGCATCCAGCCGACGCGGATGCCGAGCACCCGGCTCTGCTCGGGATAGAGCGCGGCGGCGCGCATCGCGAGCCCGAGCTTCGTCTTCTGGAAGAACAGCGACATCAGTGCGAGCGTCGCGAGCGAGACGACGATCACGCCGACGTCCTGCGCGCTGAATCCGGCGCCGCCGATCTGCAGCGGCGTCGTCGGAAAGGGCGTCGGAAACGGCTTGACGACGAAGCCCCAGATCCAGCCGGCGAGCCCGTTCAGCGCGATGAAGAGGCCGAGCGTCACGATGACCACGCTCAGCGCCGAGGCGCGCTCGACGGGACGGATCACGATGCGCTCGAGCGCGACGCCGCCGACGAACGCGACGATCACGGTGAGCAGGAACGCCGCCCACATCGGCATCCCGATCTGCACGAGCTGCCACGCGACGTACGTCGTGAACATCGCCATCTCGCCCTGAGCGAAGTTGATGACGCCCATCGAGCGATAGATCAGGACCAACGCGAGGGCCAGGCTCGCGAAGATCGAGCCGGTGGCGAGACCGCTGACGATCTGCTGGGCAAGGTCGTGCAAGTACGGACCCTCGTGAAGGAGAAATCTTCCTTGTGACAAGTCGCGACGGTGTTCCTTGTCGGCGGTGAGAGAGCGCCGGTACGGCGGGCTTTCGCCGGCGGAACGGCGTGCGGCGCGGCGCGCGCGGCTCACCGCCGCCGCGATCCGGCTCTTCGGCAGCGCCGGCTACGCGCGAACGACGATCCCCGAGCTGTGCAGCGAAGCCGGCGTGACGACCGCGCACTTCTACGAAGAGTTCGCCTCGCGCGAGGCGCTGCTGCTCGCCGTCTACGACGAGATCGCCGCGGCGGTGTTCACCCGTGTCCGGGCCGCGCTGCGCGGGCTCGATCTGCCCGTCGCCGAGCGGCTGCGCGCGGCGAACGCGGCGTACTTCGACTACCTCACCGAGGACCCGTGCCGGGCGCGCGTCTACGCGCTCGAGATCGTCGGCGTCTCGCAGGCGGCCGAGCTGCACCAGCGCACCTCGCGCGAGAAGTTCGTCCGGCAGTCGGCGAAAGCGCTGCAATGGGGCGGCGCGAGCCGCTCCGCGCTCGACGAACGGCTCACCAGCGTGGCGCTCGCGGGCGCCGCGACGGCGCTTCTCGTCGAATGGCTCCACGCGGCCCGGCCGCCCGCCGTCGAACGTCTGGTCGAGCAGATGACCGCGCTGTGGCTGCGGATGCTCGGCCCGTCCGAAGCGATCTGAAAAAGAGGATTTTCCCATCGCCCGGCGCAGCCGGGCCGCACGGAAAAGGGGGACGCGATGACGACCGCCGCACGAGACGTTCCCGACGCCGCCGCCGAGGCGCTCGCGCGCGACCACGTCGCGCGCGCGGAGCGCGAGGCCGCGACGCTGCCCGACGGCTCGGCACCGGCGCCGTTCTCGGTGCGCACGGCGGCCGTCGTCGGCGCCGGGACGATGGGCGTGGGGATCGCGATGGCGTGCGCCAACGCCGGGATCGAGGTGACGCTGATCGAGCCGGTCGCGGCCCAGGCCGAGCGCGCCCGCGCCACGATCGCGGCGACCTACGATGCCGGCGTCGCGAAAGGCAAGCTCGACCCCGCGGAGGCCGCGGCGCGGGGCGGCCGGATCCGGCTCGCCGGGGCGCTCGACGCCGCGGCGGGCGCCGAGCTGGTGATCGAGGCGGTCTTCGAAGAGCCGGACCTCAAGCGCGAGGTGTTCGCGCAGCTCGACCGCATCGCGGCGCCCGGGGCGCTGCTCGCCACCAACACCTCGACGCTGGACGTCGACGCCATCGCCGCCGCGACGTCGCGCCCGCAGGACGTCTGCGGGATGCATTTCTTCAGCCCGGCGAACGTGATGCGGCTGCTGGAGATCGTGCGCGGCGAGCGCTCCTCGCGCGCGACGCTGGCGCGCGCGATCGGCATCGCGAAGCAGCTCGGGAAGGTGTCCGTGATCGCCGGCAACTGCGACGGCTTCATCGGGAACCGCATGGTCGGCGCGTACAAGCGCGAGGTGAACTTTCTGCTCGAAGAGGGTGCCTCGCCGCAGCAGATCGACGCCGCGATCAAGGCCTTCGGCTTCGCGATGGGCCCGCTCGCGATGAGCGATCTCGCCGGGCTGGACGTCGGCTGGCGGATCCGCAAACGGCGCTTCGCGCAGCACCCGCCCGAGGGGCGTTACTCGAAGATCGAGGACGTCTTGTGCGAGATGGGTCGCTTCGGTCAGAAGACCGGCGCGGGGTTCTATCGCTACGCCGCCGGCGACCGGACGCCGATCCCCGATCCGGACGTCGACGCGCTGATCGAGCGGCTCGCCGCCGAGGCGGGGATCGCGCGGCGCGCGATCGGGGACGACGAGATCGTCGAGCGCTGCGTCTACGCGCTCGTCAACGAAGCGGCCGCGATCCTCGCGGAAGGCTACGCCGCGCGGCCCGGCGACGTCGACGTGGTCTACGTCTACGGCTACGGGTTCCCCGCGGCACGCGGCGGGCCGCTGTACTGGGCCGACCGGGTCGGCCTCGCAACCGTCGTCGCGAGGATGCGCGAGCTGGAGCGCGTGCACGGCCAAAACTGGTCGCCCGCGCCGCTGCTGCGCGAGCTCGCCGAGAGCGGCGGAACGTTCGAACGCTGGAGAGGACGGCGATGAATCTCGCATACACCGACGAAGAGCGCGCGTTCCGCGAGGAGGTGCGCGCGTTCGTCGCGGAGCGGCTCCCGGACGACATCCGCCGCAAGGTCCGCGACGGCGAAGAGGCGCTCGTCAAGGACGACTACTATCGCTGGCACCGCGAGCTGCACGCGAAGGGCTGGGTCGCGCCGGGCTGGCCGCGCGCGTACGGCGGCACCGGCTGGACCCCAGTGCAGCGTCACATCTTCGCCGAAGAGAGCGCGTACGGGTGGGCGCCGCGGCTGCTCCCGTTCGGGCTGCAGATGGTCGGCCCGGTGATCATCACGTTCGGCAACGACGCGCAGCGCGAGCGGCATCTGCCGCCGATCGCGAGCGGCGAGGAGTTCTGGTGCCAGGGCTACTCGGAGCCCGGCTCCGGCTCCGACCTCGCCTCGCTGCAGACGCGCGCGGAGCGCCACGGCGACGCGTACGTGATCAACGGCACGAAGACGTGGATCACCGCGGCGCAGTGGGCGGACTGGATGTTCGTGCTCGCGCGCACCGATCCGACCGTTCCGAAGCACGCGGGGATCTCGTTCATCCTCTGCGACATGCGCACGCCCGGGATCACGGTGCGCCCGATCGTGACGATCGACGGCGGCGCCGAGATCAACGAAGTCCATTTCGAGAACGTCGAAGTGCCCGTCGAGAACCGAATCGGCGAAGAGGGCGACGGGTGGAAATGCGCGACGTTCCTGCTCGAGTTCGAGCGAACGGGGACGGCGGGGATCCCCTATTGCCGGCAGCAGGCGCAAGCGGTGCGCGACCTGCTGCGCGAGGAACGGATCGACGACCCGTTCATCGCCGAGCGGCTGGCGGAGATCGAGATCCGGCTCGAAGCGCTGGCGTTCACCGAGCTGCGCGTGCTCGCGGCCGAAGCGGCCGGCAACCGCCCCGGCCCCGAGTCGTCGATCCTCAAGATCACCGGGACGGAGATCCAGCAGCAGCTCAGCGAGCTCGCGCTCGACGCGCTGGGACCGTACGCGGAGCACAAGGCGATGGCGCGCTATCTGAACCTGCGAAAGACGTCGATCTACGCCGGCTCGAACGAGATCCAAAAGAACATCATCGCCAAGCGCATCCTCAAGCTGTAAGGACGGACCGATGGATTTCGCGCTCTCTCCCGAGCAGGCGCTGATCAGGGACAGCGTCGCCCGTTTCGCGGCGGAAGCGAACGCCGGCGAAGACCCGTGGCCGACGTTCGCGGAGCTGGGCTGGCTCGCGATCGGCGCGCCCGAAGATCTCGGCGGGTTCGGCGGCCCGCTGGAGACGATGCTGGTCGCCGAACAGCTCGGCCGCGGCCTGGTGGCCGCGCCGTTCGTCTCCCAGGTCGTCTTCGCCGGAACGATCCTGCGCGCGGCGGGCCGCACGGATCTGCTCGAGCCGCTGACGCTCGGCGAACGGCGCTTCGCGGTGGCGTACGAAGAGCCGGGCGCGCGCTACGACCCCGCGCGCGTCGCTGCGACGGTCCGCCGCGACGGCGCGGGCTACGTCCTCGACGGCACGAAAGCACGCGTTCTCGACGCGGCGACCGCCTCGACGATCGTCGCGTCGGCCCGGCTGGGCGACGACGTCGCGCTGTTCGCCGTTCCGGCGGACGCGGCGGGCGTCTCGCCCGCGCCGTACGCGGCCGAAGACGGCCACGACGTCTCGACGATGCGTTTCGAAGCCGTGCGCCTCGGCGCGGACGCGGCGATCGGCGACGCGACGAACGGCGCCGCGATCCTCGAGTGCGCACTCGATCACGCCGTCGCGGCGCTGTGCGCCGAAGCGCTCGGCATCATGACGGTGATGCTGGAGACGACGGTCGCGTACACGAAGCAGCGCGTGCAGTTCAACGTCCCGATCGGCTCGTTCCAGTCGCTCCAGCATCGCATGGCGGAGATGTTCGTCGAATGCGAGCTGGCGCGCTCGGCCGCGACGCGCGCCGCGATGATCCTCGACGGCGAGCCGGAGCCGCACGAACGCGCGCGCGCCGCCTCGGCCGCGAAGGTGCAGATCGCGCGCTCGGGGCGGTTCGTCGGGCAGAACGCGATCCAGCTGCACGGCGGGATCGGGATGAGCGAAGAGGCGCGTATCGGACACTACTTCAAGCGGCTGACGGTGCTCGAACGCCTCCTCGGCGACGCGGCGTTTCACCGCGAACGCTACGCCTCGGCCGCCGCCGGCCGGCCGCGCGTCGGAACGCCGTCGTAGCGGGCGACGCGCCGGCCCGTCGTCCGGCGCGTCTCGAGCACACCTTTCGGCGTGCGCTTCGGCCCCGTGCGGCGCATCGGTGGCGGTCCTTCGCCGGAGGGCGACCCGCGCGGAATGCCGACGATTCGGCCCGGCGGAACGGGTACAACCTCGGTCGATATGATGTCTCGGCCCCTCGAGGAGTACGCGCTGATCGGCGATCTGCGGACCGCGGCGCTGGTCAGCCGATACGGCTCGATCGAGTGGCTGTGCCTCCCGCGCTTCGATTCGGCGGCGTGTTTCTCGGCGCTGGTCGGCGAGGGCGGGAACGGGTTCTGGAATCTCGCTCCCGTCGCCGGCGTGAAGCAGATCAAGCGTGCTTATCGCGAGCAGAGCATGGTGCTCGAGACGACGTACACGTGCGAGACCGGCGAATGCCGCGTGCTCGACGCGATGCTCGTCAACAGCGAGGGTCCGCGGATCGTCCGGCACGTCGTCGGCGTCCGCGGCCGCGTCCCGATGCGGATGCAGATGAAGGTGCGCTTCGACTACGGGCGCACGATTCCGTGGGTGCATCGCCGCGGCGGAGCCGTCGTCGCCGTCGCGGGTCCCGACGCCGTGGTGCTGTACGGCGACGTCGCGATGCACGGCGCGAATCAGACCACCATCTCGGAGTTCAGCATCTCGGCGAACGAGCGCGTCTCGTTCGACTTGGCGTACTTTCCGTCGTACGTCGTCGCGCCTGGGCCGCTCGCCGTGCGCGACGCACTCGAACGGACCGACGCCTTTTGGCGCCAGTGGGCCGGACGCTGCTCGTACGACGGTCCGTATCGCGAAGCGGTCGTGCGTTCGCTGCTCACGCTCAAGGCGCTGACGTTCCGCGAGACCGGTGCGGTCGTCGCGGCGCCGACGTGCTCGCTCCCCGAGAAGCTCGGCGGCGTGCGCAATTGGGACTACCGCTATTGCTGGCTGCGCGATGCGACGTTCGTGCTGGTCGCGCTGCTGAGCGCGGGATACGAGTCGGAGGCCTACGCATGGCGCGGCTGGCTGCTCCGCGCGGTCGCCGGCGCGCCCTCGAAGCTGCAGATTCTCTACGGCATCGCCGGCGAGCGGCGCATCAGCGAGTTCGAAGCGCCGTGGCTGCGCGGGTACGCGGGCTCGACCCCGGTGCGGATCGGCAACGCCGCGAGCAGCCAGCTTCAGCTCGACGTGTACGGCGAAGTCGTCGACGTCATGTATCAAGCGCACCGCGCCGGCGTCTCGCCCGACGAGGACGAGTGGAGTCTGACGACGGCCGTCGTCGAGACGGTGGAGCGCCGGTGGCAAGAGCCGGACTGCGGGATGTGGGAAGTCCGCGGCGAGCCGCAGGACTTCGTCCACTCGAAAGTGCTCGCGTGGGTCGCGCTCGATCGCGCGGTCAAAGCGGTGGAAGACTCCGGTCTCGACGGGCCGGTCGGCCGCTGGCGTGCGCTGCGCGACCACATCCGGGAGGAGATCCTCACGAAAGGCTTCGACCGCAAGCAGAACGCGTTCGTGCAGGCATACGGCTCGCGTCTTCTGGACGCGAGCTCGCTGCTGATGCCGCTCGTCGGGTTCATCGAGCCCGACGACCCGCGCGTGGTCGGGACCGTGAAGGCGCTCGAAGAGCGGCTGATCCACGACGGATTCGTGTGGCGCTACGAGCAGCGCAACGACAAGGTCGACGGGCTGCCGCCGGGCGAGGGCGCATTCCTCGCCTGCACGTACTGGCTGTGCGACTACTACGCGATGGCGGGCCGCCGCGACGAAGCGAAAACGATCTTCGAGCGGGTGCTCGCGATCCGCAACGACGTCGGCCTGCTCTCCGAAGAGTACGACGTCGAGAACAAGCGGCTCGTCGGAAACTTCCCGCAGGCGTTCTCGCACGTCGGGCTGGTGAACGCCGCATACAATCTCGCCTCGAAGACCGGCCCCGCCGTGCAGCGCGCGACCGGCGAAGCGATCGAGGTCGGCTGAGCCGCGCGGCGGCGGCGCTCACGCCGTCGCAGCCGTCCAGTTCGCGGCGGCCGCGACGCCGGGCGAAGCCGCGCCGGGGACCGCGCGCGCTTCAGACCCGGTGGCGGCTGAAGAACGGCTGCGCGAACGGGCGTACGAACCAGGGCAGCGTCCCTTTGATCGCGGCGTCGATCCGACCGTTGTCCTGGGTGATGTACGCGACCAGTTCGGACTGGTGCAGGTCGTGCCGCAGATCCGGCGTGAGCGGGAAGAACAGCGCGACGTACAGCACGAGCCAGATCCCGAGCGCCGCTTTGCACAGCCCGATCGCGGCGCCGCCCAGCGCGTTGCCCAGGCCGATCACCGGCAGCTTCGCGACGCGCGAGAGCGCCGCCGAGAGCAGCATCAGCACGACGTAGACGCCGATCGCGAAGATCGCCATCCCGACGACGTGCGCCGAACCCTCGCCGAGGTGCAGGTACTCGCGGACGAACGGGTCGAGCGTCCCGGGATACGCGAACGCCGCCCAGAGCGCGCAGGCGAGCGCGATGAACCCGCCGATCTCGGCGACGAAGCCGCGCTTCCAGCCCTTCAGCGCGAAAAGCAGCGCGACGGCGCCGATGACGAGATCCGGCCAGGTCATCCGCGCGGCACCGCGCCCGCGCGCGCGCGCAGCGCCGCGACGATCCGGGCGATCGCCGCGTCGGCGTCGGCGTCGGTCAGCGTCGCCTCGTCGCTCTGCAGCACGATCCGCAGCGCGAGCGACTTCTTGCCCTCGCCGACCTGCGGCCCGCGGTACTCGTCGAAGACGCGCACGCTGCGTGTCAGCGGCTCGGCGTGCACGACGTCGACGAGGTCGCCGGCGAGCACGTTCTCGGCGACCACGACGGCGAGATCGCGCTCGACGGCCGGAAACCGCGACGGCGCGACGTAGCGCGGCGCGGCGTACGCGGGGAGCGACTCCACGAACAGCGTCGCGAGCGCGGTCGTCTCGTCGACCTCGTACGCGCGGGCGAGCCGCGGGTCGACGACGCCGACGTAGCCGACGATCGCCTCGCCGACGCGCAGCGCCGCCGTCTTCCCCGGATGCAGCGCCGGATACGCGCCGCGCTCGACCCGCGCCTCGACGCCGGTCGCGCGGCGCACGAGCGCGGAGAGGTCTTCCTTCAGCCGCGGGAACGCGCTCGGGCCGCCGGCGTGCAGCGCGGTCAGCTCGACGCTCTCCTGCGGCGCGCTCGCGCCGTCGGTCCCGGCCTGCGCGGGGCCATTGCGGAAGACGTGGCCGAGCTCGAACACGCGGTACGGCCGAACGGCGCGGTCGCGCGCGGCGAAGCCGAGCAGCGCGTGCGCCGACGAGAACCGCATGTAACGCTGATCTTCGCTGAGCGGATTGGCGATCTCGACTACCGGCGGGACGTCGATCCCCGCGTCGCGCCACGTCCGGGCGACGCTCTCGGGCTGCAGCGAGAGGGAGAGGCACTCGTCGTACCCGAGCGCCGCGAACGTCGTCGCGAGCGCGCTCTCGCGGTCGAACGCGGCGCTGTCCACGTCCTGCGCCGCGATCGCCGGGACTTCGGCGTGCACGTTCTCGTAGCCGGCGACGCGCGCGATCTCTTCGACCACGTCCGCGGCGATCAGCACGTCGCCGCGCCAATACGGCGGCGTCACCGCGAAGAACCCGGCTTCGCGCGTGACCGCGAACCCGAGCGAGCTGAGGGCGCGCACGATCGCGTCGTCGTCGAGCGCGAAGCCGAGCAGCCGCGTCACTTCGCCGTCACGGAGCCGCACGGGCGCGGGCGGGACCGCGTCGCGTCCGGCGGCGCGCGGCGGCGTCACCGCACCGCCCTCCCGTGCGAGCAGATACGCCGCGCGCGCCGCCCCGAGATCGGCGAGCGCGAGCGGCAGCGACTTCTCGAAGCGGCTCGACGCTTCGGTGCGGAGCTTCAGCGCGACGCTCGCGCGACGAATCCGCGGGCCGTCCCAGCTCGCCGCTTCGATGAGCAGCTCGCGCGTCGTCTCGACGACCTCGCTGCGCAGCCCGCCCATGATCCCGGCGAGCGAGGTCGGGCCGTCGTCGTCGGCGATGACGATCGCCTTCGCGTCGAGCACGCGTTCCTGCCCGTCGAGCGTCGTGAACCGCTCGCCTTCGCGCGCGTCGCGCACGGTGAGCTGCTTGCCCGCGACGCGGTCCCAGTCGAAGAAGTGCAGCGGCTGGCCGAGCTCGAGCATGACGAAGTTCGAGATGTCGACGAGGTTGTCGATCGGGCGCTGTCCCGCGAGCGCGAGCCGGATCCGCATCCCGGCCGGCGCCGGACGCACCTGCACCCCGCGGACGCGCTGGTGGACGAAGCGCTTGCAGTCGACCGTCTCCAGCGTGACGCGCGCGTCGTCGCGTTCGCCGGCGTACGCGACGCCCGTCGACGGTTCGCGCAGCGCGACGCCGAACGACGCGGCCAGCTCGCGCGCCAGCCCGACGATCGAGAGCGCGTCCGGCCGGTTCGGCGTGACGTCGACCTCGAGCACGGGATCGTGCAGGCGAAAGTAGGCCGCCACGTCGGTGCCGAGCGGCAGATCCGGCTCGAGCTGCATGATGCCGTCCTCGAACCACTCGGCCGGGAGGCCGATCTCTTCGGCGGAGATCAGCATGCCTTCGGAATCGATCCCGCGCATCTTGCGCGGCGCGATCGTCAGCCCGCCGGCCAGCGCGGCGCCGATCCGCGCGACCGGGACGGTCTGCCCTTCGGCCACGTTCGTCGCCGCGGTCGCGATCAGCAGCGTGCGCTCTTCGCCGACGTCGAGCGTGCAGAGCTGCAGCCGGTCGGCGTTCGGGTGCCGCTCGAGCTTGACGATGCGTCCGACGACGACGTTCGTCAGCGCCGGTCGCGTCTCGACGTCGTCGACCGGAAAGCCCAGCGCGGCGAGCCGCGCGACGATCGCGTTCGCGTCGTCCGGCAGATCGGCGTAGTCGCGCAGCCACATCACGGGGACGCGCATGCTAGGCGAGTCCTTTCGCGAAGCCGGGCGCGTTCTCGATGAACGCGCGGATGTCGGCGATGTCGTAGCGCTTCATCGCGATGCGCTCGAGGCCGCACCCGAACGCCCAGCCCGCGACCTCGTCGGGATCGTAGCCGACTTCGCGCAGCACGTTGGGATGGACCATCCCGCTCCCGCCGATCTCGATCCAGCCGCTCCCGCCGCAGGTGCGGCATTCCCCGCCGGCGCCGCGGCACGCCGGGCAGCGTACGTCGACTTCGGCCGACGGTTCGGTGAACGGAAAGAACGACGGCCGGAAGCGCACGTCGGCGTCGGGGCCGAACAGCTCGCGCATCATCCCGAGCAGCATCCCTTTGAGATGCCCGAAGTGGATGCCGCGCCCGACCATGAGCCCTTCGACCTGGTGGAACATGTAGAGATGCCGCGCGTCGACGGCGTCGCGGCGGTACGCTTTGCCGGGGACGATGATCGCGATCGGCGGACCGTGCTCGCGCATCGCACGTACCTGCATCGGCGAGGTGTGCGTGCGCAGCACGAGGTCGGGACGCAAGTAGAACGAGTCGAGCCCTTCGCGCGCCGGATGATCGGGCGGGATGTTGAGCGCGTCGAAGTTGTTCGCGTCCGTCTCGATCTCCGGGCCGAGCACCACGGCGAAACCGTGCCGCGTGAAGTAGCGCGCGACGTCGAGCGCGATCCGCCGCACGGGGTGGATTGCGCCGAGCGCGGGCTCCGGTCCGGGCAGCGTGACGTCGATCGTGTCGCTCAGCGACCGCTCGAGCGCGGCGCGCTCGATGCGCGCGCTCGCCTCGCGGAGCTTCGCTTCGAGCGCCTCCACCGCCGCGTTGATGACCTTTCCCGCGCCGGGGCGCTCGGCGGGCGGCAGCGCGCCGATCCCGCGGCGCACGCCGGTGACCTCGCCGCTCCGGCCCAAAAACGCCACGCGCACCGCGTCGAGGGCGCGCTCGTCGCGCGCGCCGGCGACCGCGTCGTCGAAACGCGCCGCCAGCGCCTGCAAAGTGCTCTCCAGCTCTGTCATCCCGGTCGTCGTCATACTCCAAACGCAAACGCCCGGACCTGTGTCCGGGCGCTCCATCGATCTCGTTCTCTGCGCCGTTCGATCTCGGCGCGCCGGCGCCGTCAGGGCGCCGGCGTAGGATGCAAGTGCCGGTACATCAGGTACGCGCTGATCGAGCCCGTGGTGGCGAACAATTTCCAGAAGATCTCGGAGGTGCGCATCGGCGTCGGCAGTCCTCTCCTGTCGTCGGTTTTTCGCGCGTCTGGTGGCGTCGGCGGGGTCAGTATAGCACCGCACTTTCAGCCCGCCAAGTCTTGACTTTTCAGCGATTTTCGGCGGCTTGACAAGGGTCTTGACAGCGGAAGACCTCGTAGAGGAGGACGCTCCCGGCGACCGCGGCGTTCAGGCTTTCGGCGTCCGGCCTCTGCGGGATGCGGACCGCGCGGTCCCAGCGCGGGAGCCAGTCCCGCACGCCGCGCCGCTCGTTCCCGACGGCGAGGACGACGCGGGGCGGCAGCGCGACCGTCCGCAGGTCGTCGCCGTCTTTGTCGGCCGCGACGATGGTTCGCCCGCTCCGCTCGGCGAGGGCGAAGAGCTCGCCGGGATCGACCTGCGCGAGGGGGACGCGAAACAGTGAGCCCATCGCGGCGCGCACGGTCTTCGGGTTGAACGGGTCCACGCCGCCGCGCCCGAACAGCACGCCCGCGGCGCCGAAGGCCTCGGCCGAGCGCACGAGCGTCCCGGCGTTGCCGGGATCGCCCACGCCCGCGAGCAGCAGCACCGGGCCGTCGCGCGCGATCACGTCCGCCGGCTCGCGCTCCGGGAGATCGAGGACGGCGAGCACGCCGCTCGCGGTCTCCAGATCGGAGAGGCGCGCGTAGGCGCGTTCGGGCACCTCGTAGACCGGCACCGCGGAGTGCTCGAGCCGCGCGACGGCCTCCGTGCCGACGACGGCGAGCCCGCGCTCGGTCGCGTAGACCTCGCGCGGGACGAGGCCGCTGCGCTCGGCCTCGGCGAGCAGCGTCGGCCCTTCCGCGGTGAAGCGCCGCTGTTCGCGGCGACCCGCCGGGGTCAGCAGGCGATGGACGGCGGCGAGTCGCGGGTTGTGCGGGCCGAGCGCGGTTGGCACTCCGCCCGGTTCAACGGCCGGGCGCCGGGACCCGGGGGCCGTCGCGCCGCCCGGCCCGAAGAGCCGCCGCCGTGAAAGACAGCCGGACCGCCGAGATCGCGTGGCTCGCCGTCATCGCGCTTCTGATCGCGGTCGGCGCCGACCCGGTCCTCGCGACGCTGCGCCACGACCGCACGCTCGGGATCGTGGTGTCCGCGGCGGCGATCCTGGGGACGCTCGTCACGATGCGCCGCGCCTACGACCCGGGCTCGCCGACCGCGCGTGCCGACGTGACGAAGGCGGTCGCGTACTGCGCGGCGGCCGTCCTCGCGCTCGTCGCGATCGCCTGGAACCCCCACTGGGCGGTGCGGGCCTGCATCACGGCCGCCGAAGTCGCGGTGATCTTCGACATCGTCGTCGTCTCGCGCCGTCCGCGCGCGACGCCGGAATAGGAACGGAACGCCATGCCGGTTTTCGTCACGGGCGGCACGGGATTCATCGGCCGCAGCGTCGTGCGCGAGCTGCGCCGCCGGACGCACGAGGTGCGCGCGCTCGCACGCAGCGACGATGCGGCGGCGCGCGTTCGCGAGCTCGGCG
>Ga0070739_10001687_pt1 | contig 32104 bp, 18 predicted proteins | sample Coa_R1_7_FD_66445 | JGI IMG/M metagenome (GOLD analysis project Ga0070739, IMG submission 66445) | Surface soil microbial communities from Centralia Pennsylvania, which are recovering from an underground coalmine fire - Coalmine... | ecosystem: Environmental > Terrestrial > Soil > Unclassified ...
TTCGCCAAGGCGCTGGTCAATCGCGTCTGGCGTAACTTCATGGGGCGGGGCCTGGTCGAATCCGAAGACGATCTGCGCCAGACCAATCCGCCGTCCAATCCCGAATTGCTCGACGCCTTGGCGAAGAATTTCATCGACCACAAATACGACGTGAAATATCTGATTCGTACCGTCATGAACTCGGCGACCTATCAGCGGTCCTCGCGGCCGCTGCCGGGAAACAAGAGCGATGATCGTTTTTACTCGCACTATCTGATCCGCCGCTTACCGGCGGAAGTCATCCTTGATGCGTATTCGCAGGTGACGGGCGTGCCGACGCCGTTCACGAAGCTCAGCTCGGCAGCCGGCGATTCGACGAGCGATTACAACGGCTATCCGCTCGGCACCCGAGCGCTACAATTGCCGGACTCGCTGGTGGTGTCGCGCTTCCTCGATGCTTTCGGACGGCCGGAGCGCTCGCAGACGTGTTCCTGCGAGCGCCAGCAAGATTCCAGCGTCGCTCAAGCGCTGCACGTCAACAATGGCAAAACGCTTAACGATAAAATCCGGGCCAAGAATTCGCGCATCGAGGCGTGGCTGCGCGACAAGATAACGGATGAGGAAGCGATACGACGGCTGTTCGTCTTGGCCCTGTGCCGCGAACCGACTGAATCCGAACAGAAGAAATTCCGCGCGCTACTCGCCGAGTCCGCCGCCGATGGCAAAACGACGCGACGCGAAGCGCTGGAGGATCTGTTCTGGTCTGTACTGGCGTCGAAAGAGTTTATGTTCAATCGCTGAGATGTCTGAAGGGAGACGCTCATGTTGCGTTGGCTTGTTCTGGGATGTCTTGTACTTGGCCTGGGCGGCTGTAGTTTCCTCAAAAGGGACGCGCCCAGGTCGGGCGGGGTAAACTCTTCGTTTGGAAACGCAACGGACACGTATGAGTGGAAGCGGCCCTCCGCGGATTTGCCGCGACCGGCGGAAGAAGAGAAGACCGACCCATTTTGACTTGAAATCCAACCCGTTCTTCCCGAAGGAGGGAATGCCCATGAAAGCCCGATACGGGATCGTCGCTGTCATCCTTGGCTTGTTGCCGATGACGGCTCGCGCTCAGGAAGAAGTCAAAATCACTGGCCGTGTGCTAGATGCAGCCGGCAGGCCGGTCGCTGGAGCAGAGGTTGCTTCTTTCTGGATGGTCCAAAAAGGGACAATGACGTCTCATCAGGGCGCGATCACCAATTCCGAGGGGCGATTCACGCTCTCAATGGCCTTCTACGGCCGCGGGCAAGCAGCACTGTTGGCGCTCGACAAAGATCGCAAGACGGGTGGGCTAGTTATCGTAGAGGAGGCGGCGAAACCGTTGGAGATCAAGCTCGCTCCCCTTGTCCATCTCCACGGCAAGTTTGATTGCAAGGAATTGGGCAAACGCCCGAAATGGACCAATGTCTATCTCATGAGTGGCCAGGCGCGCTTTGCCATGTGCGCCTCCGAGGAGGCGGCTTTCTCGTTCCTGCTGCCGCCGGGCACGTACAATTTTTATGCCTATGGAACGGACATTCAGCGTGTGACAAAGGACATCACTCTTAAGCCTGGAGAATCGGAACTGGACCTCAGGACGATTGACATGCCTGCGACCATCATCGCTCGGCACAAGGGCAAGGCCCCGCCAACCTGGCACGTCACCGATGCCCGTGGCACCAAGAAAGACGCGAAACTCTCCGACTTCAAGGGCAAGTGGGTGCTGCTGGAATTTTGGGGCTATTGGTGAGGGCCATGCACGGCCGGCAGTTTGCCGGGCTTGATCGGTTTGTACGAGGCTCACAAAAATCACCGCGATAAGTTTGAAATCGTCGCTTTCCATGATGGCACGGTGAAAGATTTCGCCGATCTGGACAAGAAGATGGAGTCGCCGAAGCAAAAGTACTGGAACGGCCGGGATCTGCCGTTCCCGATTCTGCTCGACGCCACAGGGCAGACGATCAAGGACTGGGGCGTTGACCATTTCCCAACGACGCTGCTGATCGATCCCGATGGCAAGCTGGTTGGTGAAGCCGGCGAAGATGCTTTGGAACAGAAACTGCCGTCGCTGCCGATGTCTGTTCGGGTGGCCAAAGCGTTGGACCGAAGCATCGGCTATGGTATCGAGGATCCAAAGCTGGAGGCGGCATGCAAGATCCTGTCTGGGCAAAGCCGAGTGCCTATCCGACTCGACGCGGAGGATCTCAAGGCGGCCGGCGTCACGCCCGATACATCCGTGCCCTTGACGCTAGCCGGTTGGCTTTCCCTACGGAGTTGGCTCAATCTGCTTCTCGAAGCAGATGGGTTAACCTACGAGAAAGACGAGAAGGGCATCGTGATTCGCCGCCGCAAACCCGGTGCGCCGCCGCCTGAACTTTCGGCCATGCAGCGAACCTGCGCCAAGCGGATCGAAAAAGCGCTCGATCAGAAGATCAGCTTCGATTTCAAGGACAAACCGTTGTCCGAGGTAGCGCGGTTCTTCGAGAACAAGACGCAAGAGAACTTCGTCCTGTCGCCGCGCGATCGCAAGGCTGGTCTGCTTGATCCGAAGATGCTGGTGACCGGCTCGGCCAAGGATGTGCCGCTACGGGAAGCGCTGACAAAACTCCTGGGGCCGCTCGGCGTGGAATTCACCATTCGAGACGAGGTGATCGTCCTGACGGCGAAACCGAAATCGGCGTCGAGTAAGTGATTGTCTTGGCGAGCGGTGCGTGTCAACGCCCCGGTGGAAGTAACCGAGGCGTTGACACGCCCCGCTCGCCAACAGGTTTGTACATTCGAGATGCATCTATGATCTGGATTCGTTTTCTACTACTACCAGCCCTGATCGTCGCTCTCATGCCCAATGCTATTGGCGCGGAGCCGCCCAGCTATGCGAAACAGATCAACCCCTTTTTCTCCCGCTATTGTGTGGAATGCCACAACCACGAGGAGCCAAAGGCCGGCCTGAACCTGGAAACATACAAATCGCTCCTCCAAGGCAGTGAAAATGGGGCAGTGCTGACACCGGGCAAGGCCGACGCCAGCCGCATCGTTCGGCTTGTCGAGCACAAGGACAAGCCGTTCATGCCGCCGAAAAAGGCGAAGCAGCCTGGGCCGGAGATCGCGCTGTTGCGAGCATGGATCGACGCCGGGGCGAAGGAAGATGCCGCTATTCGCATCACCGTCCCGGAGATTCGACCCAAAGCGCCGGTCGCACCGCCAGTCGCCGCGCTGGCGTATCATCCCGGCGGACAGATCATCGCAGCCGGCGGTCGTGGGACAGTGTATTTCTTCGATGCGGCCACGGGAGATTTGCAGAGCAAGCTGGAAGGCCTGCATCCGCAGGTCACGGACCTGGCGTTCACGCACGAGGGCAAGCATCTCGCCGTCGCCAGCAGTGCGATGGGCGAAGCGCATGAAGTGCGATTGTATGAGATGAGCGGGGGAAGCGCGAGCGGTGGTGTTGTCGTCAATACCCATGCCGATGTCATCCAGGATCTTGCCTTCAGTCCCGATGGCAAGATTCTCGCCAGCTGCGGATATGATCGTCTCATCAAACTTTGGGACGTGGCAGCGAAGAAGGAACTGCGCGTCCTGAAAGACCACAGTGATTCCGTATACGGCATCGCATTCAGTCCTGATGGCAAATTGCTCGCCTCGGCGTCGGCCGATCGCGCCGTCAAGGTTTGGGACGTGGCGACAGGCCGGCGGCTGTATACGCTCGCCGAGTCCACCGATTGGGTGTACGCCGTCGCCTGGAGTCCCGATGGCCGGCACTTGGCGGCGGCAGGCGTGGACAAGAGCATCCGCGTCTGGCAAGTATCCGCCGAGGGCGGCCGGATCGTACATTCCGTCTTCGCTCACGAAGGGCCAGTGCTTCGCTTGGCTTACACGCCCGATGGCGCGACGCTGTATTCGCTGAGTGAAGACCGCACCGTCAAGGCGTGGGACGCGCAGCGAATGGTCGAACGCAAGGTTTATGATCGACAGCCGGAGACGGTTCTCAGTCTCGCCGTTCGGCCCGATGGCAAACAGCTGGCGCTGGGCCGCTACGATGGCGTCCTCGTTTTGCTCGATGCGGCGACAGGCAAGCGGCAAGCCCAACCGCTGCCGATCAAGCCGAAACCGCCTCTTGTCGAAAAAGAGCCGAACGATTCGCCGCGCACCGGGCAGCACGTCAAACTACCGGCAACCATCCACGGCAGCATCGGTCGGGCCGGCGATGTCGATTACTATCGCTTCTTCGCCTTCATGGGGCAGGAAATCGGCGTGGAGGTAAAGCCGCTCGATAAGGCCAAGCTCGATGGGGTTTTGCAGCTGATCGACGCTGAGGGCCGCATCCTCACCGAGAGTACGAAGGGACTGCTCGGCTACAGCTGTCCGAAAGCCGGCGTTTATGCACTGGGCATCCGTGATCGAGAATATCGCGGCGATGCCGGCATGAAATATCAGCTGACAATGGGCGATATTCCGATTGTCACCAGTGTTTTCCCGCTCGGCGTCCAACGTGGCACAGAGGCGGAGATACATTTAGACGGCGTTCACCTTGGCCGCGCACGCTCGGTGCATCTGAAAGTGCCGGCGGATGCCGCTCCCGGTTCGCGCATGCCGGTCCCCGTCGCCAAGGGAGTTCTCGGCAATCCGAGTGTGCGCATCGATGAATTTCCGCAAGTCGGCTGGCGAGCGGGGGGCGTAAGCCCCCTGTTAGAAGAGAGAACAGGGGGCTTACGCCCCCCGCTCGCCGTGATACCGATTCCGGGCACGGCCAACGGACGCATCGAGCTGCCCGGCGCGACGCAGACCTGGCGATTCCAGGCCAAGAAAGGCCAACGGCTGCTGCTGGAAGTCCACGCCACTCGCCTCGGCTCGCCGCTGGATTCCGTCATCGAGATCCTCGACGCTCAGGGGCAGCCGCTGCCGTGGGCCACGCTTCGCTCGCTGGCCAAGATCTACTCGATTTTCCGCGATCACGATTCGGCTTCGCCCGGCATCCGCATCGAGTCGTGGAGCGAATTGGCGATGAACGACTACATGCTCTTCGGCAACGAGCTGATCCGCATCTGGGAGCTGCCGAAAAACCCCGATGATGATTGCCAATTCTGGCGCACCGGCGGGCGGCGGCGCGGCTACCTCGGCACTACACCGACCCATCATCCGCTCGGCCAGCCGATGTACAAAGTATCGATCCACCCGCCCGGCACCCAGTTCCCACCCAATGGTCTTCCCATTGTCACTCTCTATTATCGCAATGACGACGGCGACGGCGCTTTCGGCAAGGATTCGCGTCTGGTCTTTGACCCACCCGCCGACGGCGAGTATCAGGTGCGCATCGGCGATGCGCGCGGGCAGGGCAGCTCCCGGCACGCTTATCAGTTGACGGTGCGTCCGCCGCGGCCGGATTTCACGGTCAGTTTCAGTCCAACGACACCCGCCATCAGCAAGGGCGGTGCCGTGGCGATCAATATCCGTGCGGAGCGCCGCGACGAATTTGATGGGCCGATTGAGGTCCGATTGGAAAATCTGCCTCCGGGTTTCAGCGCCCCGGCGACGACCATTCCCGCGCAGGAGAACAGTACAAGCCTCTCTCTCTTCGCTGATCCCAGTGCGACCGTGCGTTCCCACGCGGAGCGTGGGAGCGAGATGGAGAAGATCAAGCTGATCGCGCATGCGGTCATCGACGGCAAGCAAGTGGTGCGTGAAGCAACCGGTGGATCACCGAAGGTCACCGATCCGGGCGACATTGTGACCACGACGGAGCAATCGGAAGTGACGGTCAAACCGGGTGGTGAAGTGCGGCTGACGGTAAAAGTCGAACGCCGCAACGGTTTCAAGGGCCGCATTCCGATTGAAGTGAAGGGCTTGCCGCACGGCGTTCGTGTGCTGGACATTGGGCTAAACGGCATCCTCGTCGTCCCGGAAGAGACGACACGGACCATCGCCATTTACGCCGAGCCGTGGGTGCAGGAGATGACGCATCCATTCGTGGTGCTGGCGCGACGCGAGGATAAGAACACCGAACATGCAGCGAAGTCGGTGTTGCTGCGCGTAGCGGACGATACATCCCGATGAATCGCGCTCTAGCGAATACACGCCAACGACGAACGCGCTTGGCGTGTCAAACGTGCCGAAGGCGGCCCTTTGGCCGCTTCCTCCAGCAGATGCCTCGCCTCCGGCGTACCGATGCGCTCCAGTACAATCAGCGCTCGCAATTGTCGTAATTCCTCCGGCGTCGGCGCAGGCAGCGCAGCCGCGAGCAGCTCCTCGATGCGCCGCCGCTGTTCCAGCGAGGGCTTGGCCTTCAGCGCCGCCCGCAAGGCTGGCTCGGCTTGAAAACTCAGTTCTTTCAAGCGCTTCGCCGCCGCATCGCGGACCTTAAAGGAATCGTTGTCGAGATCGGCCAGCAGTTTGCGCATTACATCCGCCGATGCGGTGGGATAAGGTTTCACATGCCCGCGTAGAAGCACTAGGGCGTCGTTCGGAGCATCGGATAAACGCCAGACGGCGCGCCAGGCCTTGGCGGCGTCGGCATCCGCGAGGTCGGCCCAGAGAGATTCGATTTCATTTGCCTCCAAGCGTTGCGGTTTCGATGGCGGCAGCGAAGCGTCCCACACGAGAATAGCCCCATCCGGCATACCCGTGGCCAGACGCCGCCCGTCCAGCGAAAAGTCGAAGCAGATCTCGCTGCTCATCACGTCCTTCGGCATCCGGCAGACGGCCAACAACTTGCTCGTGACCGCATCGTACAGATGGATGCCGTCATTCGTGTTGATCGCCAACAGGCGATTGTTTGGATGAAAAGCTACCTGATGAATCCACACTTTGGGCTTCAAATGGGCGACCACCTTGCCCGTAGCGCTCTCCCAAACGCGAAGACCGTCCGTCGTTTGAATTCCATTGCCGAGCACCAAAGCCCCATCGTGCGAGAAGGACCACCAGGGATAGCCTGGCGGACTTTCCAACCGAGCTACCTTTTTGCCGGAGTCCGTGTCCACGAGATCGCCGTTATGCAGCAACAGCCGTCCCTCTGGGGAAAGCGCACTATATCTTTTCATTAATGGCTCGATGCTGTGACAGGTCAGCATTTGGCCCGTTTTCAGGTCCCAAGTCCCCAGCTGATGAAGCGCCGGTGGGTTCGTCATGACGCCGAATAATCCGACGGCCCGACTGCCCTCCGCACGGATACGCAGATGGAAAATGTGGGGTGGAATCGCAAGGCGTTGATCGTGCTGAGGCAGGACGATGGAACGCGCTACATCCTCGGACGAGGCATCACATAAGGTGAGGCGTCCGTCTCGACCGGCAAGAATCCAGCGGCCATCGGGTGTGATGTCCAGGACGGTGGCGTCTGTATAGAACGGATGCCGCCATTGGTAAGGGCGCCAGACGCGCAGCGGCCGGCCGGTCGCGACATCCCACAAACGCACGGAACCATCTGCCGCAATCGAAGCCAAGCGCTTGCCGTCCGCCGAGAAGGCCACCGCGTTCACTTTGCCGATGTGGCCCAGCGCGAACGTGTCGTGCCACAACGGTTGGCCCGTCTCCAGATCCCAGCGCTGAAGCGAACCGTCATTGGTAAGGATGCTTCTGCCGTCGGGCATAACGGTGACTCCCTCGCCCGCGCCTTCCAACCTTCGCCGTTGTTTGCCGTGGACCATGTCCCAAACAACCACGTTTTCGGGATTTGAGATGAGCAAGGTGTGGCCATCGGGCGTCAGGGCCAATTGCGTATCCAAATAAATGCCGCCGCCCTTGCCTTTGAGCGGGAGCGGAGGGGGATTCTCCAGCTTGACCGTTTGCCCGGTGGCCAAGTCCACGGTTTCTCCCCACGGCGCAGTCAGGACCTTGCCGTCCGCCGTGAACACCATGGATTCGGGACTGGTGATTTCCTTGTTTAGCCAGGCTTGCCGCCCGGCGATGATGTCCCAGCAGTACAAGCCTTTATCGGCCGAGCTAGAGGAGAACGTGGCGAGCAGCCGATTGCCGTCCGGCGAAAGAGCGAGCCGATAGCCGCGATGTTTGTGGTGAACTTCCGTGCGGAATACCTCCTTACCGCCGGCCAGGTTCCAGGCGCAGAGGAGATGATCGTGGCCGCCTTTTTTGTCTTCCCGGCTTCCGATGGCGGCGATGCGCTTGCTGTCGCCCGAAAACGCGATCGGCCAAAAGGACCGCTTCTCCTTGGCTCCCAGAACACGAACTTTCTCGACGCTCCGCACGTCCCAAATTGCCAGCGCTTCCTGCCCCCATTGCGCAAGCCAGCGGCCATCCGGTGACAGAATGGATGTTCCCCACGGTTCCGGCAGTTCGCGCTTTTGGCGCAGCTCTCCCGTGGCGGCATCCCAGATGTTCAGGCAAAGGCAATGGCGGGCACCGACAATCGACTTGCCGTCCGCCGTCACGGCCAGTGTCATACCCACAGCCCGGCGCCGAATCGTGCCCAGTCGCATCACGGCTCCTTCGGGCAGCGGATCGCCGAAGAGATCGACGTGTTTGTTGACTGACAACGGTTTGTCATCGACGGCCGCCGGCGGCGCACTCTCGCGCACGCCTTGCGGGCGAAGGCTCATCATGCCTACGCCCGTGCCGGTTATGGCGAGCAACAACACGGCCGCACCGATGGCTTTGAACTTACTGACGAACATCATCCGCATGGCCTCCTCAAGCAAAGCCGCGACCGCCGCGGAAGGGCTGCCTCCTCTTGTCGCTGCCTGCAACGTCGTCTGCGCTAAGGCTGCGGAGACCGGACTCGTCGCGCCGGCAAGCAACATTGTCCCGCCCAGCACTGCCGGCAACGTCAAGCCGCGCTTCTCCAGCCGTAGTCGCAAGCGCTGCCGGCCGCGCTCCAATCGTCCCTTCACGGCGGCGACCGAGCAGCCCAAACGCCGCGCCGCCTCTTCCTGAGACAATCCCTCCAGGCAACACAAAATCACCACCGCGCGCTGACTCTCCGGCAATCTCCCGATCTCCTCATCGAGGACGGCGACAAGCTCGCGGGCTGACAATTCCTCTAACGGATCGGCGGAAGACCGCGGCTGTACCCGCGCTTCGCGCTCGCGGCGGCGGATGAGGGCGCGACGTGCTTGCACGGCCAAACGCCGGGCAACGCCGTGCAGCCAACACGGCAAGGCCTCGGCTCGGCGGATAGTATGAGCCTTGCGCGACAGCAAAAGAAACGTCGCTTGAAACACGTCCTCCGCAAGTTGTTCGTCGCCGGTGATGCGCCGCGCCGAATTCAGGACCATCGGCCCATGCCGCTTTAACAGGACGGCAAAGGCGTCGTCGCGGCGTTCGCCGATGCGGCGCAACAGCTCCCGGTCATCGCTTGCTGCCTCGGCGCGGCTCTGCACAAGGGAACGCAGATAGGCGAGTACCGAATGGGATGACATATTCACGGCGGCGGCTCCTCATCGGGGCTTGCTGCCAGTATAGGTGGCGCGAGGAGACCAAACCGCCTGCGCTTTTTCTGATTTATTTGCGACGCTCCTTGGCGGGAAGACGTTAGCGCGGTGATCGCCGGGCCAAACGTTGAAGGGACGCTTTTGCCTCTCGTGTGACCAGGGCTTCCTCTGCTCCGTCGGCCAGGATCTTCAGGACCTCTCTCGCCGCAGGAGTGGCGATCTGTTCCAGGACTTCCATTGCGCGCAGAGATCGCAGCTTCTCGGGGTCCGCGACCGCCCCCTCGAACTTCTTGAGCAATCCCTTTACGCGCAGTCGAACTTCCGGAGATGGCGGATGCTCCAAAGCCTTGCGCAGCGCCGCCTTGGCCAGATCGCCCAGCGAATCCAACTCGGCCTCCGCCTTTTGGCGGACGGCGAACTCGCTGCTGTCCAGGTCCGCGAGAAGCCGGTCGAGCTTTTTGGGGTCGGGCCGGACAGCAGGTCGGAGACGCCCGCGCAGCAGGGACACTGCCTGCTCCGGGACCGCGAGTAGGACCGACTCTGCCCGAAACGCCTGCCCTGCGTCCGTGCTCTGCAAGTCCGCCCAGAGCGCTCTTTCCTGGCCACTCGTAAGTTTCTGCGAGGCTGAATTGTAGATGTTCCAGACCAGCAGCGTGCTGTCGTCGCCGGAGGTGTACAGCGTCCGGCTATCCGGAGCAATAACGACCGTTCGCGGCCAGCCTCGATCTACCCGGAATTGGCGACGTTCCTTGCCGGTGGCCAGTTCCCACAAACGAATGGTCCGGTCGTAACTGGTCGAAATGAGCGTCCGACCGTCTGCCGTAAAGGCCAGAGAGGAGATCAGTTCTTCATGTCCTGTGAGCCGGCCGCGCGCTTCGCCGGTCTTCGCGTCCCACAAGCGAATCGTCCGGTCCGAGCTGCCGGATGCCAGCGTTCGACCGTCCGGCGAAAAGGCCACGCAGTGGACCCACGGGTTTTCATGGCCTCTCAGCTGCAACCGCTTCTTGGACGCAACCTCCCAGACATACGTGCTTCCATCGTAGGCGGCGCCGGCCAGTGAATGGCCATCGGGAGAGAAAGTCACGTCTTGAATTCCGCTGGGCGGCCCCTTGAGCTGAACCGATTCCTTGCCGGTGGTCGGGTCCCATAGGCGAACCGTGCCGTCGGATCCACAGGAAACTAGGGTCCGGCCATCCGGTGAAAAGCCAACAGCGTAGACATGAGCGAAGAGACGCCCCGTGTGCCCAAGCAGACACTGGATCTCCTTGCCGGTGGCCGGATTCCACAGACGGATTGACCCGTCGAAGCCGGCGGACGCGAGGAGCTTCCCGTCAGGAGAGAAGGCTAGGCGGAAAACGGTGTCCGTGTGCCCGACTAGTTTTCGGATTTCCTCTCCGGTCAACGGGTTCCATAGCCGGATGGTGCGATCCCAACTCCCCGAAGCGAGAATGCGACCATCCGGCGACAGCGCCAGACCGTTGACTGCGGCAAGATGCCCCTGCGTAGATGGACGGAGATCCTTGCCGGTGGCCACTTCCCAGACGCCGACCGTGCCGTCGGTGCTGCCGGAAGCAAGAGTCTTGCCGTCGGGCGAAAAAGTGAATGCGACCGTCCAATGGCTGTGCGCTGCGGTCTGCCGGACCTTTTTCCCCGTCGCGACCTCCCACAGCCGAATGCTGCCATCATCCCTACCGCCCCCCGAGACGAGGTATTTGCCATCGGGAGAGAATGCAAGTCCACCGATCTGCTTTAGTTGTCCTGTCAGCCGCCGGACCTCCTTGTGTTCCGTCATGTCCCATAATATGATCCTGCCTTTGTCCGTAATCTGCCCATTCTCCACAATACTGCTCCCCCAGGCCAGCAGCTTTCCATCGGGAGAGAAGGCGAGGCCATGAAAGAAATGCCCCTGCTTCTCCAGCGTGCGGAGTTCCCGGCCGGTAGCCGTTTCCCATAAACAAACTGTGTCGTCGCCCCGTACGCTGGCGAGAGTCTTACCGTCGGGCGCAAAGGCCAGGGCCATGAAGGGTCCAGGTTGCGCCGCTATCCTGCGCAGCTCTTCTCCGGTAGCTACCTTCCAGAAACAGAGTGCCGCGTCTTTGGCCGTCGCAACCAGGATTTGGCCATCGGGAGAGAAGGCTGCTTTCAAGACGGACCCAGGATTCCCGGCGAATTGGCGGATCACCTTTCCCGTCGCCATGTCCCGCAGGCAGATCGGACCGACTTTCTCTTTACAGCAAGCCAGGAGCTTGCCATCGGGAGAAAGCGCGATGGGGCGCTGCTCTGGTTCCACGAGAACGCGGCGAAGCTCCTTCCCTGTTGCCGGATCCCAAAAGGATACCGACTGTTGCCAGCCGCGCGAGATCAGCGTTTTGCCGTCGGCTGAAAACTTTACCTCCGCGATGTGACTGCCATGTCGAAAACGCACGGTACCCAGGCGGCGAATGGCACCGGAAGGAAGTTGATCCCCGTAGCGATCCGTCCGCAGTGTCGGATCAGGAGCCGATGGCTCCCGTTGGATCTGTACCGTTGGTGGTGCTTGCCAGGCAATCGCGCTTGCTCCGGTTAGGCAAACTCCCAGCAACAGAACCCACACCATCTTCAGTTTCATCGTGGACACCGCCTCCAATGCTCCTTCGGCCAAGGCGACGACGGAATCTCCGTGCATCCCTACATGATAATGGGTCGGGCGGCCTGGAGGGCGGAACTTTCTGGAAACAAACAGGAACAGCGTCTCTCGTTCCCACGGTCCGCGTTGGAACGAGAAAAATGTCCGACGCGCGTGCGGCGAGAGGCGCCAGCGGAGAATAGTATGAGGGAGATCCTTCTTGCCTTCCATCCACGAGGGGTTGCCGTCATGGCTGCACGAAGTGAGCAACTGCTCCGCCACATCCGCCGATTGGTGTCTCGCCCGGCCTCGTCCTCGGATGCCGACGCCGCGCTGCTGGGGCGATTCGTCCGCCAGCACGATCAAGACGCCTTCGCCGCGCTGGTGCATCGCCACGCGCCGCTGGTGTTGGGCGTTTGTCGCCGTGTGCTGGGCGATGCCCATCTGGCCGAGGACGCCGCCCAGGCGGTGTTCTTGGTGCTTGCTCGCAAGGCCGCTACCATTCGTCCGCCGGATCGCCTGGCGGCTTGGCTGCACGGCGTCGCACGCCATCTTGCCTGCAACGCACTCCGGGCCGACACTCGGCGCCGGCGTCAAGAAACTTGCTGCGCCCGCGGTGCTCAAAGGCGTTCGCCGGCCGACCCGCTCGATGAGATAACAGCCCGCGAGCTTCTGACGTTTCTCGATGAGGAATTGCAACAACTGCCGGAGGTTTATCGCTTACCGATGATTCTCTGTTGCTTGCAGGGTTGCTCTCAGGAACAAGCAGCCGCCCAACTGGGTTGGACGCCCGGCTCGGTCAAGGGCCGGCTGGAGCGAGGGCGGACAAAGTTACGTGAGCGGCTGATGAGACGAGGAGTAGAATGGACTGCGGCGCTGCTGGCGTTGGAGGCAGTGCAAGGATCCTCATCGGCGGCGGTCATGCCGATGGGATTCGTCCCCTCGACACTCCAAGCGGCCATAATGTCTGCGACGCCGGCTCTGGTCGCGGACGGAAGGACGGCGGCGGTGGTGACGCTCGCCGAAGAGGGCATGAGGGGCTTGGCCACGGCCAAGACAAGAGTAATCGCAGCTCTACTATTAGCCGTCAGCGTAGCCGCTGGTGCCGGCACGATGGCTCAGGTGATATTCACCCCGCATCAACCCGAAGAGCAACAGGCGGCGCGAGCAAACCCGCAACCAAGGAAAGCAGAACCGGCACAAACGAAGGAGCAGATTCGCACGGATCGCCGTAGCGATCCGCTGCCGCCGGGCGCGATTGCCCGTCTGGGTACCATTCGTTTGCGACGCGGGTATAAGGTCTATGCGTTGCCGGAGCGCGATGCGTTCCTGTCGGTGTTGCAGCAATTCGATTCCCTTCAGGTTTGCAAATGGCAGATGAGCACGGGGAAACTGCTGCGCGATGCCGAGTACCACGTGCGCCGAGGAACGGCCAGTCACGTCGTGTCTTCCGATGGCAAAATGCTTGCGGCCCATGGCATCGAGCGCAAGCCTGGCGATTTCGTCCCCGTGATCCGGATATGGGATCTGTCGTCTGGAAAAGTGCTCAGCGAAATCGAAAAGCCCGAGTATTATGTGCGAGCACTGGCTTTCTCCCCGGATAGTACCGTGCTAGCCGCGGCCAGCGAGGACCAAACACTGCGTCTGTGGGACATCAAGAGTAAGAGCGAGTTACGTCGCTCCAAGAAAACCAAGGATCGTTTCGAGTCTATCACTTTCTCTTCCGATGGCAAAATCCTCGCCTCGACCAGTGATTCCCTGCGAACGATCCGATTGTGGGATGTAGCCACATTGAGAGAGCTGCGTGCCCTCGACGGCGGACCCGGCGCCGCTCCGCGTTGCATCGTCTTTTCTCCGGATAGCAAAATCGTGGCCGCCGCAGCGGGGGATGCAAAGAACAAGGCAATCCACTTATGGGACGTGGCTACCGGGAAGGAAGTACGGCAATTTCACTGCGAGTTAGGAACGGGTGCATTGGCTTTTTCTCCTGACAGCAAGATCCTGGCTGTGGCAGGTGGTGCCTTCGCTATGGACAACGTCTCCAGGAACGTCGGAGACCACTGGCCGATCTACTTGTATGAGGTGAGTAGTGGACGGCAAGTGCATCGCTTACCGGGGCATTTCAATGCGGTGTTTTCTCTCGTCTTCTCCTCGAACGGCAAACAGCTCGTCTCAGCGGGGGGCGGCTTCGTGATGAAAGTATGGGATGTTGGCACGGGTAAAGAGGTTGTTCCGCTGGCGAAACATCAGGGATGGGTACGCTCGGTTGCCTTTTCGCCGGATGGCCTGCATGTCATTACGGGCAGCCTGGATGGGAGCATCGGGCTATGGGAGGCGGCGACGGGCAAGCCGGTCCGCATGGTCGAAAGCGGCGTGGGACCGGGCGTTGTTGCTTTCGCTCCCGATGGCCGTACCCTGATCTCAGGTCATGCCGACGGCTCACTGCGTTTTTGGAACGCGGCGACCGGCCGCGAAATCCGGCGCTTGCAGGTAGGAGAGGAAGACGATTTCTGCCTCTTTGCGTGTTCGCCGGATGGCCGGTCTCTGGCCGTGCGAAGCAAGAACAGAACGATTGCGCTGCTGGATACAGCCAGTGGAGCGGAGAAGCGGCGGTTCAGCGGGGGAATGAAGCGCGGCACAGCTCTTGTATTCTCGCCGGATGGTGCAAAGCTGGCTTCGATGAGCTTCGAGTCGCGAAATAGCGACCACATTCTGCAAGTATGGGATGTCGCAACGGGAACAGAGATACTCAAGCACACATTCACGTTTCAAACTCCCCTCGTTTTCTCTGCCGATGGTAAGACACTCTTCGGGATTCTGCCCGATACCCGGCGTGGGGCCGTCAATCCTTCGCTATCGCTTCGCATGTGGGACATGACCGGCGGACCGGATCACACTTGCAAGCTTCCTCAGCCTGAGTTAGCGGAATCCCTGGCGGCTTCGCCGGATGGACGGATGCTCGCGTGGGGCGATTTTGAGGGAACGATTACGCTTTGGGATCTCGCCGCCAACCAAGTTCGTCGCCGCTTCAAAGAGCATAGCAATCGCATACCCTCCCTGGCTTTCTCTCCCGACGGCAAGACTTTGGCTTCCGGCAGCACGGACACGACCGTTCTCATCTGGGACGTGACGGGCCGGCCCATGACCAGACATTTCGTAGCGCCCTCCCCCGAACGGCTGCCGTCGCTTTGGGACGATCTGGCGAGCAGGGACGCCGCCAAGGCGTTCGACGCCATCGGTCTGCTAACCGCAATGCCGGAACAAGCCCTGCCTCTGCTGAAAGCGAAGCTGAAGCCGGTGCCGGTTCGCGCCGACGCCAAGCACATCGCCCGATTGATCGCCGACCTCGACAACGAACGCTTCGAGTTGCGACAGAAGGCAATGGAGGAACTGGGTCAGTTGGGCGAACATGCCGAGCCGGCCTTGCGAGTGGCGCGGGCGGACAAGCCGTCGCTGGAGGCGCGCAAACGCATCGATGAGCTATTGGAGGGCATCCGCGCGTTGTCGGCCATGCCCGAACGCTTGCGCGAATCACGCGCGGTCGAGATTTTGGAGCACATCGGCACGTCTGGCGCACGGCAGCTGCTACAAGCGCTTGCGGAAGGATCGCCCGCCGCACGGCTGACTCGTGAGGCGAAAGCATCGCTGGATCGACTGGCGAGCGGGGGGTGTTAACCCCCCGGTGGAAGAAACCGGGGGGTTAACACCCCCCGCTCGCCAAGTCGTCTCGCGCTCCTAGCGTTTGACCTGAAGTATCCTGCTGGTTTTGAGAACGCCGGCCAACGGCCCGCTATCAAATTCGACGCGCACCTCGATCGATGCCGCTTGCATTTGAGGCACTCGCACGGAGGCCGCACAGAAAGTGCCTCAGGCAAAGCCGGTGCTGGCCTCGTCCAGCACGCGCCCGCCGCACAGCAATCGGATCGTGCCATGACATCCGCCGCTATACGGAGTGCTTGCAAATCGGCCCCGGTAAGCGCGTTCGATGAGAAGACCATCGGCGGTGTAGAGCGCCGGCCTGACCGAGAGCGAATCGCCGGCACGGCACTCGTTTTTGCCGTTCTGTACGTCGGCGGAGAAATCGAGCTTGCCCACCGGCTCCAGCGTCAGGCTGCCGTCCTTGGCCAAAGCGTGCCAGCGCGGCTCCTTGCCGCCGTTATCGTTGAAGACAAAGCCCCAGGCGGGGCCGCCCTTGGCATCCTTGAGCGTCAAGAGCAGCGTGGTAATGCGGTAGTCTCCCGCAGGCAGCGCTGCTTCTGCATCCACACTGCTTAGGTTTCCCGTCACACCATCGCGGCTCTGCACTGTCACCTGGATCTCCTCCACCTGTTCGCGCCGAACTGTTCGGGGGAGAGATAGTCTTACCTCGCCGGTTCCCTCCAGCGGAGCAAGGGCCAGTCGTTCGCCGCGATCATCCGCCCGCAGAGCGAAGCGGCGTCCTTCCAGCCGCAGGATCGGAGCAAACAGAAACTGTTCCTCGACTTCGTTCCATTGGTCGTCGCCGTTGACATCGATCCATACACGATCCCGGCCGTCACCGAAGAGACCGTTGGCATCGCCATCGACACGCCGCACGGTGACTTCCCGATTGCCCAGATGGACGTGCCCTTCGAGGTAGCCGCAGGTGGCCACGGCCAGCGTCCGGCTCACCGGCCCATAGCGAAAGACAACGGTGCGCGGATACTCGCGCAGCGACTCACCTTCGTGAACAACCGCAGGGAGCGGCGTTCGCCACGACAATCCTTCGCCGCGAACGTGGTCCTTGCTGGTGATCTCATTATCGCGGTTGGCATCGACGTAGAGGTCGAATCGGCCGGGACCGATTTCATCGACGACGATTACTACCCCGGCGGTGCGGCCGCGCCCATAGACGAGATGCGCATAGCGACGGTGGACGCCGCGGTAGTGGACGTTTTCCTTAAGTCCGGCGGGGCGCTCTTCGCTTAGGGCCAGCGCCAACGGCGGCGCGTTGGCGAACGGCTCACCTTGCGGAGGTAGGACGATTCGCCAATGTTCTGCGCCCAAGGCATTGCCGGACAGCAGCGCCAACAGCAGCCAGGATACGGTTGTGGAATGATTCATCGCTCCGCCTCCGTTCTCTTAAGGAACGTTTACAAGTCCTCGTCATCGACGAACCACTGACCAAGGGCACCATGGACGATTTTCCAGGCCGCATCGCCCTCGGCGAGCAGGAGATCGGCCACGTACTCACGCTGCACTTCCTTTCGACCGCTCTCCGGCATTTCCTCGACCAAAGCGACCGCCCGCCGCGGATCGGCCAGCGCCGCAGCTTGGAGATGAGGAAATCGATTGAAGTTCAAGCTCGGTTTGCGCTTGCTGGCTGCTTCGATCACGACCAGCGCTATTTCACGGTCGTAACGGGCCAGCACTAGCGCCACGGCTCCCAGCGCATCGATCTGCTTGCTTAAACTCCACTCCTCTTCGCCACCGATGTCCGAACGCGGCGGACCATGCAGCGACAGCACCCGCCAGAAAAACTCCGGCACGAGCGAGGGATCCATGGCCTCTGCGGCAGGCAGCATCAGCCCGGCGAGCGAAGCGGCGTCCCACATGTTGTTGAAACTGTCCTGACCGGAAGCCACGTGCTTTTCCAGCAGATCGAACGCTCGCTCGAGCAGCTCGCGGGCTTCGCGCGGTTGGCTGCGGGCAAGTGTCTGAGCCATTAAGCCATAACAGCGAGCTTTATAGTAGGTATCGCGGACCGCATCGGCGATTTTCCGAGCGCGGGCGAGATCGGCCGAGGCCATACGGTAGCAAATACGCACGGCGTACTGATCTCGTTGGTATAGGCTCTGGACGTTGTTGAAACTCACCAGAATCTTGAAGACGCGCTCGGCGGCGTTCGGGTCCGTGCCGGCCAACTTGTGAGCCAGATTGCCGTGATGGCGAACGAACTCATGGGGATCTTTGAGATCCTTCATCAAGGCCAGAGCGGCATCCACGTCGATAAGACCAAGGTTCTCCGCCAATACGCCGCGCGCGTAAGCGCTCCATCCCGCCGTGGGCAACTCGCGGGCAATCTCCTGCCCCTCGCGCAGCAGCCTCGTCGCCAACTCCTTATCGCCGATGGCCCACAAACGCCGCGCCACCCAGGCGAGCTGGATGATGCGATGATCGCTCGCCTGGATTGCCCGTGCGTGCAACAAAGCCTGATGAAGCAGCGTCCGTTTTTCTGATGTTCTCGCTTCCGGCAAGGCATCGCACAAGTCCAGATAGGCCATGCTGCAAAAACTCGGATCTTTCATGGAAGCGGCGACGGCCTGCGCCTCTTCGGGCGCTTCTTCCTTGAGTCCGTCAACCGCTGTCCGACGGATGTAGCCGTCGAACCAGGTATCCTTCATCGGACGGCTGCTCAATTCGGCGAGCAAGCGGCCGGCATCGAGCTTTCCCAGGGTCCGCAGCGCGCGTGATCGTGTGTTATCGTCTTCCTTGCCATTGCGCTTCAGAAGCGGTTCCAGCAGACGCGCGGCCAATTCTTTGCGCTGGGCGCGCGGCAGGGCTGGCGGCAGCGTCGTCATCTTGGCGGGCGCTCTTTCGTCGCGGCGGGTCAGTGTGATTTTCACCGATTCGGGTCGGTCGCAGCGCTGGCCGTGAAATCGATAGCCGGATTTGCTTACAAACAGAAATCCGGGAGGGAAAAAAGCGGCCTGCAACTGGAAGCGGCCATCCTTGTCCGTTACCGCCTCGGTTTTGTGTCGTTCGTCCGAGCGCACCACTCGCGCCCCATAGATCGGCTTGCCCTGGCGGTCGAGGATCTGTCCCTCCAGCGACCGCAGCCGCCGCAGCGTCGCTTCAAAGACGATTTCCGTTTCGGCGGATATTTCTTTCCAGGGCGTCTTTTCTGTCAAGAAACCGTCGGCGCTCACTTCGACTTGATAAGAGCTGTCGGGAGCAAGACAGGGCGGCGTCGCCAAACGTCCTTCATGGTCAGTCGTGCGGCTGGCCTCCTTGGGCAAATCAACGGGTTTGATTGCATTGGGCATCACCAACTGCGGCTCGCCGGGATTCTGCCGCACCACAACGGCCGCTCCTTCGACCGGCTTGCCCTCTTCGTCCACGACGCGGACACGGAGAGCGCGGGCATTTCGAGGACTGATCGTCAGCGTGATTGGCTTTTCCAGGTCGTCGCCGCGAATCTCCAACGCGCGAGCGGTGCAAGCGTTGTCACGTCGAGCGCTCAGGTGCAAAGCCAACGTCGATTTTGTTCCCATTACTTCGAGAGTGAACGAGCCTTTGTCATCGGTCTTCCGTTCCGGCACCACGAGCCTGCCTACGCTGGTCATCGTGCCCTGCCGCCATGTTTGCACGGCAACACCACGAACGCTCGCCCCGGCGACCGGCTTGCCCTTCTCATCCACGACGATGCCGCGCACCACAACCTTCTCTGGTGTTTTCTTTGGTGCCGTCGCCGGCGGCTCTGCGACCGCTGTGCACACGAACAACGGCAGGAGCAGGCAGATGCGAAAGGGGCTTCTCTGAAATAGAAACGCGCGCATGTCTGATGACCTCCCTTTCTGGTGACGACTCCAACGGTTGATTCTAACTCTCGTGCATGCTATTGCAACGAGGTTATCAAGAAGTTGCAATGGAACCCACTAGGGTTAGAATGAACCGTTGGAGTCGTTGCCGAGACGCGGAAGGCCGTTGGGTAAAGACGTGGAGACAAGTCATGGCGAGAATCGTGTCCCTTCTACTGCCTCTAACAGCACTGTTCCTCTGGCTGCCGCCGACATCGGCCGCGGATTTGGCCTCGCTCGACCGCACCATCGGCAAGGAACCAAAGTATCAAACCAAGCCGCTCTATTGCCTGTTGGTGTTCGGAACTGAAGCCAAGCACAGGGCCTGGCTGGTGCTTGACGGCGATACGCTGTACGTTGATCGGCACGGCAGAGGCGACTTGACCGGGGCCGATTGTCGCGTGGCGGGCAAGTCCGATCCGTATACGGAACGGTTCTTTGAAGCCGGCGATCTAACGATCAACGGCGTCACGTATTCGGACCTTCGCTTGTACGTTCAGTCTGCGAAACGGGGTATTGCCGAAGCTTACCAGCAGATGCCGATGTTCCAGCAATTCCTGGCCGTTCATCCGGACGGCAAGCTCTTCTCGATCAGCGTGGAGGTACCATTCGCCAAGCCGTTCCCCGATGTCCGCGACGGCAGCCCTCTCAAGAAAACGCGGCACTTTGTAAGGGACTTTGACAAGAACGGCATCCTTCAGCTCGCGGCCCGCCCGGAGCAGGCGCCCGTCGTTCATTTCGGCGGCCCCTGGACGATGTGGCCCCAGGGCCAACAGAAACTGGTGCGCGGCCGCAATGAAGATCTGGTCCTCAATCTTGGCACGCCGGGCCACGGACCGGGAACCTTTGCTTGCATTCGTTATGATCTGCTGGTTCCCGACGCAGCCAAGCCGCACGTGCGGATCGAATATCCGGCCCGCTCCCAAAAGGAATCGCTCGTTTGCAATTACGTTTTGGAGGATCGCTGCTGACACTCCCAATTTCATGGCCCCGTGCGGGTCCCCGAGGAAGCAGCGCTGGACGAAGCAACCGTCGTTGTCCGCCTGGAAGGTTGGCCCGAAGGCCGAGTCGCGCCCAGCACGCACCGCATCCCCGTCGTAGCACGCAAGCCGCTCCAGACGGTCCCGGTCTCGCCTCAACAACGCAATGTTTGGTCTTTTGATGGTTATGCGATCAACGATCTCCGCTATACACCGGACGGCCGCTCGCTGCTTGTCGTTCTGCACAAATCCTTAAAAGACGGCCACTTTTTCCAATTTCGTCTCTGGGACACAGCATCGGGAAAAGAGCGAGCCAAACTTTTGCAGATTGATCCCGAACCGCTCAAGAGTATTTACTCGCCTTACGCGGCGATTTCGCCGGATGGCAAGTTGTTGGCCGTCCGCTATAACCTGCTCCGCTTTACCAAGGTCGGCAAGGAGTACAAGGACAAAGAGAATGGCGTGATTCACGTTATCGACCTGGAGCATGGCCGTCAGCTCTGGACTTATGAGGGAGAGGAGCTGGGAATTTATGGTGCAGACTTTTCGCCGGACGGGCGGACGCTGGTCACGGGCCATACCCACTGCACGAAAACGGTCGAAGACGGCAAGCAGCAGAGAGAATTCTCCGGCACGGTGAAATTTTGGGACGCAGCGAGCGGCCGAGAGAAAGAGAGCCTGCCACCCGGTCAATTCCAGGTTGTTTGGGACGTTCGCTTCAGTCCAGACGGCAAAGACGTGTGGATTTCGGATGAGCACCGCGAGAAGTCCTACCCAGCCCACAATTCATCCGAGCATGTCCAAGTTTGGGATGTAGCAGCGAAAAAACGGCGGTTCCTGTTCGCCGGATTCTCTCGGGCGGTTTATTCTCCTGACGGAACTCTCCTCGCCGCTTCAACGGCGAAGGGCAATATCAAGGTGTTCGATTCTCGTAACGGATCGGAAAGATCCGCTCTATCGCTGAATCTGGACAAACGCTGGATTCTCGAGAAGCTGTGGTCAGCGGACAGCAAGTATCTCTTCCTCGCCAGTTCCCAGGGCAAACTGTGGCGCTGGGAATGGGCCAGCCAACGGCCACCGATCAAGGTCGAATCACTTTCTTCAGAGAAGGGACAACCCGATCGCGATGCCTGGCCGCAAGACGCGAATGTTTCCGCCGGGCTGTATGTATTCGGTGTGAACGGCAAGATCCCCAAGCGGATCACCCAACGCACCTTGGAAGAGGATTACGCCGAGCTTCCGCCGCCGGAAATTGTGCTATGGGACCTGAAGTCGATGCAGAGGCGGGCTACGCTTACGGGCCATCACGGACAGATCAATTGCCTTGCCATCAGCCCCGACGGCAAAACCCTCGTTTCCGGCGGCACAGACGGCACCGTTCGGATCTGGGCCATTGCTCATTAGGGAATCTGTATTATTGTAATCAGGCCTTGCATAACGAGAGCATTTTTGAGGCTCTTAGACTCCGTTTCTACTCCACCGGGAGAACTCATGCGCAGCGTACTTCTATCCCTGCCAGCCCTGTTGCTCGCCACGGCCGTGGGCCGAGCCGACCCCGATATCCACGATACGTGCTTGCTGTCGCAGCCGGCTGTCAGCGCCCGCCACATCGCCTTCGTATACGCCGATGATCTCTGGGTGGCCGACCGCGACGGCAAGAATGTTCGCCGGCTCACCAGCGACATCGGCGTCGAGACGCAGCCGGTCTTCTCGCCCGACGGCAAGACCCTCGCCTTCACTGCCGAGTACGATGGCAACCGCGATGTCTATACCATCCCTGTCGAGGGCGGCTCGCCCACCCGGCTGACCTGGCATCCCGGCGCGGACATGGTCCGCAGCTTCACTCCGGACGGCAAGGCGGTGCTGTTCACCTCGTCGCGCCATGTCTTCACCCCCCGCTACACCCAACTGTTCACCGTGCCGCTGACCGGCGGGATGCCGACCCAGTTGCCCATCCCGAACGCGGACGATGCCTGCTTCTCGCCTGATGGCGCTTTTATCGTCTACACGCCCCTGGACAACGCCTCGGAGCAATGGAAGCACTACCGCGGCGGCACCACCTCGCGCCTGTGGATTTACAACCGGGCCAATCACGCGGTCGTCCAAGTGCCCCAACCCGACGGCCGCTGCAACGACCTTCGCCCCTGTTGGCTCGGGGACACGATCTATTTCCTTTCCGACCGGGCCGGGGAGTACAACCTGTTCGCCTACGATGTCGCGAGCAAAAAGGTCCGCCAGCTCACTCACCATAACGACTTCCCGGTCGTGAACCTGGGAGCGGGCGGGGGCCGGCTAATCTACGAGCAAGCGGGCTATCTGCATCTGTTTGACCCGAGCAAGGAGAAGGCGACGCGGCTGAAGATCGGCGTGGCGTGCGACCTTGTGGAGGCTCGGCCGCGCTACGCCAAGGGTGCGAAGCACATCCGCAACGCCGCCGTATCGCCGTCGGCCACCCGAGCCGTGTTCGAGTTCCGCGGCGAGATCGTCACGGTTCCCGCAGCCAAGGGCGATCCGCGCAACCTGACCCGAACCCCGGACATCCACGAGCGCTGGCCGGCGTGGTCCCCCGACGGCAAGTCGGTCGCCTACTTTTCCGATGAGGGCGGCGAGTACCGGCTGCACGTTCGCCCTGCCGACGGCCAAGGGAAGGCGAAAACGTATCGACTGCTCGGCGCCGGCTTCTACCAGACGCCGGTTTGGGCGCCCGACGGACAGAAGATCGCTTACGTGGACAACTCGCAATCGCTGTTCTGGATCGACCTGAAAGACGGCAAGGCGAAGAAGGTGGCTTCCGAGCCGAATTACGGCCCCACAGCGCTATTGGCGCTTCGCCCGGCCTGGTCGCCCGACTCGAAATGGATCGTCTACGCGCTGGGCAACAAAGCCGCCTACCATACCGTGTACGCATACGAGTTGGCCGCCGACAAATCCCGGCCGATCACCGACGGCCTGGGCGACGCAATCGATCCCGTTTTCGATGCGGGCGGCAAGTACCTGTATTTCCTGTCCTCCACCGACGCCGGGCCGGTCAATCAGTGGTTCGCCCAGTCCAACGCCGACATGCGCATCCGCCGCACCCCCTATCTGGTAGTGCTGCAAAAGGGCGTCCCCTCGCCGCTGGCCCGTGAGAGCGACGAAGAAAAGGGCGGTAAGGACGAGAAAAAGGACGATAAGGAGGCCAAGGATGGAAATAAAAAAGACAAAAAGGAACCAGTAAAGGTTGCCATCGATTTCGATGGCCTCGATGCGCGCATCGTGGCTCTGCCGATCCCGGCGGCGGACCTTTCCGACTTACAGGCCGGTGCTGCGGGGCAGGTTTTCTACCTGGAGCGGACGCCGGCGCCGCCGCGCAGCCAGGGCCCACGCGGCAACACCCTGAAGCGCTTCGATTTGAGCAAACGCAAAGAAGAGAAAGTGCTCGAGGGTGTCGGCGCGTACCACTTGAGCGGCGATGGCAAGAAGGCCCTCGTGCTCCTGCCGCCGGAAACCTGGTCCATCGTCGAAGTGACAGGGAAGGCAGAGGCGGACAAGGGCAAGCTCAAGATCGATGCCATCGAGGTTCGCGTGGAGCCGCGCAAGGAGTGGCCCCAGATCTTTGATGAAGCCTGGCGAATCAATCGCGATTATTTCTACGATCCGGGAATGCACGGAGCGGATTGGAATGCGATGAAAGAGAAGTATGCCGCCTTCCTGCCGCACCTGGCGACGCGCGGCGACCTGGATCGCGTGATTCGCTGGATGTTGAGCGAGTTGGCGGTCGGCCACAGCTTCCTGAGCCCCGGCGAACGGCGCTATGAGCGCAAGCCGATCCCCGGCGGCCTGCTCGGCGCCGACTACGAGATCGCCGAGGGGCGGTATCGCTTCAAAAAGGTCTATGGCGGGCTGAACTGGAACCCCGAGCTGCGCTCGCCGTTAACCGCGCCGGGCGTGGACGTCAAGGCGGGCGAGTACCTGCTGGCGGTAGGCGGTATCGACCTGAAGCCGCCCACGGAGATCTACTCGCTGTTCGAGAACACCGCCGACAAGAGCATCACCCTCACGGTCGGGCCGAATCCCGACGGCAAAGGCAGCCGCACCGTCACCGTCGAGCCGCTGGCCAACGAAAACGCCCTGCGCAACCGCGACTGGGTCGAGGGCAACCTGAAGAAGGTTCATAAGGCCACGGGCGGCCGGGTGGCCTACGTGTACGTGCCGAATACGGCCGCGCTAGGCCATGCCTATTTCAAGCGCTATTTCTTCCCGCAGTGCGACAAGGACGCGATCATCGTCGATGAGCGCTTCAACGGCGGCGGCCAAGTCGCCGATTACTACATCGACCACCTGCGGCGGCCGTTCACTGCCATGTGGGCGACGCGCTACGGCGAGGATCTCAAGACGCCCGGCGGCGCCATCTTCGGACCCAAGGTGATGCTGATCGACGAGACGGCCGGCTCCGGCGGCGACCTGCTGCCGTGGATGTTCCGCCAGAACAAACTCGGACCGTTGGTCGGCAAACGCACCTGGGGCGGATTGGTCGGCATCCTGGGCTTTCCGGTGTTGATGGATGGCGGCGGCGTGACAGCCCCAAACCTGGCGTTCTGGACGAAGGAAGGCTTTGGCGTCGAGAACGTAGGCGTGCCTCCCGACGTCGAGGTAGAGCAGTGGCCAGCCGATGTGATCGCCGGCCGCGATCCCCAACTGGAGAAGGCGATCGAGTTGGTGATGAAACAGCTTAAGGAAGACCCGCCCCAGCGCCTGAAGCGACCGCCCTTCCCGGTGCGGGTGAGGTAGTGCCCGCCAACCGGACGATTCTACGCAGCCCCTACTCCTCATCTGGACAGGCCAGCCAGAAAAAACCTGCACAGATGTCGATTCCGCGGTTCTCCATTCGACTAATCTATGGAGCTTGGATTTTTCCTTCCTCCGCACAGGCGTTGGGAGCTGCGTATGATCAGAGAAACCATTCTTCCGGGAAGAGGCTGGTCCATGAAGCGCCTATTCGAGTGCTCATCGGCCCGCACGGACGAGGAAGCGGTCATTCAGACGACGGCATACATCGCCGAACAAGCAGAAAAGCAGGCCAGCGCGCCTTGTCCCAAGCGGGATCTCGTGCTCGGCAGCGGCCCGCACCTTACCAAGCACACCGAGGCGCTTTTGCGACTGCGGCTGCGTGCCGCCGCCTTGATCCTGCTAGTCGGCTTCGGCGTCTTCCTCGTCCCCCACGTCGTCGGAGCGCTCACCGGCGAGCCGCTGTCTTTCGTACTGATCCTGCTGGTAGCCGCCGCCGTCTTCGGTACGCACCTGATCAACACCTTACGGCGAGAGGTTTACGACGCCAAGCAGATCGGTCAATACCGCCTGATCCGGCCGCTCGGCGCCGGCGGCATGGGCGAGGTCTTTCTGGCCGAGCATCTCATGCTCAAGCGACCCTGCGCGATCAAGCTGATTCACCCGGATCAGGCGGGGGATCCGCAGGTCCTTGCCCGGTTCGAGCGCGAAGTGCGCGTGACCGCCCGCCTCTCGCACTGGAACATCGTCGAGATCTACGACTATGGCCGCACCGATGACGGCACCTTCTTTTATGTCATGGAGTACCTGCCCGGCCTGAGCTTGGAGGATTTGCTTGATCGCCACGGGCCGCTGCCGGCTGCGCGCGTCGTTCACCTGCTGCGGCAAGTCTGCCAGGGACTGCGCGAAGCTCATGGCATCGGCCTGATCCATCGCGACATCAAGCCGGCAAACATCTTTGCGGCCCAGCGCGGTGGACTGTACGACGTGGCCAAGCTGCTCGACTTCGGCCTGGTCAAGCCGCTGACCGAAGCTCCCACGGCACGCCTGACGCAGGACGGCGGCATCTCCGGCACGCCGCTGTTCATGTCCCCCGAGCAAGCCCGAGGTCTGGCCGTCGATGCCCGCAGCGATATTTACTCGCTGGGTGCAGTCGCGTACGCCCTACTCACCGGCCGGGCGCCTTTCGAGGGCACCACTCCGATGGAAGTGATGATCGCCCACGTCCGCGATGAAGTTGTGCGGCCATCGCTCTACCAGGCCGACGTTCCGGCCGATCTCGAACGGGTCATTCTACGCTGCCTGTCCAAAAGCCCTCAGGATCGGTTCCAGGATGTGGAGAGTCTAGAGCAAGCGCTGGCCGAATGCGCCGCTGCCGATCAGTGGACCCACGCGCGTGCGGCCCAGTGGTGGCGGGAGAACGATGAGGTCCTCCCGATGCCTCGCGAAACGCATGTGGCTGCGAGCGTCCGATGATAATTCAACGTGCACGGGACAATTAGAGCAATTTCGAGGCTGGTCTAGCGAGCCGTCCGAGGTAGATGTAATAGCTGATGTTGCCGGCCGGACTGGTTTCCTCGGTCGTGCGGCCCAGGGCATCCACCGGGTATTGCGTCATCCGGTTCAGCCCGCCTTAGGGCATCGTTCCTACACGTTGTGCCCTTTACCGTTCCCTCCGCCCCGTGCCGTTGCAATCTCCGCCCTGCCTCGATGCAAGGACGGCACAGCGCTGCAAGGACAGCCGCTCGCGCAACGCAACTCCTTGGGAGATCTCAACCTCAGTCGTTGCATCGGCGTTTTGCTTCGGGCTTGCCTGGTTGAACGTATGTCTCACGGCCAAGCCGCCACCATCCGATGGGCGATATCGGGGCGACGTTCCTGATCCCAACGCTCTTTCGAACGACCCATTTCCGCCTTCTGATTTACGGTGTGCTGTGCAGTTTCGAGTCCCGACCCCTTTTCTTCGCCCCAGTGGAAACATAGGAGGACAGGTCGATGGGGGGTTTAGTGCCGACGGAACCGTCAATTTCACGCAGACGACTCAAAGTCTTCTGCTCGGCAACAACCGCTACACGGTGTCGCTGAATCCTCAATACTCGTTGGCCGTCCATGTTGTTCCACGCTGGTCTTCGGGAGCCGATTATATACACACGTCTATCTCGGCTCAGGTCAGTGCGCAACCCAACACCGCTCCTGAACCGACGAGCCTCACCTTGGCGGGTATTGCGGTGCTATCGGTCCTGGGTGGTGGCCTGCGCCACTGGTGCTGCCAAAGGGCGGGGAATAAGCCGGAATGGCGCATGACACACGGCTACAGCCCCAGGGGGGAAGTCAATGAGCCAGCCTTTCCCTGACCTGGTGCAGCTTTTTGCAGAGAGGAAATGGTGTCAGTTCATTTTTCTTCTCACTCTCCTCCTCCAAAAATGAACCCACACCATTTTCCCCATTTTTTATGCTCAAAATCTATCGCACTAGCTCGGATCACGAAATCCGACCTTCCAAGTGAAGCAAGCGGCGCTCTTCCGCGATGAGTGTCATACTTAGACACTGCGGTTCGGTTACCGCTTCTTTCCCCATACCTGAAAAATTCGGGGCAGGCTGAGGATCGTCCGTGGATCGGCACTGAATTGATCGAGGTCCGTCACGATGTCTTTAACTTCCTGGGCTGAAGCGAGGCCCTGCTGGATGACCGCTTCCCCGATGTGTGCCATCGTGATCGCAGCGATGCGCTTTCCATGTCCGCTCCGAAAAGTTGGCTGCACGACTTCGACCTGCACGTCGTCAAGGCCGGCATCGAGGAACAGACTCACCAACCGAGGCCCGATGTTCGGGTCGCCTCCCGTGGCTTTCACGGCTCGTTGATACAAGTCCACATAGCGGCTGAAGGCAAAGCAAGCTGGATAACAGAAGTGGGCCGCAAACTCAATGTCTTCCACGATCACCCAGCCGCCTCGTTGCGTTGCTTGCACCATACGCTCCAGGGCTGCCTCGGGTTTCGCGAGGTGCGTCAGCAGAAACCGGCTGTACACGAGGTCGTAGGTTGGGGCCGCTCGAAACTCCGTGACGTTCTCGGCTCGAAAGACGGCTGGCAGTTTGTGCTGGGCCGCTCTGCGGCGGGCGAATTCCAGGCAGTGCTCGTCCCGGTCAATGCCCACGGCCTGTCCGGTGGGGCCGACTCGAAGGACGAGTTTGAGCGTGACAGCCCCGTTGCCGCAGCCGACATCCAGACAGCGCATCCCGGTGCGGATGCCGACTTGTTGCAGAAGCGTCTTGGTCGTCGGCCATTTGATACGAGCCAGGAGCTTCAGGCGCTTCGTCGCTGGATCGCCGCCCAGGAGGACGTAGCTGTCATTACTCTGCGGTTGATTCATTTTGTTACTCGCACTCTCGGACGAACGATTCCTCACACATTCTATGGTGCCGGGGAGATACATTCCCGACAACCGGACTCATGGGCAAGCCGTCGGTAAAGTGCTGCTTGGGTGAATTGCGATATAACAGACGGAGATGGGCCAAGGCGTTTGCGAATGTTTTCTTGAAACCAGGAGAAGTTCGTGGACCCCTCTTGCAATCGCCGTGAGTTCCTGAGAAACGCGGCGGCCATCGTCGGAACATCCGCACTATCGGACGGAGAAGGATGAAATTGCCGCGCATTCCCGCAACGTCGCAGCTGCCGGCCCCAGAGCCGTGGCCGGAGGACGAGGCTGCCTTGCCCTCGACGGATGGCCACGACCCTTACGCGGCCCTACGTGTGCCGGATTACCGGCGTCTGCTGGCCGTCCTCGTGCTGGGCGGCCTCGGCGGCGAGATGCAGGCCGTGGCCATCGGCTGGGAACTGTACGAGCGCACGCACGAGCCGGCCGCCCTCGGCTACACCGGGCTGGCCCAGTTCCTGCCGGTGCTGCTCTTGTCGCTCGTGGCCGGCCACGCCGCCGACCGTTACAGCCGCAAGAGGCTGTTGCTCGGGGCGTTGGCCTTGTCGGCCCTGGCCTCCCTGGGGTTGGCAACGCTCTCTCGGCTGCAAGGCCCCGTGCCTTTGATCTACGTCTGTCTGACCCTGGCCGGCATCGCCCGCGCGTTCAGTGCGCCGGCCCGGTCGTCGTTGCTGCCTCAGCTGGTGCCGCCCCGGCTGTTGGGCAACGCCGTCGCCTGGAACAGCAGCGGTTGGCAGTTGGCCTCCATCTCCGGTCCGGCGCTGGGCGGACTGGCCCTTGCTATCTCCGGTCGAGCCGGCGTTGCCTACCTGCTGGCGGCTTCCTGTGCCGCTGCTTGCGCCGTCCTGATCGCTCCCGTTCGTCCCCGACCCTTCGCGCAGCCGGCCGGTATCGTCTCGCGCGGTTCGCTGCTAGAGGGTGTGCGTTTCGTCTGGCGGACGGAACTGCTCTTGGCCGCCATCACGCTGGACCTCTTCGCCGTGCTGCTGGGCGGCGCCACGGCCCTGCTGCCGATCTACGCCAGCGATATTTTGCACGTCGGTCCAGCGGGTCTGGGGTGGCTGCGCTCGGCCCCCGCGTTGGGAGCGGTGTTCATGGCCGTGGCACTGGCCCATCGGCCGCCGCTGCGCCGCGCGGGGCGGGCGCTGCTCTGGTCAGTGGCGGGCTTCGGGGCTGCGACGATTGGCTTCGGCCTGTCGAGAGATCCCTTGCTGTCCTTTGCACTTTTGGCCCTGACGGGGGCGCTGGACAACGTCAGCGTGGTGGTGCGGGGAACGCTGATGCAGATGCTAACGCCCGACCCGCTGCGCGGGCGCGTGGCGGCGGTCAACTCGGTGTTCATCTCGTCGTCGAACGAGCTGGGGGCTTTCGAGTCGGGCATCACGGCTGAGTGGTTCGGCCCGGTGGTCTCCGTGGTCGGCGGGGGCGTCGGCACCATTCTGGTAGTGGCGGCTGCCATGCTGCGCTGGCCCCGGCTCTTGGCGTTGGGGTCGCTTCAGAACCCTTCCGCGCCGGAAGCGTAAGCGGAGATTCTTCGCTTACGCTTCAGGCTCGGACGACGAAAGGGATTCGGCCGGCTGCGGGTAGCTGCCATCATAGACCGCGAGCGGCGCGCCTTGGCCGTTGAGAACGTACTCGATTTTGTCCGCCACTTGTTCCTTTGTCCACAAGTAGCGTGTGCTGCCGTGTTGTGTCCAGCGTTTGCAGTCAGCTGGTTCCCGCAGCTGTTCTTTCAAGCGACGACTGGCATATGCCTTGAAGTCGGACATGATCTTTTCCGGCTTGGCGTTGCCGCTAACGATGACATGCACATGCGTCGTACGCACGTGGCACGCCCAGACTTGCCAGCCGCGCTGCGCGGCGACTTCGAGGATTGTCCGCAGCGCGACCTGGCGCCGCACGGCGTCCAGCAGATACGGCGGCTCACGCATCTTGCCGCGCTTCTCGCTTTCTTGTTCCGCATCCGGCGGTAAGAACGGCGTCCCCACTTCGTTGTGTTGTTTGTCCACGGAGCCGAGGTCACGGCCGTGAAGCCACGCGCCGTAGCTGGAAAAGGTAATGAAATATGCCAAAGGGGAAGAAGGCATGGCGAAGTCCTTCCGAGCCTGAAGCGTAAGCGAAGAGTCTTCGCTTACGCTTCAGGCTCCGATATTATCTGTTTTTCACTATTATACTGCTCTCCCCGCATTCCGGGACTGCTACGTCCGTGAAACCAGCCGCCCGCAATCCCTCCGCCAACGCGGCAGCACGTTCCGGCTCGCCATGGACCAGCCGAACTAGCCGCGCCGTGTCGGCCAACGGGCCAAGACTTGCCAACAAGCCGTCATGATCGGGATGGCTGGACAGGCCGTTGAGCACCACCACCTCTGCCTTGAGCGCCAGCGTTCGTCCGAGGATACATACTTCCGGCTGTCGCTCCACCAAGCGCCGCCCCAGCGTATCGGCCGCCTGGTAGCCGGCGATCAATACCGCACAACGGCGATCCTCAATGTTGTGTTTGAGGTGATGCAGCACTCGGCCGGCCTCGCACATGCCGCTGGCCGAGATGATGATGCACGGCTCCCGCCGGTGGTTTAGCGCGATGCTCTCATGCACCTTATCGACGTAGCGCACGTGCTGCTCGCCGAACAGATCGGGATGTTCGCGCAAGAGCTGCAAGGTCGGCTCGTCGAAGCATTCGGGATGAGCGCGGAAAACCTCGGTGGCCCGCAGCGCCATCGGACTATCGACGAAGATGGGCAGGTCCGGCAGGCGTCCGGCGTTCATCAGTTGATGCAGAAAATACACAATGGTCTGGGTGCGTCCGACGCTGAAAGCGGGGATGAGCAGCTTGCCGCCGCGCTCGGCTGTGCGGAGCACCACGTCGCCGAGTCGATCTGCCGTTTCTTCAACATCTTCGTGCCGGTGTCCGCCGTAGGTGCTTTCGCTGATGACGAGATCGGCCGGCGGTATCGGCGCGGGATCGCGCAGGATCGGCAATCCCGGCCGGCCCAGGTCGCCGGTGTACGTCAAGCTCCATTCGCCGCTGGGGCCTTCACCGCGCAGCCGAATCATCGCCGAGCCGAGCAGGTGCCCCGCATCCACGAAGTGTGCTTCCAGCCCGGGCCTGACGGAGAATGGCGTGTTGTAGGGAACGGCCCGCAGCCGCAGGAGCGTTCGATATACGTCGCGGCCATCGTACAACGGCTCAACCATCGGCTCGTCTCGATTGCGCTGACGATTGAGATAGTCGGCGTCTTCCTCATGGATCTTGGCAGCATCGCCGAGCATGACTGCGGCCAGGGCGCGCGTGGCCGGCGTGCAGTAGATGGGACCGGTGAAGCCTTGCTTGACCAGGTTGGGCAGGTTTCCGCAATGATCGATGTGGGCGTGACTGAGCAGCACGGCGTCGATGTCGCGCGGC
>Ga0070739_10001688_pt1 | contig 32073 bp, 25 predicted proteins | sample Coa_R1_7_FD_66445 | JGI IMG/M metagenome (GOLD analysis project Ga0070739, IMG submission 66445) | Surface soil microbial communities from Centralia Pennsylvania, which are recovering from an underground coalmine fire - Coalmine... | ecosystem: Environmental > Terrestrial > Soil > Unclassified ...
GGCGCGGCGCGGGCCCTCCGGCGCCGCCGCCGCAACGTGCCGAGCACCCCGTCCGGCAAGTAGACGATCGTCAAAACGTACACGCTGCCCAGCACATACTGCCACCACGGCACCAGGGTGCTGAGGTACTCGCGCAGGAACAGCACGATGGCGGCACCGAGCACGCCGCCGAGCAGGGTCCCCGGACCGCCGAGCACCACCATCAGCAGCGCATCGACCGACGTCGTCAAGGTCACGTTGTCGGGGCTGACCTGGCCGCTCACCTGCGCCCACAGAACGCCGGCCAGCCCGCCGAACGCGCCCGAGATGACGAAGGCGATGTATTTGTGCAGCCACGTGTTGTAGCCGAGGATGCGCATCCGCACCTCGTGCTCGCGGATGCCGACGAGGCTGCGGCCGAACGGCGATTCGACGAGGACGTAGAGGACCAGCAGCGACAACGCGAAAAATGCAAGAACCAGGTAGAAATAGGCGGTGTCGTCGCCGAGCTGGATCGGGCCGAGCACCGGCCGGCCGGGAAGGTTGAGGCCGTTGTCGCCGCCGGTCAGCGTATCCCAGCGGTAGGCGAGACCCCAGACGCATTGGCTGAGCGCCAACGTAATCATCAAGAAATAGACGCCGCTGGCGCGCAGCGCGAAGAGGCCGAAGACCGCCGCCGTTGCCGCGCCCAACAGGCTGCCGAACAGGATTACCAACCCAAAATCCCAGCCGAGGCCGAAATTGTAGCGGACGGCGAGGATCGCGGTGAGATAGGCGCCGAGGCCCAGGAAGGCGGCATGGCCGAGCGAGGCGATGCCGGTAAAGCCGAGCAGGAGATCGAGGCTCATCGCCAGGATCGCCAGGATCAAGATGCGCGTGACGAGCAGCAGCAGAAACGGCGTCGTGTGCGGCGTCACGACGGCCACCGCGAGCATCACGGCGAGCGCCGCCAGCACGCGGCCCCGGTGTCGCACGCGGTTCACTCGCGACCGAACAGCCCTGTCGGCCGGACGGCCAGCAACAGGACCAAGGGGGCGTAGAGGGTGAAGTAGGAAATCTGCGGGAACAGCACCTTGCCGAAATTGTCGATCAGGCCGACCACGACCGCTCCGATCGCAGCACCGCCGAGACTCCCCATGCCGCCGATGATCACGACCGCAAAGGCGAGCGGCAAGATGTCGAAGTCGAGACCTGGGTAGACGCCGAGGAAGGCGCCGCCGATCACGCCGCCGAGCCCGGCGAGCAGCGCGCCGAGGCCAAAGATCAGCATCGAGACGCGCGACGTATCGATGCCGACGCCTCGCGCCATCTGCGCGTCGTCGACAGTCGCGCGCACGGTCGCGCCGGCGCGCGTCCTGTCGAGCCCAAGCCACAAGGCGAGGCCGATCGCAATCGCCAAGGCCAGCATGAAAATCCGGTACACCGGCAGATGCAGGCCGGCGACGACGATGCTCTGCATCAGCACCGCTGGCGGGCTGAGCTCGAGATTGTTGCCGCCCCAGATGTCGAGGGCCGCCTGCTGGAAGAGCAGCGCAAACCCGAAGGTCAAGAGCACTTGCCGCAACGGGTCCGAGCCGACGGCACGCAGGAAAACCCGTTCCATCATGAGCCCGAGGACGGCGATCGCCAGCGCCGCCACCGGGATCGCCAGCAGCCAGGAGCCGGTCGTCCAGATCACGGTCAGCCCGACGTAACTGCCGAGCAGGAAGTAGGAGCCGTGCGCCAGGTTGACGATGCGCATGACGCCGAAGATCAGCGACAAGCCGCTCCCAAGGAGGAACAGCAGCGCGCCGTAGGAGATGCCGTTAAACGCCTGGAGCAGCCAAAACTTTGCGTCCATGCGTCTCGTCGTCCCGCGTGCCCGCCCCTCGCCCGGCGCATCCTAGCCCGCAATGAATTGCCGCCGCAAAGGAAAGCAGAGCGTCAGTCGGCCGCCGCGACAAAGGTTCGGCCGCAAAATCGCCGCACATTCCCCGCTCACCCCTCCGGCAGCAAACAGAATCCCTGCGCCTCGACGCCGAGAGCCGGATTGAACTTGCTGCGGAAGTTTTCGAGAGCGATCGCTGCGGTCAGCTCGACGATCTGCGCCTCGCTGAAGCGTGTCCGCAATCGAGCAAAGAGCGCGTCGTCGACGCGCTGGCCGGTAATCGTCATGTGCTCCGCGTAATCGAGCGCCAGCCGCTCCTCCTCGCTGAAGAGCGCGCTGTCGCGCCAGTTCCCCGCCGCCTGCAACTTTGCCGCGCCGTCATCGCCTTCCATCACACGGACGGAATTGATGTCGACTCAGAACGGGCAGCCGTTGATCGAGGCGACGCGGAAATTGACGAGCGAGAGCAGCGCTTTCGGCAGCTGGCCCGATTGTTCGATCGAGGCGCCGAGCAGCTTCGCCGCGCGCAGGATGGGCGGGCAATGCGCCATGACCTTGGTGGGGTTGAGCAGACCGCCGAAGACTGCCCGCTCCTGTTCGAAGATTTGCGTCAGGACCGGGTCGTCGCCCGGTTCTTCGATCTCGCTTACCCGAGGCATCGTACCTCCGCCGTGCTTGGCCATGTCGAGTCTACACCAGCGAGGGGGTCGGGTCAGCGCATCATTCCGTCGGCTCTCTTATCGCTGCAAACGGGAGCGATGAGCCAACGCCGCGCCCGGCCAATGTTCCGGACGCGCGCGCAGATATTGCGGCGGGTAGGCGGCATCGGCGCCGAGCGCGGCGGCGGCATGCCAGACCCAGCGCGGATCGTCGAGAAACCCGCGCGCGAGGGCGACGCAGTCGGCATGGCCGTCGGCAACGATCGCCTCGGCCTGGTGCGGATCGGCGATCATGCCGACCGCCTGCACCGTGATGCCGCTGGCTTTCTTGACAGCGGCGGCCAGCGATACCTGGTAGCCCGGCGCGATCGCCGGCCGCGCGGCCGGGCTGATGCCGCCCGAGGAGACGCAGACGTAGTCGAAGCCGATGTCGCTCAGCTTGCCGGCAAATACGCCGGCCTCGTCGGGCGTGATCCCGCCGTCCACCCAGTCCGTGCCGGTGATGCGCATGCCGAGCGCCTTGTGGCGGGGCCAGACCTCGCGGATCGCGGCGGCCACTTCGAGCGGATACCGCATGCGGTTGGAGAGACTCCCGCCATAGGAGTCGGTGCGCCGGTTGCTGATCGGGGACAGAAAGCTGTGCAGCAGGAAACCGTGCGCCGCCAGCAACTCGGCCAGATCGAACCCCAGCCGATCCGCCCGCCTTGCCGCCGCCGCATGGGCATCGCGGACCCGCGCCAGCCCCGCCTCGTCGAGCGCTTGCGGGGCGGGCCAGTCATCGCCGAACGGGATGGCGGAAGGCGCCGATGTCGTCCAGGGAGCGGCGTCAAGGGGAAGCGGTCCGCCGCCCTCCCACGGCCGCTTCGCCGAGCCCTTGCGGCCGGCATGGGCGATTTGAATGCCGAGCGCCGCCGAACCCGTGCGCCGGCAGAAGCCGACGAGGCGGGCGAGCGCCGCCTCGTTCGCGTCGGAATAGAGGCCGAGACAGCCATGACTGATGCGGCCCTCCGGCTCGACCGCCGTCTGCTCGACGATGACAAGCCCCGCGCCCGAGACGGACAGCGAACCCAGATGCTGCAGATGCCAGTCGTTTGCCGAGCCGTTTTCGGCGCTGTACTGGCACATCGGCGATACCGCGATGCGATTGGCAAGGGTGACGCCGCCCAGGCTCAGGGGTTTGAACAGAAAGGGCGTGCTTTCCATCAGATCGCCGCCCCGGCGCTCTTGTTGTGTTGCACCGCCGGCTCAGGCCTCGGCGTCGTGCATGAACTGCCGCATCATGATCTTGCCGAGGTCGGGCTTTGCCTGGATCTTCTTCGCCTCGATCAGCTCGTCGGCGTAGCGGTCCATGTAGGGCTTCAGCTCGACCTCGGGCGGGAAGCCCGGCTGGACGCGGATGCCGGAAAGGGCCTTCTTGAAGACATCGCGCGACAGCTTGTAGCCCTTCGAGGTGTAGAAGGCGTAGATCACGTCGGCGACCTTGTCGGGCTCGTCTTTGAAGTCCTTGCCCACGTCGAGCCACGCCTTCAGGTAGGGAACGAGCACGTCGCCGTGCTTCTCGACGAAATCGGGCGTCGCCGCCATGAATACCGGCAGCTTGTCGACCTCGTAGAAATCCAGGATCGTGTTGGCGATGCCTTCGGATTCGGCGATCGAGTTGTACGGCTCGACGCAGACCATCGCGTCGATCGTTTTGGCAAGCATGGCCGAGACCATGTCGTTGACGTTCATCCGCACCTCGTCGTAGTCGCCCTTGTGCAGCCCGTGCGCGGGCATCACCACATCGACGAAAATATTGCCGACCGAGGAGCCGGTCTGGTTGGCGACCTTTTTGCCGCGCAGGTCCTCGATCTTGGTCAGATGCTCGTCCTTGCGGCCCATGACGCGAATCGTGCCGCCGGCGTATTCGATCATCGCGACGGCGACGAGGCCGCCGCGGTCATGGCCGATCAGCAGCGACGGACCCGCGTAGGTGCCGAGATCGACCTGCCGCGCCACCATTTGCTGCATCGTGATGTTGCCGGCCGGGACCGGGAAATCCTCGGCCTTGATGCCGTGCTTTTCGAGATGGCCCGAATGCATCAGGTAGTAGGTCGGCATGCCCCACATGTTGGTCTGGTAGCCCTGGCGGATCGTTGCCGCCGCTGCGGCGGGCCGCAGCCCGGTCCACGTCGCCGCGACCAGGGCGCCGCCGGCGGCGGCGAGGGCTTGCCGGCGGCTCAGCCGTAGGTCCAGCTTCGTCATCGATCGTTCCTTCCCATGGTGGCGAAGCGGCGGGGAGCAGCCGCCGCCTCTTCGTCGTCGCTGCCGCTGCGCTGGCCGAGCTCGCGCAACAGCCGCTTCTGGAAGTCGAGAAATTCGACGCTGAGCGGATCGCGCGGCCGGTCGAGCGGGATCTGGATCTCGCGCTTCACTCGTCCCGGATGCGCCGTCATGACGATGACCCGGTCGGCGAGATAGACCGCCTCGGCGACGTTGTGGGTGACGTAGATTACGGTCTTCGCGGTTTCGCGCCAGACCTCGGCGACGAGGCGCTGCATCTCGTCGCGGGTCAGCGCGTCGAGCGCGGCGAAGGGCTCGTCCATCAGCAGCACCGCCGGGTTGTAGGCGAGCGCGCGGGCGATCGCCACCCGCTGCTGCATACCGCCCGACAGGTGGTGCGGATAGGCGCGGGCGAACTTGCCGAGGCCGACGAGTTCGAGCTGGCGCAGCGCGATCTCGGCGCGCTCGCGCTTGCCCACGCCCTTCATCTCCAGCCCGAATTCGACGTTCGCCTGCGCCGTGCGCCAGGGAAAGAGCTGCGCGAAGTCCTGGAACACGACGCCGCGGTCGAAGCCGTGGCCGGAGACCGGGCGGCCGCCGATGCGGATCTCGCCGCTCGTCGGCGTCAGGAACCCGGCGATCAGGTTGAGGAGCGTGGTCTTGCCGCAGCCGCTCGGCCCGACGAGGCAGAGGAATTGCGAGGCGTCGACCGCGAAGCTCGCGCCCTCGACCGCCGACACCCGGCCCTGCGGCGTGTCGTAGACGAGCGAGACCTTGCTGAGCTCGATCTGGTGCATCCCCCTATATGTCACTCCCGGGCGAGGCGCACCATGCCCCAGCGCGCCACCGTCGCGCGCTCGATCGAGCCGAACACCAGCCTCTCGAAAATGAAACCGATGAGGCCGATCACGACGACCGACGCCATCATGACATTGGTGTTGAGGAACTGCTGGGCGTCGAAGATCACCCAGCCGAGCCCCCAATCGGAGGCGGCAATCATCTCGGCGCCGATGACGGCGATCCACGCGCGCAAAAACGCCTGCCGCAGCCCGGCGATGATGAAGGGCGAGGCCCCCGGGATGATGACCTTCCAGAACAGCGCCCTTTCGTCGGCCCCCATCGCCCCCGCCGCGCGCAGCCACAGCGGGTTGACCGCGCGCACCCCGGACCAGGTGTTGAACAGGATCGGGAAGGTCGCGGCATAGAAGACGACCACGATCGTGGCGATGTTGCCGATGCCGAACCACAGCATGAACAGCGGCACCAGCGAAAAAGAGGGGATCGGCATCAGCGCGCTGACGAGCGGCAGAAAGAAGCGCTCGACCGGCCGGAAGCGCGACATCAGCGCGCCGAGCGGCAAGCCGAAACAGACCGCCAGCACGAACCCAACCAGCACGCGGAAGAGCGTGAACGCCGCGTGCATGAGCATGCTGCCGTCCGCGAACATCGACCAAAGCGTCGCCGCGACCCTCTGGATGGTCGGAAACAGCACCTGCGGAAAGAGCCCGCTCCAGGCGACGCCCTGGTAGACGACGGCGAGGACGATCAGGGACAGGGCACCGCGCCGCAGCGAGCGGGCGCGCTCGGGGGCGAGGCTCATCTGGCGACCATCCCCCAGCGCACGACCGTAAAATCCTCGAGCCGCTTGAACACCAGCTTTTCGAGGGCAAGTCCGATCGCTGCGATGACCGCGACCCCGGCGAGCATGACGTCGGTATTGAGGAATTCGCGCGCGCCGAAAATCATCCAGCCGAGGCCCCACTGCACCGACGCCAGCATCTCGACAGCGACGAGGATGCGCCAGGCCTGCGCCAGGCCGAGCCGCAGCCCGGTCAGGATGTAGGGCAGCGAGCCCGGCAGGATCACCTGGCGGAACATGCGCCGCTCGTTCGCCCCCATCGCCTGGGCCGAGCGCAGCCATATCTCCTTGACCGCCTTGACCCCGGTCCACGTGTTGTAGATCACGGCAAAGCTGGAGACGAAGCCCACCAGCAGGACCGCCGACGGGTTGCCCGGGCCGAACCACAGCAAGAACAACGGCGTATAGGCCAGACCCGGGATCGGCGCGAGGAGGCTGACGAGCGGCAGCAGCAAATCCTCGGCCCGGCGCGAGCGTCCCATCGCCAGCCCGACGCCGAGGCCGAGGGCCGCCGCAATCGCGAAGCCAGCGCCGAGCCGCAGCACCGTGTCGAGCGCGTGATGCGGCAGGATCCCCGAAACCGTCAGGCGCACGAACGTCGCCGCCACCTGTTCCACGGTCGGGAACAGCTTTGCCGGAAACACGCCGGCATGGGCGACAGCCTCCCAGATCGCGCCGACCACCGCAAACGGGAAGACGTTGCCGGCGGCAACGCTCAACCGTTGCCGGAGCGTCCGTTCCGGCCTCGCCGGCGGCGACAGTGCGACCTCAGCCATTCCGGTACGATTTAGTGTTCGAAACCGAAGAGCGCCTGCGCGTTGTGGTGCAGGATCTTGTCGGTATCGGCTTTCGCGAGCCCCAGCCGCTCGATGTAGGCAAAGGTCTCCTTGTAGGCCTCGTAGTCCTGCAGCACCGGGTAGTCGCTGCCGGTCACGAGATGGTCGGCGCCAAAGGCTTCGAGGGCGCAGATGAAGGCGGCTTTCGAGCCGTAGCAGACCGTGTCGTAATAGAACTTCTTGGCGGTGACGCTCGGCGCCTCGGCGAGGTTCGGGTGGCCGCTCCGGCTCTGGCCTTGCTTGTCGAGGCGATTGAGCAGCATCGGGATCGGACCGCCGAGATGCGGCACGATGAACTTGATGTTGGGGTAGCGGTGCGGGATCTGCCTGGCGATCATGTGCAAGACGAAGGTCGCGTCCTCCAGGGAGGTGCCGACCGAAGCCCGGTAGTTGTAGTCGAGGATCAGCGGCGAACAGATCCCGGACCCGGCCGGATGCACGAACAGCACGGCGCCGCGGCGGTTCATCTCGGCGTAGATCGGCTCGAACTCGGTTTCGGCGATCGAGCGGCCGAGGCAGACAATGTTCATGTTGACGCCGACGCAGCCGAGCTGGTCGAAGCCGCGCTCCATCTCCTTCAGCGCCGCGTCGATGTGCGGCAGCGGCAGCATCACGTATGAACTGATGCGGTCGGGATGGCGGCTCGCGAACTCGGCGTAGGCGTCGTTCAGCATCTTGACGGCGGTCACGCACTCCGCCTCGTCGGGGAGATAGGGCGGATGGTTCGGCGACAAGACCTGCCGCCCCACGCCCGCCTCATCCATCAGCCTGAAACGGCCCTCGATATCTTCCGGAGAATCCGAGAACGGGTGCAGCGCCATCCCGCGCTTGACCGGCAGATGAACCGGCGACGCAAAGCGGTCGCCCATGAACTGGCTGAAATTCTTGGGCGTGTAGTGGGCGTGCACGTCGCAGATCATCGAAAAACTCCTCCCGTTGCGTTGCCCCGACACGCGGCCTCCCCGGGACCGATCGCACTTCAGCCTCTATACCGGGACCAGGCTGCGATGGGGCGCCGGCGGCAGTTCGATGCCGATGCGGTCGCCGGGTCGCACCTCCCCGCCCTTGAGCACGATCGCCATGATGCCGGCCTTGCGGATGAGGTTGCCCTGCGCGTCGCGGTCTAGCGTCGCCTTCATCAGGCCCGGCTGGATCCGGTCGAGCTGCGCGCACGGGTTGCGCAACCCGGTAATTTCGATGACGGCCTCCTCGCCGAGCCGCAGCCGCGCCCCCTGCGGCAGGCCCAGCAGGTCGACGCCGGCGGTGGTAACGTTCTCCCCCATCTGGCCGGGCGACAGAACAAAGCCGGCGGCGCGCAGCTCTTCCAGCAGCTCGGCGTGGATCAGGTGCACCTGACGCAGGTTCGGCTGCGTCGGGTCGCGCGCCACGCGCGAGCGGTGCTTGACGGTCGCACCCATATGCGCGTCGCCCTCGACGCCGAGACCCGGTATGAGCCGGACGCTCGGCTCGTTGGGTTTGCTCATCGTGTGCTTGGCGCTGCGGCTCACCGCCGCGACGGTCGCGACCACTCGCCTCTCCCTCGATGCCGTTCCGGGGATGCCGGTGCTGCGCGAGCTTACCGCCGAAGGTGTGGCGAAAGGCCAACAAAAACGCGGCTCCGGGGTTGCCGGAGCCGCGTGCATTGCTCGGGGTGGGCGGGTATCAGCGTCCCGAGCCGAGATGCCCGCCGGTTGCCGGTCCGGTCGTGGTGCCGGCGCCGGTATTGCGTTCCTCGAGCTGATAGGCCTGCGCCTGCTGCAGCTGCTGTTTGGTCATGTCGAGGGTCAGGCGGTTGTTGCCGGTCTTGATCTCGCTCAGCCGGACCGCGACGTACTTGCCGCCCATCCCGAGGAACGAGCCGACGTCGAGCACCACCGCTGCGACCCTGCCGTCGCGATCGAGAACGATATCCTTGACGCTGCCGATGTTCTGGTTCTGCGCGTCGTAGACGGTGCTGCCAAGCATCTTGCTGGCGCGGAACTGATCGGGCTGGATCGCATTCGCCGGGGTGTTCGCCTCGGCTCGCGGCGGCGCCGAGGGCACCGTCTGAGCGAAGGCAGGTGCGCCGAGGGCAAGCAGTATCGCCAGCGTCGCGCCGGTGGTCGTCTTGTACACGGCAGATCTCCTGAGTTGATTACCCCACCGCCGGTAACAGAAGGGCGTTTCGGTTCGTTCCGCCGCCGACCGCGCACGGCGAGCCGCAGGCCAGCCCGTCTATTTGCGCCGGCGCGGCCTGTGGCGGCGGAGCGCGGCCGCCTCCGTCAACCGCATCTGCCGGAAGAAGCAGTCCTCGACGCAGGTTCGCGTTGCTTGCCGCGCGCAGCGGCCGGTTCCCGGCACCCAGCCGCAATGCTCGGCCCAGTAACCGGCACGCTCCCCCTCCGCCAAAATTTGAGCGATGAACGCCGCGAGGCGCTGAGAACGGCCGCCCCCACCCTTCAACTCGGCGCACCGTAGCGAATTTGAACTACATTCGGGGATGCGCCGGTTATCACGATAGCGTCCCCGCCGGCATCGAATGGGTCAACAGCCGCATGCAACTCCGCCGAGGCCTTTTCGGCGCCGTCTTGGCGCTGCCTCTGTGCTCCGCCGTGACGGCCGCGCCGCAGGGCGTATCCTCCGGACCCGTCGAACAGGTCATCTGCGGCCTTATCGACGACGCCGCCCGGTCGAGCCGCCTTCCGGTCGGTCTTCTGACCCGCCTCATGTGGTTTGAAAGCCGCTTCCGACCGGCGGCGATCAGCCCGGCGGGGGCACAAGGGATCGCCCAGTTCATGCCCGGGACCGCGTCGGAACAAGGGCTTTCCAACCCGTTCGATCCCGAACAAGCGATCCCCGCGGCAGCCAGGCTGCTGGCGCGCCTCGATCGCCAATTCGGGAACATTGGATTGGCGGCCGCCGCCTACAATGCCGGGCCGGCGCGGATCGCGGGTTGGCTGCGCGGCACGGCGACATTGCCGCGCGAGACGCGGAATTATGTCTTCGCGCTGACCGGCCGAACCGCCGAGGACTGGGCGGGCGCCGGCGGCGGCGCTGCGACCGGCGAAGCCGAGTCCTGCGCCGCCGTCACCGCCGAACTGCGCGCCGGCGGCGGAGCGGAGCCGATGCCGATCGCGCCGTGGGGCGTGCAGCTGGCCGGCAACTTCTCGAAGGCGATCGCCCTCGCCTCGTTCGAGCGGGCGCGGCAGCATTTCGGCCGCATTCTGGGAGGAATCCGTCCAATGATCCTCGGCACCCGGCTGCCGAGCCGCGGCACCGCCCGGTTCTATCGCGTGCTGGTTCCAGCCGGGAGCCGCGCCGCCGCCGACGAGGTTTGTCGCGCCATCATGGGCGCCGGCGGGGCCTGTGTTGTCGTGCGAACCTGACGCGTATCGCATCTTTCCACGCTGGCAACGGCAATACATGGCGGTTGCCTCATCGGGTCGCGCCGCGCCGTGGACCTCCGCGATTTGAAACGGACATGCCGCTTCTCCCGGATTGCGCAGACGGCGGATCCTTGGCGACAGCCGCGACGCCCGGCGACTTTGTTTATCTTTTTTAATGTCCCCGCCGTCTCGCGCTTTTGCCCGCGCACCGCCGGACCGACGCTGTGGTCCCAGGTTCCGGCCGCGGCGGCGTTCGCCGCCGCGGCTTCTGCCTGGCCGTTAAAGCAACGGTAGCATATCCCAGATCTTAGCGGAGGGCCACGCGCCGAGGGCGCGGTCGCGCCTCAACGTTCTACCCCCTCGCGGCGGAGGCGTTGTCCCTTCGCCTTGCCGCCGCGTCCGCGCGCGCGAACTCCTGCTCGCGGAAGCCATAGAGGCGGGCGCCGCCGGAGAGGATTTTGCCGGCGACATCGCGCGTGACGCTCGGGTTGTTTAACACCCGGTTCGACACCTCGGGAAAACTCGAGTCGAAATGCGGGAAGTCGCTCGACACGCAGATATTGTCAGCGCCGCCCAGCAATTCGACGACCGAACCGACCTCGCGCTCACCGCTTTCGATCGCCGAGAAGCAGTTGCGCTGCCAATATTCCAGCGGCGACAGCTTAAGGTAGGGCGCGTCGGAATCGCGGTGCTGCCGCATGTCCCACTCGATCCGGCCGAGCAGGCCCGGCACCCACCAGCTCTGCGCTTCCAGGAAGGCCACTTTGAGCCGCGGGTAGAACTCAAGAATGCCCCCAAGCATCAGCGCGATCAGCGCCAGCTGCATCTCGGTCGAATGGCTCGCGACATGCCGCATGAAGCGGTTCTCGCCGAAGCGCGGCTCGATCGTCGAGTAGTACGACCCGGTCCCTTCGTGGAAGCACAGCGGCACCTCGAGATCCTGCAGCATCGCGTAAAGCGGGTCCCAGTAATTCGAGTGCCAATAGCGGCCGTTGACGTAATTCGGCCGGACGAAGGCGCCGACAGCTCCGTAATCCTTGACGCAGCGATAGAGTTCCCGGCACGCCAGGTTGACGTCGTGGATCGGCAGCATTGCCGCCATCTTGAGCTGGTCGGGACTGTGCTGCACGAAGTCGTGCAGCCAATCGTTGTAGGCGCGGCAGATCGCGTTCGAGAATTGCGGGTCCATGTCGTCGCGGGCGAGGAACGACAGGCCCAGGGTAGGAAACAGCACCGCGATGTCGATGCCTTCCATCTCCATGCCCATGACCTGCGCCTCGGCGTCGTAGCCGCGCTCGACCGCGAACATGACGTTGGTGTTGGCGCGCTTCGACACGAGCGGCCCGCGGATGCGGTTGTACTGCGATATGTTGCCGTCGTTGCTGGTCGGCTCGCCGTCGAAGAACCACAGCGGCCGCCCCCGCATGCCGGTGCTGCCGGCGTCGAGGCGGCGCTGGGAAGAGGTAATGCGGTCCTTGAAGGCCGGATCGAGATACTTATCGAAGAGATCGAGCGGCTCCATGATGTGCATGTCGCAATCGACGAAGCGGTATCCGTCCTTCATGGCTCCCTCCTGCGGCGTCTCGCGCGGCGACGGGAATAGCAATCCGTATCGGCGGAGCGGTCAAGCAAATGCCTCACGGCCAAGCCGTAGACATTTCGTCAATGAAGACGGGCGAGAGTGCCGTCGATATGACGACCCGATTGCCGAGCCTGCTGCGGAAGGCAGCCAAGTGGATGCTTGCGGCCTGCGCGCTGCTCGCCCTGCCGCTGCTCGGGGCGGGACTGATGTTGATCGGCTACGCGCTTTGCGACGCGGTCCGCACGTTCGGAGCGCCGGCGCTGCTGGTCATTCTGGCTGCCGCCGAGATCGCCTACCGGCGCTACGCCAGCCGCCAAAGAGCAGCGGCCGGCTGAGCTCACTCGGCTCGCGGCGTTACTCTGCCGGCGCTGTCGATGCGCTGCGGCGCGGGCGCTCGGGACGGAGCAGGAACAGCAGGAGAGACCGGCCGGTGACCTCGTAGTTATGGCCGAACTCCAGGCGAGCGGCGTCCTCAAATTCCTCGTCTTCGTCCGGCAGGTTGGTGTCCACCAATCGCACCCAGTCGCGGCCGCCGGTCACTTCCGGCAGCTGGAACACCACCACATCGTGGTGGGCGTTGAAGACCAGCAGCAGCGTCGCCTCGCTGCCTCGGCGCGGAATGCCGCTGGGCTGGGCGCGGCCGTCCATCAACAGGCCGACGCATCTTGCGTTGCCGTCCTGCCAATGCTGCGGCGTCATCTCCTCGCCGCTCGGCATCAGCCAGGTGCAGTCCTTGATGCCCAGCTCCTCGTTCCACTGCGCCGTCAGAAACCGGCTTTGCCGCAGCACCGCGTATTGCCGCCGCAGCCGTATCAGGCGCTGCGTGAAGCGGAGCAGTTCCTGGCCGCGCTCGTCGATGTCCCAATGGACCCAGGAAATCTCGTTGTCCTGGCAATAGGCGTTGTTGTTGCCCTGCTGGGTGCGGCCGAACTCGTCGCCGGCCAGCACCATCGGCGTCCCCTGCGACAGCAGCAGCGTCGCCAGCATGTTGCGCTTCTGGCGTTCGCGCAATTCGACGATCTCGGGGTCGTCGGTCGGCCCTTCGACACCATGGTTCCACGAGCGGTTGTCGGAGTGGCCGTCACGGTTGTCCTCGCCGTTCGCCTCGTTGTGCTTGTCGTTGTAGGAGACGACGTCGTTCAGCGTAAAACCGTCGTGCGCGGTGACGAAATTGACGCTGGCCCAGGGTTTTCGGCCGCGCCGGTTGAACAAGTCGGCCGAGGCGGTGATGCGAGTCGCGAGCTCGCCAAGCGCCCCCTCGTCGCCCTTCCAGAAGGCGCGCACCGTATCGCGGAAACGGTCGTTCCATTCCGCCCAGCCCGGCGGGAAACCGCCGACCTGATAGCCGCCGGGACCGCAATCCCATGGCTCGGCGATCAACTTGATCGACGATAGCACCGGGTCCTGCCGGCATGAGTCGAGGAAGCCGCCCCCCTCGTCGAAGCCATACGGCTCGCGCGCGAGGATCGTGCCGAGATCGAAGCGGAAGCCGTCAACGTGCATTTCCTGCACCCAATAGCGCAGCGAGTCGGTGACCATCTGCAGGACGCGCTGGTGCGATAGGTTCAGCGTGTTGCCGGTGCCGGTGTCGTTGATGTAGTAGCGCCGCTGGTCGGGCAGCAGCCGGTAGTAGGATGCGTTGTCGATGCCCTTGAACGATAGCGTCGGGCCCAGCTCGTTGCCTTCGGCGGTATGGTTGTAGACGACATCGAGGATGACCTCGATGGCGGCGTCGTGGAACCGCGCCACCATCTCCTTGAATTCGGCGAAGGCGAAATCCGGCACGTTCGCGTAGCGCCGCGCCGGGGCAAAAAACGAGATCGTGTTGTAGCCCCAGTAATTGGTCAGGCCCTTGTCGAGCAGATAGCTGTCGTCGATGAAGGTGTGGATCGGCAGCAGCTCCACCGCGGTGACGCCGAGCCGGCGAATGTGGTCGAGCACCGCGGGCTCCGTCAGGCCGCGGAACGTGCCGCGCATTTCCTCGGCGACCTCGGGGTGCAGGCGGGTATAGCCGCGCACGTGCATCTCATAAACGATCGTGCGCTCCCACGGGATGCGCGGCGGGCGGTCGTCGCCCCAGGTGAAGGCGGGATCGACGACGCGGCATTTCGGCATGAACGGCGCGCTGTCGCGCTCGTCGAAGGTCAGGTCATCGCCGCTTTCCATCGTGTACCCGAAGAGCGCCGGGTTCCACTCCAGCCGCCCTTGCAATGACTTTGCGCAGGGGTCGAGTAGCAGCTTGTTCGGATTGAAACGATGTCCTTGTTCCGGTTCGTAAGGCCCGTGCACGCGATAGCCGTAGATCGTGCCCGGCCGGGCATCCGGCAGAAATCCGTGCCACACCTCATCGGTATACTCGGGTAGAACGATGCGCTCGATCTCGCGCTCGCCGGCGGCGTCGAACAGGCACAGCTCGACCCGCGACGCGCTCGCCGAGAACAGCGCAAAATTCACCCCTAGCCCGGTCCATGTCGCGCCGAGCGGAAACGGCTGGCCCTCGCGAAGCCTCGACTTGCGCGCACTCTGCACGGCCGCGATGTCGGCAGGCGCACTCATCGCGCCACCCCCTTCAATTGCCGCTGAGAACAGGAGAACAGATAGGCGCCTCGCGCGTTCCTCGGAAGTGGCGCACAGGCGGGAACATCCGGAACGGGAGGCCGTTTCGCTACACTGCATCCGATCGAGCCAATCGTGACCACCGCCCCGACTTCCTCCGATCCATGGCCGAAGGCGCTCACCGAGGCCGCCGCGGCGGCGCTGCCGCAGTTCCTCATGCGGCAGCGCTGGTATCCGGCGAAGAACGCCGGCGAGCCGCGGGTTCGGCTCGCGAAGCTGGCGCCGCTGCCGGCGTCGAGGCCGCCGACGGCGGCAGCGGTGTGGGAGGCGACGCCGCCGGGCCAAGCGCCGCTATACCTGTTCGTGCCGCTGGCGTTGCTGCCGGCAGACCGAGCCGACTCCGCACAAACCATCGCGGCGGCCGACGGGCTGGTCGTGGCGGAGGCGACCTCGGAGGATGCTTTCATCCGCGCCCTCGTCGATGAATTGCGCCCGCCGCCCGGCGAGCAGCTCTCGGAATTGCATGGCGCGGCGACGCGAGCCTTTGCCGAAACCGATCTCGCGGCATCGGCCGACTGGACCATCCGCCGGAGCCGGGCAGAGCAGTCGAACACGTCCCTCAGGACCGGCGAGAGCGCCATCCTCAAGATCATCCGCAAGCTCGAGGAAGGACCCCACCCGGAGCTGGAAGCAAGCCGCTTTTTGAACGAGCGCGGCTTTGCGGCGACGCCGAGACTGCTCGGTTGGATCGACCTCGACGGCGCCTGCGGCGGCGGCGCCAGCACGGTCGCGATCGTCCAGGCTTTCGTGCCGAACCAGGGCGATGGCTGGAGCTGGCTGCTCGACCGGCTGCGCCGGACGGAAGACGGCGCGGAGGGCGAAGGCATCTCCTGGCTCGGGCGGCTGGGCGAGCGCACCGCCGAGATGCACAAGGCGTTCGCGGCCGACAATGGCGACGAGGCGTTTCGTCCCGAGCCGATAGACGCCGCCGATGTCGCCCGCTGGAAGGAAGACGTGCGGCGCATGGCGGGCGGCGCTCTCGACGCGCTGGCGGCCGCGGGAGGTCGACTCGCACCCGACGACCGCGGCATCGCCGACGAACTGCTTGCCGCCCGCGACGCCATCGGCGCGCGCATCGACGAACTGGCGCCGCAGCCGCACAGCTTCCGCAAGACCCGGCATCACGGCGATTTCCACCTCGGGCAGGTGCTGGTCGCGGGCGGCGACGCCGTCATCATCGACTTCGAGGGTGAGCCGATGCGCCCTCTCGCGGAACGGCGCGCCAAGCATGCCGTACTGCGCGATGTCGCCGGAATGCTGCGCTCGCTCTCCTACGCCGCCGCCACTGTAATGCGGGAGCTGGCGGACGGTTCGGAGCGCGAGATGCGCGAGCGCATCGCGAGATGGGAAGCGCAGGCGAGCCGATCTTATCTCGACGGCTATCTCCACGCCATCGAAGGCTGCACCGGGGTTCCGACGGAGCGCGCGGAAACCGAGCGCGTCATCAGATTCTTCATGCTCGAAAAGGCGTTTTACGAGATCGCCTATGAGCTCGCGAACCGTCCCGACTGGCTGGCGATCCCGCTGCGCGGTGCCCGCGACCTGGTCGCGGCGGCATCGGAGAGCGGGTGCGGTCACCGGATGCCGTTCGGAGCAGAAGTTCAGGGCGACGGGCGCGTCCGCTTCCGCCTATGGGCGCCGGCCCATGCCGCGATCCGCGTTGCAATCGATGGCGCCACACCGGCGCCGATGCGGGCGGCGGAAGACGGCTGGCACGAGCTCCTCACCGAGGAAGCGCGCGCCGGCTCCCGCTATCGTTTCGTACTGCCCGACGGGAGCGAAGTTCCGGACCCGGCGTCGCGCCATCAGCCCGACGACGTGCACGGTCCGAGCGAGGTCATCGACCCGAGAGCCTTCATCTGGCGCGACGGCGGCTGGCGCGGCCGGCCGTGGCACGAGGCAGTCGTCTACGAGCTGCATGTCGGCGCCTTCACGCCGGAGGGCACGTTTCGGGCGGCAATCGACAAGCTCGACCATCTCGTCGGCCTCGGGGTCACCGCCGTCGAAATCATGCCGATCGGCGATTTCCCGGGCCGCTGCAACTGGGGCTATGACGGCGCGCTGCCGTTCGCGCCGGACTCGTCCTACGGCCGGCCGGACGACTTGAAGGCGCTGATCGATGCCGCCCATGGGCGCGGCGTCATGGTGCTGCTCGACGTTGTCTACAACCATTTCGGCCCGGAAGGCACGTACGTGGAATCGATCGCGCCGCAGTTTTTCACCGAGCGGCACCAGACCCCGTGGGGGGCGGCGATCAACATGGACGGCGACGCGGCCGCGACGGTGCGCGATTACTTTATCCACAACGCGCTTTACTGGATCGACGAGTTTCATTTCGACGGTTTGCGCCTCGACGCGGTGCACTCGATCATCGACAACAGCTCGCGGCATTTCCTCGAAGAGCTGGCGGAGCGGGTCCGCGCCGTGTTCCCCGACCGAAACGTCCACCTGATCCTGGAAAACGAGGAGAACGAGGCAAGCCGTCTCGTGCGCGACGGCGCGGCGCGGCCGCGCCGCTATACCGCGCAGTGGAACGACGACGTGCACCACGGGCTGCACGTCGCCGCCACCGGCGAGGAGACCGGCTATTACGCCGACTACGCCGGGCGCACCGACCGGCTCGGCCGCGCCCTCGCGGAAGGCTTTGCCTTTCAGGGCGACATGATGCCCTACCGCGGCAGCCGGCGCGGCGAACCCAGCGGCAACCTCCCGCCCGTCGCCTTTGTCGCGTTCGCGCAGAACCACGACCAGATCGGCAACCGCGCCTTCGGCGAGCGGCTCGGGGCGATCGCTCCGCCCGAAGCGGTGCGGGCCGTTGGCGCGGTGTACCTGCTGCTGCCGCAAATCCCGATGCTGTTCATGGGCGAGGAATGGGCCGCGAGCCAGCCCTTCCCGTTCTTCTGCGATTTCGGACCCGAGCTCGCGGCCGCCGTACGCGAAGGTCGGCGCGGCGAGTTCGCCGACTTTCCCGAATTCCGAGATCCCGCGGTGCGGGAGCGCATTCCCGATCCGACGGCGGCGGAGACGTTCCTGTCGGCAAAGCTGGCGTGGCGGGACTTGAGGCGCGAGCCGCACGCCGGCTGGCTCGACTGGTACCGCCGCATTCTGGCGGTGCGGCGAAAGGAGATCGTGCCGCGCCTGCCGCAGGTCCAGGTCGGTGGACGTTACCGCGTGCTCGGCGAGGGGGCCGTGGCGGTGCAATGGGCGATTGACGAGGGCGGCCAGCTCTCCCTCGCCGCGAACCTGGCCGACCGCACCGCCGGTGATTTCCCGCCGCCGAGCGGGCGGGTGATCTGGACCGAAGGCGAGGTCGGCGAGAGCGGAAAGTTCGGGCCGTTCGCCGTGCGCTGGTCGCTTCAGTCCTGAAATCGGCGCGCCTGTGGACAGCAACGCCGATGCCTCATTTCTCGACCGCCTCGCGGAACGGATGGGCATCGAGCCCGAGTTCAAGAACGCTCGCGGCGAAATCGTCCGCACAAAACCTGAGATAAAGCGCGCTCTCCTTGCGGCGTTGGGGATAGTGGCGGCGGACGAGCGCGAAGCCGCGGCGGCGCTCGACGTGCTCGAACGTTCGGAATGGCAACGCCCGCTGCCACCGGTGCAGGTCGTTTCCGCGGAAGCGGGGGCGCTTGTGGTCGAGATCGTCCTGCCGGCGGGGACCCGCGTTATCGAGTGGCGCCTTGCCTTTGAGGACGGCGGCGAACGAGCAGGACGCGACGATTTCGACCGGCTGCCGCTGCTCGACGCGCGGCTTCTTGACGGCGTGCGCCGCCAACGCCGCCGGCTGCTGATCCCGGAGGCTGTGCCCTGGGGGTATCATCGGCTGGAGCTGCCTGCCCATCGCGCGACCATGACCTTGATCGTCACGCCGGAGCGCTGTTGGCTTCCGCCCGCTCTGGCGAACGGGCGCCGCATGTGGGGCATCGCCGCCCAGCTCTACCTGCTGCGCAGCGACGAGAATTGGGGCATCGGCGACTTCTCGGATCTACGGGTGTTGGTGGAGTTGGCCGCCGCGCGCGGCGCCGACGTGATCGGCCTCAACCCGCTGCATGCGCTGTTCCCCGACGACCCGGAGCATGCCAGCCCCTATTCGCCGGCGAGCCGATTGCTGCTCAACGTCCTGAACATCGACGTAACGGCAGTGCCGGAATTTGCGCAGGCCGCAAGCCTTCTTGGGGGTCACCCCCGCGAAAGCGGGAATCCAGGGCCGACGCCTCGTCATCCGTCCCTGGACCCCCGCTTTCGCGGGGGTGACGAAGTGAGTCCGGCGGCAACGGAGAGCGCCGGAGTGATGCGTCTCATCGCATCCGCGGAATTTCAGCAGCGCTTGCGGGAGTGCCGATCGCGGCATCTGGTCGATTACGCCGAAGTGGCGGCGCTGAAGCTGCAAACGCTCGATTTATTGTTCGACGCGTGCCGCTCCGATGCCTCGCCACGCTGGCGACAATTCGAGGCGTTCCGCCGCGAGGGCGGCGAATTATTGCAGCGCAACTGCGTCTTCCTGGCCCTGCGCGAACACTTCGCAAATGCAGGATTGCAGGCCGACTGGCACGAGTGGCCGGAGGATTATCGCGATCCGGCCTCGCCTGCCGTCGCCCGCTTCGCCGCGGAAAACCGGCGGCAGGTCGAGTTTCTGGCGTGGCTGCAATGGGTGGCGGACGAGCAGCTTGGTGCGGCGGCGACGAAGGCCAAGGAATGCGGCATGGCCATCGGCCTCTATCGCGACCTCGCCGTCGGCGCCGACCGCGCCGGGGCCGAGACATGGGTGAATGCCGCCGCCGTCGTGTCCGGCGCCCAGGTCGGCGCGCCGCCCGACATCCACATGCCGGCGGGACAGAGCTGGGGCCTGCCGCCCTTTCACCCGCACGCGCTGCGCGAGGAGGGCTATCGGAGCTTTGTCGAGCTCGTGCGCGCCAATATGCGTCACGCCGGCGGGTTGCGCATCGACCACGCCATGGGGCTGCTCCACCTTTATTGGGTACCGGACGGAGAGCCGCCCGCCGCCGGCGCCTATGTGCGCTATCCGATCGAGGATCTCGTCGGCATCCTGGCATTGGAGAGCCATCGCCATCGCTGCCTCGTCGTCGGCGAGGACCTCGGCACGGTGCCCGAAGGGTTTCGGGAGCGGATGGCGACGGCGAACATCCTGTCCTACCGGGTGCTGTTCTTCGAGCAGGACCCGGAGACAAGCGAATTCACACCACCCGGGGATTACCCCGAACTGGCCCTCGCCGTCGTCGGCAGCCACGACCTGCCGACATTGCGGGGCTGGTGGGAAGGCCGCGACCTCGACCTCAAAGAGCGCTTCGGCCTCTTCCCTGAAAAAGATGAGGCGGCGCGTCAGCGCGCGGCCCGCCGCCGCGACCGGGCGCAACTCGTGGCGGCGCTGCGCCGCGAGGGCGTGCTGCCCGAATCGGGCGAGCCGGACATCCCGACCCTGTCCCGGGCGGCGCACGCCTATCTCGCGCGCACGCCGAGCATTCTCGCGATGGCGCAGATCGACGACCTGACCGACGAGGCCGACCCGGTAAACCTCCCGGCGACGACGGACGAACATCCGAATTGGCGCCGCCGCCTGTCGATGACCCTGGACGAATTGGCGCGTCGGCCGCGATTTCTGGACATCACGGAAAATTTCCGTGCGGAGCGCGCTGCGCGACCGGAGCGCCAAAGATGAGTGAGCGCCCGACGGTGCGGGTGCCGCGCGCGACCTACCGGCTGCAATTCCGCAAGGAATTCGGCTTCGACGCCGCCGCCGCGCTGGCGCCCTATCTCGCGCAGCTCGGGATCAGCCATGTCTACGCCTCGCCCTATCTGAAGGCGCGGCCCGGAAGCACGCATGGCTACGACATCGTCGATCACGACCGGCTCAACCCCGAACTCGGCGGCGAGGAGGTGTTCGCCCGGATGGTGGCGGCGCTGCGCGAGCACGGGCTGGGACAGGTGCTGGATTTCGTGCCGAACCACATGGGGGTGGGCGGCTCCGACAATCCGCTGTGGCTCAACACTCTCGAATGGGGGCCCGACTCCAACTACGCTGGCTGGTTCGACATCGATTGGGAGCCTGACAGGCGCTACCTGCTCGACAAGCTGCTGGTCCCCTTTCTCGGCAACCAGTATGGGGTCGAACTGGAGCGCGGGCAGCTTCGGCTGACCTTCGACGAGGAGGGCGGCGGCTTTGCCGTCTGGGCCTACGACACGCACAAGCTGCCGATCTGCCCGCTGCACTACGACCGCATCCTCGGCCAGGACCATCCGGCGCTGGAGCGCATCGGTGACTCGTTCGCCGGACTGCCGACGTGGCGTCCGCAGATCGAACGCCGGGCGATGCAGTTGAAATCGGCGCTCGCGGCGCTCGCGCGGGAAGACCCCGAGGTTCGTGCGGCAATCCACGCCGCGCTCGCCAAATTCAGCGGCCGCGAGGGCGACCTCGAAAGCTGGCGGCCGCTCGACGCCTTGATCCAGGACCAGTACTGGCGGCTCGCACATTTCCGCGTCGCCGCCGACGACATCAACTACCGGCGCTTCTTCAACATCAACGACCTCGCCGGGTTGCGGATGGAGCTGTCGGACGTTTTCGACCACGCCCACCGCCTGGTGTTCCGGCTGCTCAAAGAGGGCATTCTCGACGGGCTCCGGATCGACCACGTCGATGGGCTGCTCGACCCGAAGGGATACCTCCGCCGCCTGCGCCGCGCCGCCCCGCGCGACGACTTTTACCTAGTGGTCGAGAAGATACTGGCGCGGCACGAGGCGCTGCACAATGACTGGCCGGTCGAGGGAGCGACCGGCTACGAGTTCGCGAGCCTCGTGCTCGAATTCCTGATTGATTCCGCCGGTGAAGAGGGCTTCACCCGCGCTTACGAGGACTTCACCGGTCTCACCGCGTCGGTCGCGCAGGTCGTGCGCGAAGGCAAGCTCCGCATCATGGAGCACGAGATGGCGAGCGAGCTCAACGTGCTCGCGCGCGACGCCGGCCGGGTCGCGCGGCAGAACCCGCGCACCGCCGACTTCACCCGCAACATCCTGCACCGGGCGCTGCGGGAGGTCGTCGCGTCGTTTCCGGTGTACCGAACCTATGTCGACACCGCAGGACCGCCGACCGAGCAGGACCGCCGCGACCTCGACTGGGCGGTGTCGCAGGCGCGGCGGCAGGAGACCAGCCTCGACCCCAGCGTCTTCGACTTCGTGCATCGGCTGCTGTCCGGCGATCTCGTCGCCGAGCCGCGCAGCGGCTTCAGCCGCGAGGCGGTCTTGCGCTGCGCGATGAAGCTGCAGCAGTACAGCGGGCCGGTGATGGCCAAGGGGCTCGAAGACACCGCCTTCTACCGCTACAACCGCTTCATCGCGCTGAACGAGGTCGGCGGCCATCCCGACGAGTTCGGCATCAGCGTCGCCGCCTTCCATCACGGCAACCGCTATCGCGCCGAGCACTGGCCGAACGCGATGCTCGGAACCTCGACGCACGACACGAAGCGCGGCGAGGACACCCGCGCCCGCCTCGCCGTGCTCAGCGAGATGCCGGACGAATGGGCGCAGCAAGTGCGTTCGTGGAGCCGGCTCTTGCGCGCCCGCCGCGGCGATGTCGAGGGCACCGCCCCTCCCGACCGCAACGACGAATACCTGGTCTACCAGCTGCTGGTCGGCACTTGGCCGCCGGAACTGCTCGACGTCGAGATCGAGCCGCGAGCGCTCCAAGCCTACGCAGACCGGATGAGCGGCACGATGCTCAAATCGATGCGCGAGGCGAAGGTGCACTCGACCTGGGCGACGCCGGACCCCGCTTACGAGGACGCCACCCTGTCCTTCGTCGCCGACGCTCTGGACCCCGGCCGCGCCGGAAATTTCCTCGCGGCGTTCGTGCGGTTTGCCCGACGCATCGCGGAGCTGGGCGCGCGCAACACGATGGTGCAGACGGTACTGAAGCTGACGCTGCCCGGCATGCCGGATTTCTATCAGGGCAGCGAGTTGTGGGACCTCAGCATGGTCGATCCCGACAACCGGCGGCCGGTGGATTACGCGCTGCGCGCCCGGGTGCTCGACCGGGTGCTGGCCGAGCTGAAGGACAATCGCCGGCAGGCGATGCGCACCTATGCCGAATCGTGGCGCGACGCCCGCTTCAAGCTCGCGACGATCGCGACCCTGCTCGGCCACCGCCGCGAACAGTCGCAACTTTACGAAGCCGGCGGCTATGAGCCGCTGAAGGCGGAGGGCGCCGACGCCGACCGGATCGCCGCGTTCTTGCGCACGCACGACGGGCAGGTGCTGCTGACGGCCGTGGCGCGTTTTCCGGCAAGGCTGGCGGCGCAAGGCTTTGCCCGAGACACAGTCATTGCCGTACCGGAAGACCTGCACCGGAGCCCATGGCACGACCTCGTTACCGGGCAGCGGCACCCCGCGACGGACAGCCTGCGTCCCGATGCGCTGTTCGAGGTCTTTCCTGCTGCCGTGCTGGTCCCTGCCGATTGATGACTTCCGTCAACTCGAAGCGCGGCTCAGCAGCATCTTGCCGTAGGGAGCCATCGCCGCCGGGCGGCTCGCGGCATGGTGCGTCAAGATCGTCATGACGTCGCGGCGGATCTCCTGCAGCGGGTCGCTGTCGTAGACCCAGCGCGCGCCGCTCAACTCGCACAGCCGCTCCAGCGCCCAGCCGACCTGATGCTGCGCGTAGACCATGTCCCGGCGCGCCCGCAGCGCCTCCGCTTCGGTGATGCGGCGGCCGGAATCGACGGCGGCCGTCGTGGCGTCGCGGCCGACATGCAGCAGGGTCGTGGCGGCGTCGATCGCGGCGGACGCCTCGCCGACGATCATCTGCACGACCTCGGAGTCGGCGAGGCGCGTGACGCCGCGCGATATCCGGCCAGACAGCGACGCGGCGACGATGTCGAGCGCGCGGCTGCCGAGCGCGATGCCTACCGGCGGCAGTGAGTAGGAGACGAGAAAGCCGCGCGGCGCGCTGACGACGCCGTACTCCGGGTGCACGGAGCAGCCAGGCGGCGTCCCCGCGAACAGGTCGCTGACCATGACGCAGCGGTGCGCCGGAACGAACACGTCGCGCAATACGAGAGATTTGCTGCCGGTGCCGGCCAAGCCGAGGACGTGCCAATCGTCGACGATCTCGACTTCGGTCAGCGGCACCAGCAGGTAGGCGACGCTGGCCGGGTCGCCGAGTTTGCCGAGGAAGGCGCCGACGATCGCCCATTGCGCATAGTCGCACCCGCTGGAAAACGGGTAACGGCCGCTGAGCCGCCAGCCGCCGGCAGCGGGCGTCGCCGCGGCCCGCGGCGCCAGCGAGGAGGACGCCACCGCCAGCGGGTCGGCTCCCCACACATCGATCTGCGCCTGCTCCGGATAGGACGCGATGATCCACTGGTGCTCGGCCAGCACGGCGTAGACCCAGGCCGACGAGGCGCAGCCGTAGGTGAGTTCCTCGACGATGCGCGAGAACAGGCTGAAGCGGCCCTGCATTCCGCCGAACCGGCGCGGCTGCAGAATGCGCAGGATGCCGGCCTCGTGATACTCGGCGATCGTGTCGCGCGGCAGCACCCGCGCCGCGGTCGCGGCCTCCGCCCGCTTTGCCAGCCGCGGCACCAGCGCCAGCGCCCGCTCCACCAGCGGCCGCTCGTCGTCGCGAAGCGTGCTCTCGTCGCCGCTGCGCAAATGCATTGTCCGACGGCAACCGCCTAGCCAAGCCAGCGCGTCGCGGCGGCGTAGCCGATCCGCTGCGCCGGCGGAACCGAGCGCGTCCGCGCCTCATGCGCCACCATCGCGGTGACCGTGTCGCGCCGGCCGGCCTTGACGGCGGCATCAATCAGCATCTGGAAGAACAGGTCGCGCTGGGCGTTGCTGCCGCCGAGCAGGCGGATCTGCTGCTGCCGCGGCTCCAGCAGATCGACGACGCGGCCGTACTCCCCGCGCCGGTGCGCCAGCGCCGCCTCGCACACCGGGATCACGACCTCGCGCACCGCCTCGGCGTTCCAATAGGAGCCGTCTTCGGCGAGCGCGCGCAACGCGGCGAGAAAGCGCTCGGCGGCCTCGCCTCGTCCGGTCGCCGCCAGCGCCATCATCAAATGCGGCACCAGCAGCGGATGGCCGGCCTCTCCGGCGCGGGCCTCGGCCTTGTCGGCCAGCTCCTGCCAGCGTTCGCCGACCGCGACGCCGCATTGTTCGAGGCGCCACAGCACCGCGGGCGCATTCTGCAGATCGACATAATGGTCGGGCATCGCCCGCGTCATTGGCGAGTTCAAGTTGCGGATGTTCTCGTCGTAGCTCGCCAGCACCGCGTCGAATTCGCCGAGTTCCAGCTCCATCAGCGCGCGGTGCCACCAGAGGTGGTGGATCAGGTTGTTGCCGAGCGACCAATGCGCCGCCTGCGCCGCGAGCCACTCGCGCCCCTCGCGCGGACGGCACTCCATCTCCATCACGTGCGCCTTGACGTGATGCGCGAAGTAGTTGCTCGGATCCTGAGCGACCGCCTCATCGACGGCGGGCTCCGCACCGGTGGTGTCGCCTGCCTCCTCGTGGGCGAACGCCCACAAGGTTTGGAAACAGTCATAGCCGGGCAATTCGGCCGACCATGCTGGCAGCAGGCGATCCGCCTGTTCCAGGATCTTCGCGGTCTGGCCGTGACGGAACCACATCGTGTCGCAGATGCGCGCGGCAAGCAGGTCCGTCGGGTTGTCGTCGAGGATCTGGCGCCAGATGCCGTAGGCGCGGTCGAGACGATCCTGCGCCCAGGCGGAGAAGGCGGCGACGTGCAGGCGCTCCCGTCCGGTCAGCGCCGCGGCGCCGGCCTCGGCCGCCGCCAGAGTCTTTGCGATCTCGGGCTTGTTCGCCGGGTTGGCGGCGCTCAGCAGCAGGTAGCCCTTGAGGCAATGCCCCATGACGAAGTCGGGATCGGCGGCCAGCATGCTGCCGACCAGCACCGGCACGTCGGCGTGGAATTTGAGGTAGTGCTCGACCGCGCGGTCGAACAGCGCCGCCGCCTCGGCGCTGTCGGTCGAGAGGGGAAGGCCGCGTTCGTCATGCCTCATCGCCGAGCCTCCGAGGTCATTTCGCGCCGAGCTTAGCCGGTTTTGGCCGCGATCGGGCACCCTTCAAAATTGGCTTCGACGGCGAGACCCTTTCCGTTTCGATCGGCAAGTGAAGGTGCTATTTGCACGAGGGCCGAACGTCCTCCTTTCGTGTCGTACGGGGAGAATGCATGCGCAAGGATCTGCCGGTATGGCGTTCGCTGCTGTTCGTCCCGGTCACGCAGCAGCGGTTCGTGGAGGGCGCGGCTCGCCGCGGCGCCGACGCGATCATCCTCGACCTCGAAGACAGCGTCGCCGCGTCCGAAAAGGAGCGCGCGCGCACGCTGGTGCCGGAAGCCGCCGAGATCGTGTCGCGCGGCGGCGCCGATGTTGTCGTGCGGCTCAACCGGCCGCTGCGCATGACGGTCCGCGATCTGGAGGCGGTGATCGGGCCGCGCGTGCAGGCGGTGGCGCTGCCCAAGGCCGAGAGCGCGCAACACGTCCAGCTCGTCGCCGAAATCATCGACGAGCTGGAATCCGAGCGCGGCATGCCCGTCGGCGCGACGAAGATGCTGGCGATGGTCGAGACCGCCTCCGCGTTCTTCCGCATCGCGGAGATCGCCAAGGCCCACCCGCGCCTCGTCGCGCTCAACCTCGGAGCCGAGGATTTCGCGCTCTCGGCGGGAATTCTGCCGGAAGCGGAAGGGTTGTTCATGCCGAAGCAGATGTGCGTCTTCGCGGCGCGGGCCGCCGGCATCATGCCGCTCGGCTTCATCGGCACGGTCGCCGACTATGGCGACCTCGATGCCTTCCGCGAGACGATCCGCCGCTCGCGCCGCCTCGGCTTCGTCGGCGCTTCGGTGATCCATCCGAGCCAGATCGCGATCCTCAACGAGGAGTTCCGGCCGAGCACCGCCGAAATCGACCACGCGAGCCGCGTCGTCGCGGCCTACGACAAGGCGCTCGCGGAGGGCGTGGGCGCCGTCACGGTGGACGGCAAGATGATCGACGTTCCCGTCGTCGAGCGCGCCCGCCTCCTCCTCGAACGCGAGGCCGCAATTGCCGCGAGAGGCCACGCTTAAGGCTGGCCATCGACGGCCCGGCCTGCTTTCGCCGGCGACCGACATCGCGATCGACAAAATTCGGTCCGGCGACGCGCGAGGGGCTTCCGCCGCGCCGCCATGAACCCTTTATATAAGGTTTGGCGCGAAACTAGCGGGTTCGGGACCGGGCAGCCGGGGAGACGAAGATGGTCGATCGCGCGCGTGCGGAAGGTCTGAAGACGCTGACTGGGCAGTTGCTGGTCGCGATGCCGCACATGCAGGATCCCCGCTTTGCCCGTTCCGTCGTCTATCTCTGCGCCCATAGCGAGGAAGCGGGCGCGATGGGCCTCGTCGTCAACAAGACGATGTCGTCGCTGACGATGGAGGAGCTCTTCGCCCAGCTCAACCTGGAGCCGAGCCGGCGCAACGGCGCTCGCCCTGTGCATTTCGGCGGCCCGGTGGAACCCGCCCGCGGCTTCGTGCTGCATACTGCCGACTATAAGGAGGAGGCGACGCTCGCGGTCGACGGCAACATCGCGTTGACGGCGACGCTCGAAATCCTGCGCGCCATCGGCAAGGGCGAAGGGCCGCGCCAGAGCCTCCTCGCGCTCGGCTATGCCGGCTGGGCCCCGGGGCAGCTCGACGCGGAAATTCAGGCCAACGGCTGGCTCTCGGTCGCGGCCGACGACGAACTCGTGTTCGGCGACGATACCGACAAATGGCAGCGCGCCCTCGCCAAGCTCGGCATTAATCTGTCGATGCTCTCCACCGACGCCGGCCACGCCTGACGGGGTCGTCATTCGCGGGCGCGACCCGCGGATCTCGCGGCTGCCTGCAGGTGCCCTGTCCCGCCGGCCACGATGCAAAGAGCGACATCCGTTCCGGACGAGGTTGCTCTCCGCACAAGTCATGGCCGGGCTTGACCGGCTTGACCCAGCCATCTGCAGGGGCTCACGAGATCGCCGGGTCGAGCTCGGCGATGACGAGAAAGGACCAGGCAAATCCCGACGCTACCGCCAGTCGCCGCGGAGCATTGCGAAGAGCAGGTGGTCCTGCCATTTGCCGTCGATGCAGAGATACTGCCGCGCGTAACCTTCCTGCTGGAAGCCGGTGCGGGTGAGGAGCGCGCGGCTCGGGATGTTGGTCGGCAGGCAGGCGGCCTCGACCCGATGCAGCCGCAGCCGGCTGAACGCGAAATCGAGCACCAGCGGCAGCGCCGCCGTCATGTGGCCCTGGCGCGCATAGGGCAGCCCCACCCAATAGCCGAGGCTGGCGGTCTCAGAGACGCCGCGGCGGACGTTCGACAGGCCGACGCCGCCGACCAGCGTCTCGTCGGCGCGGAAGATGAAGAAATTGTACCCCTGGTCGGTGCGCCAATCTTCGGCGTAGCGGGCGATGCGGGCGCGGAAACTCGTGCGGGCGAGCGCGTCCGGCGGCCAGCTCGGCTCCCACGGCGCGAGAAACGCGCGCGATTGCGCCCGCAATGTCGCCCAGGCCTCGTAGTCGCCGCGCTCTGCGGGACGCAGGAACACGCGCTCGCCGTTGAGGCGGAACGGGTCGGAGCGGGGCAGGAACAGGCGCGGGAAGGTTTTTCTTTGCGGGGCCATTGCTTGTAGATCGGCTCAGCCGTTGAGCCGCGCCTGCAGGCGGTCGAAATCTTCGAGCTGGCGCGCCGGCCCCAGCGCCGTCAGGGTCGGCGGCGCGCTGCGCCAGCGCTCGACGACGCGGCCGATCGCCGCCGCATCGACCGCCTCGATCCGCCGCACGATGTCGACGGGATCGAACGGCGTGCCGTGGATCAGCATGTGCTGCGCCATCTGTTCGCAGCGCGCCGAGGTGCTTTCGAGCGACATCAGCAGGCCGGCCTTCATCTGCGTCTTGGCGCGCGCCAGTTCGGACTCCCGCAGTCCGTCATGCAGCCGCGCCGTCTCCTCGCACAACACAGGCATCAGTTCCGCGGCCTCGTCCTCGCCGGTGCCGGCATAGATGCCGAACAACCCGCTGTCGCGGTAGGCGTGCACGAACGAGTGGATGGCATAGACGAGCCCGCGCTTCTCGCGGATTTCCTGGAACAGCCGCGACGACATGCCGCCGCCGAACGCCGTCGAGAGGACCGAAGCGGCATAGTAGTCGGGATCGTCCAGTTCCAGGCCCGGGAAGCCGAGCACGAGGTGGAGCTGTTCGAGGTCGCGCTCGATGCGCCGCTCGCCGCCGCGGTATCGCGCGGCTTCGGCAACGACCGGCCGCTGCCGCGGCAGGCCCGACAGCAGCCGCTCGGCGAGCGCCGCCAGCTTGTCATGATCGAGGTTTCCCGCCGCCGCCAATACCATTCGCTCGGCCGCGTAATGGTCGCGCAGATAACCGACGATCTGTTCGCGGCGGATGCGGCGGATGATCTCCGGGCTGCCCAGCACGGGCCGTCCCATCGCCTGCTCGGGATAGGCGCACTCCTGGAAATAGTCGAAGACGATGTCGTCGGGCGTGTCGTTGGCCTGGCCGATTTCCTGCAGGATGACCGTCCGTTCGCGCTCCAGTTCGGCCGGATCGAAGATCGAGTGCTGCAGGATGTCGGCGAGGATGTCGAGCGCGAGCGGCGCGTCCTCCTTCAGCACCTTGGCGTAATAGGCCGTGCTTTCGCGCGAGGTGTAGGCGTTGAGGTGGCCGCCGACCGCCTCGATTTCCTCGGCGATGACCGCGGCGCTGCGCCGCTCGGTGCCCTTGAACGCCATGTGTTCGAGGAAATGGGCGGCGCCGTTGATCTCGGCCGGTTCGTGCCGGGTGCCGACATCGACCCACAGGCCCAGCGCCACGGTGTCGACCGTGTCGATGCGGTCGGTGGCGACGCGAAGGCCGTTCGAGAGGGTGGAGAGTTCCGTCGTCATCGCAATGGCACCGCCTCTCACGCCGCCCGCCGGGCGCGCCGCGCCCGGCTGCGGATAAAGCTGGCTATCGCCGCCAGGTCGTTGGGCAAAACGGTGACGCGCTCGCGCCGTTCGCCGAGATCGGCAAGAGCCGCCGGCAGCACCGGCCGCACGCCGGTGGCGCGCTCGACCGCATCGGGAAACTTTGCCGGATTGGCGCAGGCGAGCGCCACCATTGGGCTTCCTCCCGGCGCGCGTTCCAGCTCCCGCCGCGCCGCGGCAAGGCCGACCGCGCTGTGCGGGTCCACCAGTATGCCGGTGCGGGCGTAGGTGTCGGCGATCGTTGCCAGGGTCTGTTCGTCATCGACGCGGTGCGCCGAGAATTGTCCGCTCGCCGCGCGCCACGCCTGCTCGTCCGGCGGCAGGGTCCCAGTGCGGCGAAACTGGCGCAGCGCGTCCGCGACGGCGGCGCCGCCGCCCCCCTTCAACTCGAACAGCAGCCGCTCGAAATTGCTCGACACCTGAATGTCCATGCTCGGGCTCAGACTCGGCACCACCGGCGCGATCGCCATCTCGCCGGCGGCAATGTACCGGGCCAGGATGTCGTTTGCATTGGTGCCGATGACAAGCCGCGCGATCGGGACGCCGATGCGGCGCGCCAGATGCGCGGCGTAGACATTGCCGAAATTGCCGGTGGGAACGCTGAAGGAAATTGGCCGCGCCGGGGCGCCCAGCGCGGCCGCGGCCGCGACATAGTAGACGATCTGCGCCGCGATCCGGGCGAAGTTGATCGAGTTGACCGCCGACAGGTTCAATTCGCGCCGCAGGCTCTCGTCGGTGAACAGCGCCTTCACGAGGTCCTGGCAATCGTCGAAGGTCCCTTCGATCGCGAGCGCATGCGCGGTCGGCGAATCGACCGTCGTCATCTGCCGCCGCTGCACCTCCGAGACGCGGCCGTGCGGGTAAAGGATGAAGATGTCGATCGCGGCGCGGTCGCGGCAGGCCTCGATAGCGGCCGAGCCGGTGTCGCCGGAGGTGGCGCCGATGACCGTCACCTGCTCGCCGCGCCGCGCCAGCGCCGCGTCGAACAGCTGGCCGACCAATTGCAGCGCCAGGTCCTTGAACGCGAGCGTCGGCCCGTGAAACAGCTCGAGCAGCCACAACCGCTCGTCGAGCTGCACCAGCGGCGCCACCGCGCGGTGCCGGAAGCCGCGATACGCGGCCTCGGCGAAGCCACGGAGCTCGGCTTCCGCGAAGCTGTCTTGCGCGAACAGGCCGACGATCCGCGCCGCCAGCCCCGCATAGGCCAGCCCGGCGAGGTCGGCGACGCTCTCGGGCGCCAGCGCCGGCAGGCGTTCCGGCACGAAAAGGCCGCCGTCGGGTGCCAGGCCCGCGAGCAGCGCGTCCTCGAACGAGACGGTGCGGGGGCGGCTGCTCGGGTCGCGGGTGCTGAGATAGCGCACGATGTCTGTCCCGCCTTTCCGCTCGACCCTATCGGCTGGCCGGCGGTGCCGCAACCCGCGGGCGGCGAGGCCCCGATTCAGCGCTCCGCCGCCAGCCGCGCCAGCTGCGCCAGGCATGCCTCGCGGTCGGCGGTGAAATCCCCCGCCTCCCACCATTCCCGCACCGTCGCGAGCAGCCGCCCGGTGCGTGGGCCGGGCGGCACGCCGAGCGCCCCCACATCGCGCCCGCCGAGCGGAAACGCCGGCGGCCGCCAACTCTCCGCCAGCGCGAGAAATTCCGGGAGGCGCGCCGCGTCGAGCCGACCTTCGGCCGCCGCCAGCAAAGCCAGGTCGCGAAAGCGCTCGCGGCCGAGCCGGTAGAGCGCCAGCCGCCGTACCTTCGCATCGGCGGCGGGATCGAGCGGCCACGGTTCCGCCAGGCGAACCAGGCGCTCGCGCTCGGCGTTCGAAAACCGCAGCCGCGCCGCCAGCGCCGTCGCTCCCGCCGCATCGACCGAGATCGCGGCGGCGAGCCGGCGCAGCGGATCCGCGTGCGGTTCGAGCGGGATCAACCGTTCGAGCCGGTCCAGCCGCCGCGCCTCGGGCAAGACGGCGGCGAGCACCCCGTCCTCCTGCATCATGCGCAGCGCGGGCACCGGTTGGGGCGCCCCGAACAGGCCCATCAATTCGTGCCGGACTCGCTCGGCAGAGAGGGTCGGCAGCTTCGGCACCGCCTTGCGGCACGCGGCGCGCGCCTCGGCGTCGCCGGCACCGCCGCCGAACCGCGCCTCGAACCGGTAGTAGCGGAGGAGGCGCAGCACATCCTCGGAAATCCGCTGCGCCGCGTTGCCGACGAAGCGAACCCGCCGCGCCGACAGGTCGGCAACGCCGCCCACCGGGTCGTGCACCG
>Ga0070739_10001690_pt1 | contig 32068 bp, 41 predicted proteins | sample Coa_R1_7_FD_66445 | JGI IMG/M metagenome (GOLD analysis project Ga0070739, IMG submission 66445) | Surface soil microbial communities from Centralia Pennsylvania, which are recovering from an underground coalmine fire - Coalmine... | ecosystem: Environmental > Terrestrial > Soil > Unclassified ...
ATATCGCCCGACGCGGGCGGCGTGGAACGGGCGCGGGCCTTCGCCAAACGGCTCCAAGCCAACCTCGCCATCATCGACAAGCGCCGGGAAGGACCGAACCAGGCGCAGATCATGAACATCATCGGCGACGTCGAGGGGAAAAGCGCGCTGCTCCTCGACGACATGATCGACACGGCGGGCACCATTGTCCAAGGCGCGCAGGCCTGCGCCGAAAAGGGGGCGCGGGAGGTCTGGGCGGCCTGCACCCATCCAGTCCTCTCGGGGCCGGCCTTGGATCGGCTGCAACAGTCCTGTTTGCGGGAAGTCGTGGTCACCAATACGATTCCGTTGAAAGAAAAAGAGCGGCTGTGCCCGAAGCTGCACTTGCTGTCCGTCGCACCGCTGCTCGGCGAAGCCATTTCGCGGATCCACGAAGAAGAGTCGGTCAGTTCGCTCTTTGCGTAATCGGAAGCCAATAGCGAACAGCGGACAGCTCAGAGGAGCGCGCTATGAGCTGTTCGCTGTGTGCTAGCTGAGGTGAGGGGCCATTATGAAATTCGATCTGGTGGTTGAAGTGCGAGAACGGTCCGGCAAGGGTGCGGCGAGGCAGCTCCGGCGCAGCGGTCGCGTACCCGCCGTGCTCTACGGGCAAGGGGAATGTCTCCTGCTCACGATGAAGCCGGACGACCTGACGACCATTCTGCGTTCCCATGCCGGCACGACCGCGCTCATCTCGCTCACGGTGAATGGGGCGAAGGCCAACGCCAAACGGACGGCGCTGCTGCGGGACTTTCAGATCGACCCTGTGACGGGCGAGGTGTTGCACGCAGATTTGTTTGAAGTGTCGATGGACAAGCCCATCCGGGTCAAAGTGCCGGTGCAGCTCATCGGCGGCACGCCGGCGGGCGTCAAGGAAGGCGGCGTGCTGCATCACAACCTGCGCGAACTCTCTATTGAATGCCTACCCTCGGCCCTGCCCGACGCGATTCAGGTGGACGCCTCCCAGTTGGCGATCGGCCAGGGGATTCACGTCCGGGAGGTGCCCAAAGTCGAAGGCATCAGATTCCTGGACGATGCCGATCAGATGGTCGTGAGCGTCGCGGCCCCGATGTCCGAAGCCAAGCTGGAGGCCCTGCTCACCAGCGGCGCGGCGGAGCCGGGCAAGGAGCCCGAGGTGATCGGGAAGGGGAAGGAAGAAGCGCCGGTCGAAGGGGCCGAAAAAGCGGCGGCTCCCGCGGCTGAAGCGAAAGCCGGCGAAAAGAAAGAGCCTGCCAAAGAAGCGCCGAAAGCCGAAAAGAAAGAACCTGAAAAGAAGAAGTAGCGTTGCGCCTCATCGTCGGGCTCGGGAATCCCGGAGCAGCCTACGCCCACACGCGCCACAACATCGGCATCTGGGTCCTCGAGCGGGCGGCGGCCCGGTGGTCGATTCGTCTGCGGCGGCACGGGATCGCCGTACGAGGCGCGGGAACGGTCGGTTCCGAATCCGTCGAGCTTGCCGGCCATCTCGACTGGATGAACGTCACGGGTCCTCCGCTCAAAGCCCTGCTTCACGAGTTAGGTCTTTTCCCCGAGCATCTCATCGTCATTCACGACGATTTGGACCTGGAACTCGGCCGGCTGCGGGTCAGACAAGCCGGAGGCCATGGCGGCCACAACGGCCTGCGCTCGATACTTGCCGCGCTGGACACGCCGAACTTCATTCGCCTCAAGATCGGCATCGGACGACCGGCCCGGGGGCAGGAGGCGGCCGACTATGTGTTGGAGCCTTTCTCGCGCGATGAGCGGGCCAGAATCGAGCCGGTCCTGGACCGAGCCGTGCGGGCGCTGGAGTGCATCGTGCTCAAGGGCGTTGGTGCGGCGATGAACGAATTCAACGTGCGAGAGCGCGAGGACGCGAATGAGGAATGAGAAACGCTCCGGGCCGTCGATCAAGGGAATTGGTAGATGTTTCATGCCCATTCCTCATTTCTAATTTCTCACTCCTCATTGGGGTAAGCGCATGGGTTTGTGTTGCGGCATGATCGGCTTACCGAACGTGGGGAAGTCGACCGTCTTCAATGCGCTGGTCGGCGCGGGGGCGGTCGTGGCCAACTATCCCTTTTCGACCGTGGAGACCAACGTCGGGATCGCCCCGGTGCCGGACCCGCGTGTGAACAAGCTGGTCGAGATTTTTAAATCCAAGAAGAAGACGCCGAGCACGCTGGAGGTGCGAGACATTGCCGGGTTGGTCCAGGGGGCCAGCGAAGGGCAAGGGTTAGGCAATCAGTTCCTCGCGCAGATTCGGGAAGTGGATGCGCTCATGCATGTCGTGCGCTGCTTCGAGGACCCGGACGTCGTCCACGTCGCCGGCGAGGTCAACCCGCAACGCGATGTCGAGACGATCGAAACCGAACTGATCCTGGCCGATCTCGAGACGTTGGACCGTCGCCGACAACGGATAGAGAAGCGTGCCAAATTGGGCGAGGGGCAGGCCGCCAAGGAACTGACCGTCGTGCAGAAGCTCACCAATCTCCTCAATAAGGGCGAATGGCTGGGGAATCATGTCTTTTCACCGGACGAGCAGGCGATGCTGAACGAACTGCAGCTCCTGAGCGCCAAACCGGTGCTGTTCGTCGCCAACGTGAAGGAAGGCATGACGGCGGACCATCCATATGTGCGGGCGGTGCAAGATGTGGCCGACAAGCGGGGCGCCAAGGTCGTGCTCATCTGTGGTCAGATCGAGGCGGAAATCTCCACGTTGCCGGAGCCGGATCGCGCCGCCTTTTTGAAGGACCTGGGGCTAGCCCAGTCGGGCCTCGTGCGGCTCACGGCCGTCGCGTACGAATTGTTGAACCTCATCACCTTCTTCACGGCCGGCGAGGTGGAATCGCGCGCCTGGCCGATCCGCAAAGGGACGAAGGCGCCGGAGGCGGCGGGGAAGATTCACTCCGACATGGAGCGCGGCTTCATCCGGGCGGAAGTCTACCACTACGACGATTTGATCGCCTGCGGCTCGGAGGCGAAGGTGCGGGAGAAAGGGTTGTTCCGGCTGGAAGGGCGCGACTATGTGATCAAAGAAGGGGATGTGGTGTATTTTCGGTTCAATGTCTGAAGGGGTCGAGTGAAGAAAAGGGGGTCGGGAGTTGGGGCTGCCGACAAGAAAAGGACCGGCTGGAAAGACTCCCGACCCCTTTTCTTTTCTCCCAGGACATCCTGCAAGGCTGACCCTCCACGGTGAGGAGACCGCGGGCGCTGTTCGCCGGTCTTGCGAAACACCGCACCACAACGAGATTCACTCAGAAGTCGAATCATGCTATCTTGTGCACGCCGTCTTGACGTGAGGCGTCGGTCGTCTTTTGTCCGATTGTGAGTGCGCTTCACAGGCGATGGGTTTTCACGATACAGCCGGGAGAGTAGGACACGATGTTGCTGAAGGATAAGAAGGGCCTCATTGTCGGTGTCGCGAACAAGCACAGCATTGCGTGGGCGATCGCGCAGGCGACGGCTCAGGCAGGGGCGCACCTGCTGTTCAACTATCAGAACGAACGGCTGCGCGAGAATGTCGAGGAGTTGGTCAACACCATGCCGGGGGCGAAGGTATTCCCCTGCGACGTGGGGGACGACGCCCAGATCGACGCGTTGATGAAGCGGGTGGGCGAAGAGTTCGGCCGGCTGGATTTTGTCGTGCACTCCGTCGCCTTTGCGCCGCGCGAAGAGCTGGCGGGTCAGTTTATCAACACGACCCGTCGGGGTTTCGCCACGGCGCTGGACGTGAGCGCCTATTCGCTCGTGGCTCTCACACGAGCGGCGGTGCCGCTGATGACGGACGGCGGGTCGGTGGTGACGCTCACCTATCTCGGCAGCGAACGGGTCGTCCCGCATTACAACGTCATGGGGGTGGCCAAAGCGGCCCTGGAAGCGACGGTGCGCTATCTGGCGCATGATCTTGGTCCGAAGAATATCCGCGTGAACGCGATTTCGGCCGGCCCCATCAAAACGCTCGCCGCGCGGGGCGTCTCCGGGATCAGCAAAATGGTCGATCACCATCGGGAGGTGGCGCCGTTACGTCGGGCGACGGAGCAGGCGGAGGTGGGCGACACGGCGCTGTTTCTCGTCAGTCCGTTGGCTCGCGGGATTACCGGGGAAGTCATTTACGTGGACGGCGGATATCATATTCTCGGTTCATTGGCGGCTATCGACTAGGCTCCTCTGCTTCACGAAAATAGCCAGCGGCGAACAGCCAAGAGTCGGCAGCTTCATCCTCGTCCTTCCCTCCTCCGTCTGAGGGGGAGGGTGAGGAAGGGGGCCTACCCGTCGCCTTATCGTGGCAACGGGTCCCGGTCCTATGGCTCATGGCGACGACTGGAATTCGCTTAGCCCGGATTCCGCTGAACGTGCCAGTCGCCGAGGCTTTTCTACTGTTTGACAGCCCGTTTGGCGCTGTGGTAGCTTCCACCGCCGATTGCGTCTCATCATCCGACGCTCATATCCCTCGCTCCCAACGATGTTTGGGGGCCATTGTCCAGGAGGTTGTCTGCATGCAGCAGCTCTACGAGTCTATCTTTATCGTCCGTCCGTCGCTCTCCGATGAGGACACTGGCGCAATCATCAACAAGATGAAGGGGGTCCTGGAGAAGAACGGCGCCACGCTGGTCAAGGCGGAGAATTGGGGCCGCAAGAAACTGGCGTATGAAGTCGAGCGTGAGCGGAAAGGCACCTACGTCTATTTTTATTTTAAAGGGCCGGGCGCGGTCGTCGGCGAGCTGGAGCGCTCGTACCGGCTCGAAGATTCGGTCATCAAGTTCTTGACGGTCCGACTGAAAAAGGAGCCGGTTTCCAAGAAACAGGCGGGCGACGCCCAGGAGTCGGACAGTGGCCGGGTTCAATAAAGTCATCCTCATCGGCAATCTCACTCGCAATCCGGAGCTCCGCTACACGCCGAGCGGGACGCCGGTGGCGAGCTTCGGCTTGGCGGTGAGCCGGCGTTATAAGCAAGGGGAGGAACTGAAAGAGGAAGTCTGCTTCGTCGACATCGTCGTTTTCGGCAAGCAGGCCGAGCACTGCGGCCAGTATCTCAGCAAAGGGAACGGCGTCATCGTGGACGGTCGGCTGCAGCAGCGGCGTTGGGAGACGGAAGACGGGCAGAAGCGCAGCAAGCACGAAGTCGTCGCGCAGACCGTGACGTTCCTGCCCAAGCGGCCCGAGGCAGGCGGCGGCGACGCGCCGATGCCGGATGATACGAACTACGAGTACGAAGAGCAGCCATAACGGAGGCGGTTCATGGAACGAGGACGGTTGTTTCAGCGACGGCGGCCCTGCCGGTTCTGCGTCGACAAGGCGAGCATCGATTTCAAGGACGTCGGACTGCTGAAGAATTTCTTGACGGAGCGGGGCCGGATCGTGCCGCGCCGGATTTCGGGCAACTGCTTGCGGCATCAGCGCGAGCTGACGATCGCCATCAAGCGCGCCCGGCACATCGCGCTGGTGAGTTTTGCGGAGGAGCGCTGAGCTGCGCAACGAGCCGATCGGTTTGACATCGCGGTGGTCTGACGGTATAGGGGGAGCAACGCTTAGGTTATGGTGACGACGATGGACTCACTGACCCCGAAGGTGTCCGACATCCCCCAGCAAGGACTGGTTCTACGGTGCGACGTCACGGCGGAAGACCTGGGCTTGAGCGAACGGGATGCTCTGGTACAGGGCGCTCTCGTCGTGGCCCTGGAGTTGGTCAACCTCAACGGCAGCATCCGAGCCAGCGGTCTGCTGGAGGGCATGATTCTTCGCCAGTGCGTGCGCTGCCTGAAGGATTTTGCCGATCCGCTCTCGGTGTCCGTGGACGTGGAGTACGTGAGCGAAGGCGCCGGCGCCTTGCGCGGAGCCACGCGCGCGCTGCTGCATGGACGGGTGGACGCGATCGGCGCCGACGAAGAGGACGAACCCTATCTCTATACCGGAGATGAAATTGATCTGGCCCCGATGCTCCGGGAACAGGTCATCTTGGCCGAGCCGATGCAGCCGCTGTGTCGGGAAGACTGTCAGGGTCTCTGTGGCGTCTGCGGGCAGGATCTGAACGTCGGCCGCTGCCGGTGCCCGGAGGAACCGGATAATTCGCCGTTCCGGGTGCTCAGGCGACTCAGAGACCCGGGGCGCGGCGGCTGACGCCGGTCGCCGCGGGCGTGAATATCGGATCGAGCGAGTAAGGAGTCACCATGCCGAATCCAAAACATAAGCTCTCCAGGGCCCGCCGAGATCGGCGGCGAACCAGCAAATCGAAAATCATTCCGCCGGGCTTCTCCGTGTGTCCACAGTGTCACGAGCTGAAGCTTCCGCATTACACATGCCTGAATTGCGGCACCTATAAGGGGAAGGCGGTCATTGCCGTCGAGGAAGCGTAACGCGCGGGATCCCTTCTCAACCAGGTCCGGGTGCGCAGGCGTCGCGGGTGACAGGTCGGTCGCCTGCCCCAGTTCGTGGTGAGGCGAGACGCCGCGCTCCGATCGATCATCAACGCCGGTGAGTATCCATCAACAACGCATGCGAATCGCCGTCGACGCGATGGGCGGGGATCACGGACCGCCGCCTATTATCGAGGGCGCCCTTCAGGCCGTTCGCGAGCTGGATGTTGCAGTAGTCCTCGTCGGAGACGAGGCGCAGCTCGCGGAACAGCTTCGGCGGGCGAACTATGCGGACCCTCGTCTGACAATCCGGCATGCGCCGCAGATCGTGGAAATGCACGAATCGCCAGCGACCGTCGTTCGAAAAAAACGCGAATCGTCCATCTGGATCGCGACCGAGTTGGTGAAATCCGGAGAAGCGAGCGCCGTCATCAGCGCAGGCAATACCGGGGCCAGCATGGTCGCCGCGTTTTTCGTGTTGGAGGTGATCAAAGGCGTGGAACGGCCCGCCATCGCCACGACGCTGCCGACGCTCACCGGCACCGCGGTGATGTTGGACGTCGGCGCGAACGTCGATTGCACGCCGAGCCACCTGGAGCAATTCGCGCTGATGGGGAACGAGTACGCCAAGCACCTCTACGGCAAGCCCAATCCCCGCGTCGGTCTCCTGAGCATCGGCGAGGAAGACACGAAAGGCAACGAGGTCACCAAAGAAGCCTTCAAGCTGCTCAAAGCCCTCCCGATCAACTTTATCGGCAATGTCGAAGGCCGCGATGTCTATAGCGGCTCGGCGGATGTGATCGTCTGCGACGGCTTCATCGGCAACGTGGCGTTGAAAATTTCCGAGGGCGTGGCCGATACGATCAAAAAGCTCCTCATGAAAGAACTGGCCGCCTCGTTCCTGGGCCGGCTCGCCTATCCGCTGGTGGCCGGACCGCTCCTTCGCCTGCGCCGCCAGATCGATTATGCGGAGTTCGGCGGCGCGCCGCTCTTGGGCGTGAACGGCGTGTGCATGATCTGCCACGGGCGTTCGTCGGCCAAGGCGATTAAGAACGCGATCAAACGAGCCAAGGCGATGGTCGAGAGCCGGCTGAACGAGTTGATTCGGCGGGACATCGAGGAAAGTCTGGCTTTGCACCGACAATCGGGGCAGGAAGGCATTCCGGCATGAGGGCCAGGATCACCGGAACGGGCTCGTATGTCCCCGAACGCGTGGTGACCAATGCCGACCTCGAACGGTTGGTCGCCACATCGGATCAGTGGATCGTTGAGCGGACGGGCATCCGCGAACGTCGTGTCGTCGCCGAGGGGCAGGCCTGCTCGGATCTGGGCGTCCAGGCCGGCGAGCGGGCGCTGAAGACCGCCGGACTCTCGCCCGCCGATCTGGACCTGATCCTGGTTGCGACCTGCACCGGGGACATGCCGCTTCCCTCCACCGCCTGCCTCATCCAACATCGACTCGGCGCGATGCGCGCCGCAGCGTGCGACATCTCGGCGGCCTGTTGCGGGTTCGTCTACGCCTTGGCCGTCGCCGACGCCTACATCAAGGCCGGCTTGCGGCATGTGCTGGTGATCGGGTCCGAGGTCATGTCGGTCATCACCGACTGGACGGATCGCAACACCTGCGTCCTGTTCGGCGACGGAGCCGGGGCGGTGGTGCTCAGCGCCGGCGAAGGCGAGCGCGGCGTCCTCTCCTCCCATCTGCGCTCGGACGGCAGCCTGTGCGACCTGATCGTGGTGCCGGGCGGCGGGTCGCGCCATCCGCCGTCGGAGAAGATGCTGAGCGAGCGGCTGCAGTACATCAAGATGAAGGGCAACGAGACGTTCAAGGTGGCGGTCCGTACGTTGGAAGAGATTGCGCGGGAAACCTTGGCCCACAATAACCTGTCGATCGAGGATGTGGATCTCTACGTCCCGCATCAAGCCAACGTGCGGATCATCAAGGCTGTCGCGGAGCGGCTGGGACTGCCTCTTGAAAAAGTGTTTCTGAACATGGACCGCTACGGGAACACGTCCGCGGCGTCGATCCCGATCGCGCTCGATGAAGCGGTGCGCGGAGGACGGTTGCGGGAAGGGAACCTGGTCATGATCGGCGCCTTTGGCGCCGGGCTGACCTGGGCCTCGGCGATGATTCGCTGGTGAACGGCGAAGCCGTCGGCAGTCAGCGATCAGCTTTCAACTCCGGAAGCGTTCTTTCAGACTGACCGCCGATGGTTGAGTGTTGAACGCTCTTGAAGAACGTTTTTCTCGTTGACATTGAATCGGATTTCTACCATATCATAGCGCGCTATGGCGTCCGGAATCGGACTGGTGTTTCCCGGCCAAGGCTCGCAGTCGGTCGGGATGGGACGAGCGTTCTACGAGGCGGATCCCGCAGTCCGAACGATCTACGAAGAGGCGTCATCCGTCCTTGGCTATGACGTTGCCGCGCTCTGTTTCGAGGGACCGGCCGATCGGCTGAATCTGACGGAATACACGCAGCCGGCGCTTCTCACCAGCAGCGTCGCCGCGTTGTGTCTGCTGGAGCCGGCCGGAGCGAAGCCCCTTGCCGTCGCCGGTCATAGTCTCGGCGAATATTCGGCCATTGTCGCCGCCGGAGGGTTGACGTTTCGCGACGCCGTCTGGCTCGTCCAGAAGCGCGGGCGATACATGGCCGAGGCCGTGCCGCCGGGAAGCGGATTGGTCGCCGCGATTCTCGGTTTGACGGGCGAGACCGTCAGAGAGATCTGCCGAGAGGCCTCGCCGGTCGGGGTCGTCGCGGCGGCGAATTTCAACTGTCCCGGGCAAGTGGTGATCGCGGGAGAAAAGGCCGCGGTCGAGCGAGCGATCGAGCTGGCGAAAGCCAAGGGGAGTCGAAAAGCGATCCCGTTGCCGGTCAGCGTGCCGGTCCACACGCCGCTCATGCGACCGGCGGCGGACCGGCTCGCGCAGGACGTGGCGCGAGTGATCTGGTCGGATTTGTCGGTGCCGCTGGTCAACAACGCCGATGCCGAACCGATCAGGCTGGCCAGCGAGGTGCGTGCGTCGTTGATCCGCCAGTTGCCCTCTTCGGTGCTGTGGGAAGATTCGGTCAGGACCATGGCGGGGCTGGGCGTCACGACATTCATCGAGGTGGGACCGGGCACGGTTCTGGCCGGACTGATCAAGCGCATCCTGCCGGACGCCGTGACGCTGAACGTCAATGACCCGAAGTCGCTGGATGCAACACTGAAGGCGTTACATGTGACGCGTGACGCGTAACACGTAGTACGAATCAGAGATTCGATAGATTTCTTGCGCATCACGGAGCACGCATCACGCATAACGAGGAACTGACCAATGTCGTTAACGGGAAAAGTCGCCATCGTCACCGGCGCCGCGCAGGGGATCGGGCGCGCGATCGCGGAGAAGCTGGCGTGCGACGGGGCCGATATCGTCGTGGCTGATCTCGATCCGGGCCGGTCGCAGGAGACGGTCGGCGCTGTCGAAAAACTTGGCCGGCGGGCGTTGAACGTCAAGGTCAATGTCGCGGACTTCAACGATGTGAAGGCCATGATCGACCAGGTCTTGAGGGAGTGGGGCAAGGTCGATATCCTCGTCAACAACGCCGGCATCACCCGTGACGGTCTCTTGCTGCGCATGAAAGAGGAAGACTGGAATCTCGTGCTGCAAGTCAACCTGAACGGCACTTTCCATTGTACGAAAGCAGTGCTCCAGCCGATGACCAAGCAGCGCGACGGTCGGATCGTCAACATTGCCTCGATTGTCGGCGTGATGGGCAACGTGGGTCAAGCCAACTATGCGGCATCCAAGGCGGCGGTGATCGGGTTTACCAAGACCGTGGCGCGGGAATATGCCAGTCGGAACGTGACCGTCAACGCCGTGGCACCTGGGTTCATCGATACGGCGATGACCCAAGGATTGCCGTCGGACGTCAAGGAGACCTTGCAGAAACAGATTCCGCTGGGGCGGCTTGGCCGGCCGGAGGATGTCGCCGCCGCGGTCCGGTTTCTGGTTTCGGACGAAGCCGCGTACATTACCGGGCATGTTCTGCACGTCAATGGCGGGATGTTGATGGCATGACGCACCGCCGGGGCGCGAGCTCTGAATGATAATGATGAGGGGCACCGGGGACGCCGTTGCTCTTGGGGATGCGACGGCGTGTCCTCTGAACCCGCAATGGGTCCCGGTTCTCAGTTGAACACGCGGAACTGAAAGAAAGTTTTAAAGCGTGGAGGCTGGATCCAGGGCATGCGGAAAGGAAAATGAAGATGGGGAAGGAGGTGGGCAAATCAATGGCGAGCGTTGAAGAACGTGTGAAGAAAATCATCGCCGAGCAACTCGGGGTCGAGGAGGACGAAGTCACTCCTGAGGCGCACTTTGTCGAAGATCTCGGTGCGGACTCCCTGGACACGGTCGAACTGGTGATGGCGCTCGAAGAGGAGTTCGAGATCGAAATCCCGGATGAGGACGCCGAGAAGATTCTCACCGTCGGCAAGGCGTTGGAGTATATCAAGGAGAAGGTGTAAAACGAGGTCGAGGCAAGGATGAGCGAGCGGGTGACACGACGGGTCGTGGTGACAGGGTTGGGCCTAGTCACACCGCTCGGAACAGGCGTCGAAAAGACGTGGAAAGCATTGTGCGCCGGGCAGTCCGGTATCGGTCGCATCACCCGCTTTGATCCTGCAGGCTATCCCGTCCAGATCGCGGGGGAAGTCAAAGACTTCGACCCCATCCACTTTATTGAGAAGAAAGAAATCAAGAAAATGGACACCTTCATCCATTATGCCGTCGGCGCGAGCCAGATGGCTGTGGATGACGCGGGGCTGAAGATCGCGCCGGAGGAGGCGGATCGGGTCGGGGTCTACATCGGCGCCGGTATCGGCGGGCTTCCGGCGATCGAGCACTATCATAAAATTCTATTGGAGAAGGGCCCGGATCGGGTCTCGCCCTTCTTTATCCCTATGGTCATCATCAACCTGGCCTCGGGCCAGGTGGCCATCCGGCTGGGTGCCAAGGGGCCCAACTCCTGCGCGGTAACCGCGTGCGCGACCGGAAACCACTGCATCGGTGACGCCTTTCGGATTATTCAGCGGGGCGAGGCGGACGTGATGCTGGCCGGGGGCACCGAGTCCTGCATCGTGCCCACCGCCGTGGCGGGGTTCGCGGCGGCCCGGGCCTTGTCCACCAGGAACGACGATCCCCCGCGAGCCAGCCGCCCCTTCGATCGGGACCGGGACGGCTTCGTGCTCAGCGAAGGTGCGGGGGTGGTGGTGTTGGAAGAGTTGGAACGGGCCAGCCGTCGTGGTGCGCGAATCTATGCCGAGGTGGTGGGTTACGCCATGAATAGCGACGCCTACCATATCACTGCGCCGCCCGATGCAGGAGAAGGGGCGGTGCGATGTATGGAATTGGCCATCAAGGATGCAGGGGTGGCGAAGGACGAGGTCGGCTACATCAACGCCCACGGGACGTCGACCTTCGCCGATAAAATTGAAACGCAAGCCATCAAACAGGTGTTCGGCGAACGGGCCTATCGCATTCCGGTCAGTTCCACGAAGTCGATGACCGGGCACCTGCTGGGCGCGGCCGGCGGCGTCGAAGCCGTCTTTAGCGTGCTGGCGCTCCACCGTGGTCTGTTGCCGCCGACCATCAACCTGGAGCATCCCGATGCCGAATGCGATCTGGACTATGTGCCCAATCAGGCTCGTCAGGCCTCGCCCAACGTCGTGCTCTCGAACTCCTTCGGATTCGGCGGCGTGAACGCCTGCCTGTTGTTCAAACGTTTTGATGCATAACGCGATGGCGGGAAGAGACCGCCGCGGTTCGGCCGCGCCTCTCCGAGTCTCGGGCTTGAATTCCTGTCTCTCTATGTCGCACCGTGTCGCGCCTACGGCGCGTTCCAACACCGACACCGTGACGGACATTGAGGTCATCCAGACGACCTTAGGTTATCGGTTCCGCCAACCCGGGCTGCTCGACCAAGCCCTCACGCACAAGTCCCACGTCAACGAAAGCAAAGGCAAACGGGGCATGCACAACGAGCGGCTGGAGTTTTTGGGCGACGCGGTGCTTGCACTCATCGTCAGCGACCATTTGGCCTCCTCGTTCCCGGAGTTGTCGGAAGGGGCCCTCTCGAAGCTCAAGGCGAGACTGGTCAGCGAAGCCTCGCTGGCCAAGGCGGCGCGCCGCCTTAACCTGGGCAAGCTGCTGCGGCTTGGGCGCGGCGAAGAACTGACCAAAGGGCGTGAAAAGAATTCGCTGCTCGCGGATGCACTGGAGGCCCTGATCGCCGCCGTATATCTAGACGGGGGCTTGGAGGCCAGCCGGGAATTCACCCTGCGGGTGCTGGCGCCGGAATTGAGGGGAATAGAGACCCAGAAAACCAGGCCGGAGATGGATGATTATAAGACCCTGCTGCAGGAATGGTGTCAAAAACGATTCGAGACACTGCCGCAGTACGCGACGGTACGCGAATCCGGGCCCGATCATCGGAAGATTTTCGAGGTGGAGCTCACGATCCGGGGGGATGTGGTCGGTGTGGGACGGGGACACAGCAAGAAGGAAGCGGAACAGATGGCAGCCAAACAGGCGCTCGAGCAGGTCGGGACCTGACGGTCCTGTCGGTGGAATGAGACCGGTGAGCGAGAGAGAAAGGGGGCGCTGAATGTTAATGTTGAGGACAATCCGTGCAGCCCTAGCAGGGGTGAGCGTCGCGATGCTTTTGGGTGGGCCGTTGGTCGCGCCGGCGGCCGATCAGGCGCCGGGCGGCAAGGAGCCGCGGGCGATCATCAAGACGAAATACGGCGAGATGGAAATCAAGTTCTTTCCCGATGTCGCGCCCAAACACGTGGAAAATTTCATCAAGCTGGCCAAGGCCGGCTTTTATAACGGCACGATTTTCCATCGCGTGATTCCCGGGTTCATGATTCAGGGCGGCGATCCGAACACGAAGGACTCGACGAAGAAAGATACCTATGGCATGGGCGGTCCCGGCTATACCATCAAGGCGGAGTTCAACGACATTCCGCACAAGCGGGGTATCGTCTCGATGGCGCGAGCGCAGGACCCGGACAGTGCCGGTTCGCAGTTCTTCATCGTGGTGGAGGATTCCCGGTTTCTGGATCGGAAGTACACCGTCTTCGGCGAGGTCGTGAAAGGGATCGGGGTGGCGGACAAGATCGTGAACCTGCCACGCGACTCGCGCGATCTGCCGACGGAGCGGGTGGAGATGACGGTGACGATTGTGGAGTGAGGCGGCGCCTCGGCTGAGGAAGGGCGGGTACTCCGGCTTCGCCATGATGCGCTGGCTCCGGAAGCCTGTTGATGTCCCGTCGACAACTCCGCTGCACCGCGAAGACTATAAGAATCAGCGCAGCGTGAGCTAGACTTGCCATTGAATCGAAATCGACGCCATGGCGAAAGCCTCCCCGCACCCCATCCTTTTCTATCCGAGGTGCGATCGTTTGAGAATGAGGATGGGGGAAAAGCTGCTGCTGGCAAAAGGCAGGCTCCCTGGTCGGCGCCACCCGCAAGCTCAAGAAAGAGAGCGGCGTAAAGTCGGACAGTGCTCACCGTCCGCTTCGACGGACTGTATCGGCCTGGCAAGCGCGGTAGCCGGGTACCCCCGTTGCATCTCGTTGCAACGGGTAAATCCGTGCGATTCGCGATGCAGGTCTGCCCACCCGCCGAGGTTCGATCGCATCGCTGATGCTCTGTCGCCGTTTCCGCTGCACCGCGAAACCCGGAAGAATCGGTGCAGGTGGCTACCGGCAGGCCCGCATCTCCTGGAGTGCCGCGCCCGCCATCTTGCGCGGGTGTCTCAATCCAGGTGTTCAGCCCAGATTCCGCTTGCCGATTCTCTCCCTTAACACGTAGGATGATGACAAGACGTTTCAGCCACGCTGACTGTCCTATCTTTCGCGCCTCCTGATCTTTCCCGGCGCGACCGATTCCCCAGTCTCCGCCGCTCCAACGCCAGAATCACTTTGAAGGCCCCTTCACAAGGCACCACATAGATCCGAATAAATCCGAACTTGTCTTGGGGTCGGCTTCCACGACCGACCGGCGTTGCAAGGGAGCATCTACGATGCATTCATGCGCCGTGGAACCCATTGCATTGAAGCCGGTCGGCCGTCTCAAGTTCACTCCGGGTGCAAACGGATGGATGCTCTCCGACGCTGTGATGAGTTCTGGGACGCCCGGATACCATGAAGGAGGAATCCCTATGTCGCGACAAACCTCCATTGCGGAGCGGATCCTTGAAGAGGTGGGCAGCTCTCCCAGATGTGAGTTCGAGGCATTGATGCGGAGCTGCCCGGAATTCAGCTGGCGTGAGGTACTCTTAGAGGTCGCTCGTTTGAGCCGAACGGGGCAGGTACGGATCACGAGAGGTACTGGGATCTTGACTATCACGTTGCCCTTACACAGTGCGCACGGGTAAGGTGGCAGTCAGGCATAGGCGGACTAACTCGTCGCCTCAGCAAGACTGTCGCCTTCATCTGGACGTGCGGGGAATAGCGGTCTCTATCGGCGCCAGAGGAAGGAGGATACGATGCAAACATCACAAAGAGCGTCGCGGCGGCGAGCGTCTCCCCTTCATCTGCTCTTGTCCATACGAACTCCACGGGCTGGCCGGCGGCGGCGGCGGCATTGAGCTGTTCCACGGACACGCGTTCTCCATCGACGTAAGTTCCGGAGGAATGTTGCTCTTACTTCCTCACGCGCCTCCCGAGAAGCAAGTGTTTGAGGTGCGCGTGCCGTCGGTTGACTGGGCGGAAGGCGCAACGAAGGTCGTGGAAGTCTACTGGACTCGTCAGGTGTGCCTGTGCGAGAGAGTCCGCGTGCATTTGGTCGGTGTCAAGATACTGTTCGAAGTACCTGCCTCTCGATAGGGTGGTAGGTGACGGCTTGGTGGGAATCGGCAAGGCGAGGTTGCGGCCGTTCGCCGAGATCCTCTTCCAGGAGTATGACAATCCGAAGACGATGACCGAAGTTCCGATCAGGCAATCCGAATCCGCGAAGCCGCACCCTCGGCCCGGCCTCGCACAGGACGGACCGTACTTCGAATGTGTCCCAGATGCCCAACCCTGCCCGGGCATTCAAGCTCTCTTGAACCTTCGCACGAAGCTCGATCACCGGCGTCGAGAACGTGACCCGCACCGGTCCAGTTTCCGCCCGATCGCAGTGGCCGGTCAATTCCAAGGCGCGTCGGTTTACATGCAACAACTGCATCGTATGTGAAAAGACGAGAATCCCGGGACGCGCGGTCTTCCGCGCAGCTTCTTCCTCCGAGGTCGGAGAACGGGACAACTCTCCTATGGCCACTATAATGTTCATACGACTTTCCTCCCTTTGGCTCGCGAACGGATTGGTTTAGCGCGCTAGAGCGTTCAACGGCGGACTGGACAGTGGGCAAGATAGAGAGGCGGTTGAGCAAGAATGGGCGGATCTCTAGTCTCGTCCAAAAATCGAGGCAATGTTGCGAAATGTTCGCGCATGCTATCAGCCCGTGGACACAAGGTCAAGAGGACGTCTTTCACGAAGCCGCTGACCCTCGCGACGGCGATGGATGCGGATCGGGCCACAATTCATATTGGCGTTGCCCTTTATGGGAGACGTCAGAGCGAGGTGCGTTCAACTCAAGAGCGAGGAGTGCCGTCTCGGTCTATCCAGACGCGCAGGGATCGCTGGAGTCTGAAGAGGCACTGTGGCGAGAAACACGATCAGGCCCAAGATCTCAGAGGGGTACCGCCAACTAAAGGAGCGGAGAATGCCTTTGCTCAGCCGGCGAGGGCTTCAGCCACAGGGTTCTGCTCTTTTCTTGAGAGCAGAAGAAGGTGTCCATTTCTTTTTCCACTTCTGGTCCAACAGCCACAGGGCGCCGTCCGTCAGTCCCAGGATCACGGTCATGACGACAAACCAGGTTCCGACCACCAGCACGGGCACCAAGATCAGAAACCCGAAGCCCGCGACGATGCCTGCGACCATCCACATCATCAGCTCCACGTGTCACCTCCACTTGCTATCTGTGGGACCCTCGCGCTTGAATTGCCGAGTGCCGACCGGTTGGAACCGATTCCATCTCGGTTCCCGATGCCTCTTCCGATTGACCATGATGCCAGGGAACGTGAACAGCTCATCTGTGGACCTCTCGGGCTTGACACTGCCTTGGTTGTCGGTCTCTCCCCTGACGTCCCCAGCCGGCATAGACCCTGTCCGCGCATCCGCATACCGAGCGCCCCCTCCAGCATTTCGACACCGGCCTCCGAAGGAAAGGTTGTGGTCCGAGGTTCAGAACCGACGAATCCAACGCCTCCACGTCCTGCGCGGCGTGTTATCGTCGTCTGAGACCTGTAGACCTGTGGCACCCGCAAGAGGCGAAAAGAGCATTTTCGCAGCCTGTGAGAGAAGCTCTGGCGTAGAAGCGGCGGAGACCGGGGAATCGCACGCGCAGGAGAGAATGAGGAAGCGCGCGAGATAGGACAGTCGGCGTGGCTCAATACGTCATAGGTTCACGCTATGTAGGAAGGGCGGCCTGGTCGAGCTGTATTGATCGGTCGCTCATAGGTCAATGATTCCGGCGCGTTCCCAATGAGCCATGATCGGGTTGTTACCGAGCCTCAGCGATGTGAGCCTTTCCCGTTTCCTGAATGACACCCCGAACCGTTCTTTATGTCCCTATGAATCGGGTGTTCTGAAGCAGGCCCACTCACTGAGGTTGATGCGTTCTCACCGTCGCCGAGCCTGTGCCCGACTGTGGAAACTTGCGCGCCAGATCCACCGCCATTACCAGCGCGACGATGACCAGCCCATTGGCGCTCAGATCAAGGAGATACCGCTGAAACGCCTGATCGGTCAGATCTTCCATATTGGCAATCTGAGCTCCCTCGTGAGGATACGCCGGGTTGATGCGATGATGCAGATGTACAGGAACGGCTCCCGTGTGATGATTTTCGTCTTCAGAAAATTGATGATGGTGCGAAAGAGCTCTAACAGGATGATCACCAACAGGAGATCATGGATGAGGGCCAGCACCGGGTAGAGAACCCTTGCACCGACCGTCGTCGCGAAAAGGTACCAGGCATGGACGAAGACCACCATGCCGATCGCCAGGAAGCTCAACCCCGCCGCGATGTAGCCCCACCCGTCGAGAGTCTCCATCAACTCGATTGTGGTCCCACTCACGGGACGATCGAAGATCAACTGGCGGCTCAAGGGGCCTCGTTCGACTTCTTTGCTTTCTTCGTCCATAGGCCGGGCGAGACTCACACGTCACCCCCAAGCGACCGATCGGCGGGCCCGAGCGGTGTAGCCGTGCAACATGTTGCGTGTCGCGCGGCCGCCCTCTTTCACTCCGCGTTGAGCCGATCAGCCAACCGTATAATTCGGCCGGAGACGACGGCCGTGGTGCGGAGATATCCCTTCGTGCTCGTGCCGACCCGGCAGATGGTTCTGGACATCCGTCAGCTCCATCGGTACCGCCGACGATAGGGGAGGAATGGCCGCGCTGTTCCATTTACTCTCCTGCTTCGCGCTTCTGCAGGCCTTGGACGAACGGCGTGAGCATGTCGATGGGGATCGGGAAAATCGTGGTCGAATTCTTTTCAGCGGCGATCTCCACCAAGGTCTGCAGGTACCGCAGTTGGAGAGCCATCGGATGCCGGCTCATGACCGTGGCCGCGTCCGCCAAGCGTTGTGCGGCCTGGAATTCGCCCTCGGCGTGAATGACTTTGGATCGCCGCTCGCGTTCCGCTTCGGCCTGCTTGGCGATCACGCGCTGCATCTCTTGAGGAAGGTCCACGTTTTTTACTTCGACCGCCGAGACCTTAATGCCCCAGGGTTCTGTCTGTTGATCAAGGATGCGCTGGAGGTGGATGTTGATCTCTTCCCGCTTGGCCAGCAGATCATCGAGCTGACTCTGGCCGAGCACGCTGCGGAGCGTAGTCTGGGCCATCATCGACGTCGCATACAGGTAGTCCTCAACCTGGACAATCGCTCGCTGCTGATCGACGACACGGAAATAAATGACGGCGTTCACCTTCACGGACACGTTATCCCGTGTAATGACGTCTTGCGGAGGCACGTCCATGGCGACGGTCCGCAGGCTCACGCGTAGGAGCTTATCGACAAGCGGCATGATGACCACGATGCCGGGGCCATGGCCGCCGACGAGGCCTCGCGCCACTCTTCCAAACCGAAAGATCACGGCTCGTTCATATTCGCGCAGCACCTTGAAGCCCATCGCCAAGACGACAGCCAGCAAAACCAGCAGGATGAGGGGACCGAACGCCAACTCCATGCGAGGCGCCTCCTATTCAGGCCGAAGCGTTGACGGAGCACGCCATCGCCACACGGGTCTCCGTACCGCTTCCCCTGCGCCCGGGCACTGTTGCGTCATGGTCTTCTCTCCTGGTTGGACAGCCTTACGGTACGAACCGCGTTCCCCGGTGCCTCGCCCGCACCTAGCCACTTCCACTCGAACGACCGGCTTTTAGGAAGCGGCGACGGTCGCACATGGATATTATGTGTCTTGTACATCCTGGCTCAGCCATTCAAGTTGATTCAATGGAGCGCTCCTGCACCGCGTTTTCAAACGCCGCCTTGAACTTCCGGTAGCGCACCTTGGCATAGGGCACCACGGCTTTCAACGCCTCACCGTCCAGCAAGGCTCTGAGCGCCTCGGGCGTTGCCTGTTTCAGGTGTTCAAAGTTCACGATGATGTCGATCCGGGCTTTCTCCGCCGCCTCGCTGATTCGTTTCAGCAGTTCTTGCGCATTCAATCGATCGAGTGTCCCTTCGAGGTCGACAAACAGCGCGGCAAACTGATCATGCCGCTTGGATTTCATCGTCAACCACAATCCGTGCGCGGGTGCAGTGGTCTGACCCAGCTTCTGTCTGAGTGCATGGAGCGCATTGGGAATGAGTTGATCCGTCTCCAGTGTCGGCAACTGCGCTTCCAGGGTCTTGAGCGCCCCGGCGACCGGCGAGAGGGTCCCTTGTGGACAGGACCGCTTGACTAACTTGCGAAACTGCCGGTTCATGGACAAACGGGGGATGAATCCCTGTCTGGCGCCCACCAACCGGCGCCAGATCGACGGCAGCGAATAGAACCGATGGTTGGCCCAGAAAAAACCCTCCTGGAGTTGCTCCGGTGTCATCCGGCTTGGATAGAACACCACATATTTGCCGTCATACTTCGCCCAGTCCTTGTCGAAGATGCGGCCGGTGCGATTGTAGCGTTCGCAGAGGGCCGTGCCAGGGAGTGGAGTGAGCACATTGAAATAGGCCAACTCCACCTGATTCTTGACCAGGAACTCCACGGCACGTTCAAAAACCGATTCATCGTCGTTATCGAAGCCGAAGACAATCCCCAGGTTCACCATGATGCCATGGTCATGAAACATCTTGATCTCTTGCGAGAACTTCTGCACCCGGTTAAACGGCTTATGCGTTTCCTCCAGGCAGTCTTCATCCAGCGATTCCATCCCGACGAAGACAGACACGCAGCCGCTCTCCGCCGCCAGCTTGAGCATTTCCGGATCATCGCCCAGGAACATCGTGGCTTGGCGTCCCCACTTGATCTTCAGCGGCTTGAGCGCCGTCCAAAGTTCCCGGCAGTAAGCCCGGTTGCTGTTGTGCAAGTCATCGACGAAGGCGAAGATGTGCCGTCTTCAATGCCGAGGCGAATGCGAACCCCCGTGATGAAGGCGTGCCAGAGCGAGTCATGGCGTATCCGTTCCACCAATTTGCCGCGAATCCATTGTTTGATCCGAGTCAATTCCTTGACGACTTCTTGAACCAGCCGGCGTCTGGTGGTCTTTCCGTTGAAGGGAGAGACACTGCAGAACTCGCAATCGAAATGACACCTCGGGTGGTGAAACTGCATTGCCTGGTCATATAGGCATCGGGGTTCAGCAGTTCCACACGCGGGCTCCTATACTGTTCCAGCGTCGGAACCGATTCCATCTTATAACGTTGCTTCATGGCTCCCGACTCGAAGTCGGCGATGAGTTCGGGCCACAGCTCTTCCGCCTCGCCGAAAACGATGGCATCGGCATACTGCAGAGCCTCGTCGGGACAATAGGTCGGGTGAACGCCGCCCATGACAACCGTTTTGCCTCGCTTTCTGAACTCCGTCGCAATTTCATACGCCCGCGGGGCGTAGCAGGTCATGATTGACAACCCGACGAGATCGCAGGGGTGTTCGAAATTCACATCCTCCACGGCTTCATCCACGAGATCCACACACCAATACTCAGGCGTGTAGGCCGCTATTACCGGCAGGCTCAGCTTCGGAAATTAGACCGCCAGGAGCCGTCGTGTCTGTGAACTCCCGACGAATCGAGACGGCCGTGCTGGTCGGATGAGCTCCGCCGTCCTCTCCTCGCGTATCACGTCCCCCTGATGGGGCTCACGTCAATTTACAGAACGCTTCCCGCACCCCGTGTTCCCTTCCCGCTGTGATGCCGGCACAGGCTGAGACCACTCCCTCTCAACGATCAACTCTGGCTGTTCCTTGCGCTTTTTTGCACTCAACATTGCATGGGCGCAGATCGGGCAAAGCCGCGGACTCAAGGTTTGTGATGTATCGCGTCTCTCCAACTCCTCCTTTTCACTGAGATGCGTATTCAGTGTTGGGCACAGCTTGGATTACTTTCCTGTCCATCTCTTCCCGCTGGCAGCTCGTTTCAGCGATCATACGCTGACCGATACTGGCGTCCTGGGGAATTCTGGCCATACAGGCTTTGAGCGTGTCCTCGGCCGCGCCCGCCGCCACGGCACTCATCGCTTCCGTCGAAGCAGGAAGTGTGGCTCCGCGCGAAGGTTGATCCCCCGGCTGTGCAGCCAGTGCAGGCAGCCATGCAATCAGCGTGAGCGATGTGAGAATAACGGTACGCCTTATGAACAGATAGGTGGTCATTGCTCTTTCCTCCCTTAGGATATGGGGCTCGGGGTGAGCCGGTTTGTCATAGGCCCATGTCTGGTGACACGCGGGACTTGTCGGGAACTGACCCGCTTCGCCCAGCCCCTCTCGCGTGAACAGTGTGCTACGGCTTGGGCATGCGAGTCGCCTCAGTGACCGGCGGCTCAATCTTGATATTGGGCCCCTCAACTGTCGGCAGTTGGCCGGCTCCCTGCGGCTTCAGCAGCCTGGCATTATTCGGATCCACCAGTTTCTGGGTCGTGTGCGCATCCTCTGACGCCGCAGCATCCAGAAGGGATTGTGAATGCGTCAGGTTCTCCTGCCCCGTGTCGTTGGCAAACTCTCCCCCTGCGGGATACCCGGGATGTTTGGGGAGCATCGCCGGATTTGCGAAGGCAAGGGAAACACTCCCCGCTACCACGAGTCCTGTGAGCACCATCGTATAGAGTTTCATGGCCTGCACTCCTTTCGTTGCGAATACGACGACGTGCTCGGTCGGGGGCTATCCCGATACATCACCGGGAAGTCTTCCCTGTCCGAGCGAGACTGAACAAGAGACAGCGCTCTTGGCGTGTACCTCCAAGACAACGTACTTCAGAGACACTCCGGCGTAGCAAGCGACGGATACCGGGCAATCGGTCGCGCGACAACGTCATCGGGCCGCACGAGGGATGAAGCAGTCAGCGTGGCTGAAAGGTCGTGAATCTTTTGCGACGGCATGAAGTAAGCTTCCACTGTGTGCCTTGCAAGCCGGCTAAAGACTGCATAGCCATGAACTCGTCGGGTCTCCTGACAGTAAAGACCCTTCGACCATCTAACATCAGACACAATTGACGGTTCCGGCTCAGACGATTGACTTCGCGGAAGACCTGATTCCACGTGTGGTCCGGGAGAAGATAGACCAACTCTTCGATCCGACAACCAGGCCTCTTGTGCACCGCTTTGAGAATCAGAGCAGCAAGGGCGGACTCCTGTTTCATGGCCTGGCCTCCGTTCTGAAACCTCCGATATCGCGACTCCTCGGTCGTCAGGACGCCGACCGCGACAGGATCATGGGATCGAAGACAAACGGATCCGAATGCTGTGAAATTCATGACCCGACGGCGACGTCGCTGTTACTGAGCGCTCTCTTTCCGTCTTTCAAGGCGCCTGCCAGGAACGAGCTGAGCTCCATTGGAACGATGAATGTCGTGGAGGGGCTGGCGCCCATGACCTTTAACGTGTCCAGATATTGCAACGTCATGGTTTTGGAATCGATCCCCTTGGCCACGTCGAAAATCGTGCCGAGGACGAGAGCGAAACCCTCTGCGCGCAGGATCGCGGCCTGTTTATCCCCTTCGGCTTTTAGGATAACCGACTGCTTTTCGCCTTCAGCCACGGTCACGGCCGCCTGTTTCGTCCCTTCCGCCTCGGTCACCGTGGCCCGCCGGCTGCGCTCGGCCGACATCTGGCGGGTCATGGCCTCCTGAACCTCTTTGGGGGGTGTGATCTCCCGGATCTCGACGGTTGTAATTTTCACTCCCCAGCGTTGCGTGACTTCGTCCATTCTGGCCTGCAACAGATGGTTGATCTGTTCGCGCTTGGCCAACACATCATCGAGCGGAATATCGCCCACAACGGCCCGGAGCGTCGTCGTGGCGATCCCTTGAGAGGCCCCCGCAAAGTCCTGGACCTGCACCACGCTGGCGATGGGATCCAGGACTTTCGAATAGATCAAGAAGTCGATGGAGATCGGGGCGTTGTCTTTCGTAATGCAGGTCTGGTGGGGGACGATGAGGTACGTTTCTCGAAGGTCTACGCGAATGGGCCGATCGATCAACGGAATGATCAGCACCAGGCCAGGTCCCATTGCCCGTGGGAGGACTTTGCCGAGCCGGAGGATGACAATGCGCTGATACTCCGGGACGATCTTGATCGTCATGAGCAAGAGCATGACGAGCGTTGCAAGCCCGACTGTCAACGGAAGGTACATGCCGACCTCCAGATTACTTCGCTTCAGAGAGGGACTTCATTGCGCCTTTCGCCGTACCCTGGTGCGGGTAGCCCGTTTTGGCGTCCTTGACTACATCCTTCGAAGGCCCGAGGAATCCTTACCTAACGAATGGAATGCGGAGCGTTCGCGGTGCGTTCGGCTATGTTGAAACGAAGGGACCGGCGCCTTTCCCATGCCGGCTGCGCCGGGAGCGGTAATGCGAGCCGGATGCGGCCGTAGACGATTCGCCAGGATCACAAGGTCATCGATGGCCCCGCAGTTCACGCACCTCGTTCCCTGGAGCCACTTCTGACTGGCCTCGTCGACGAGGTCCCACCAGTTCTCGACCACCAACCCGCCGCATCGCGCGCATGCCATGGCGTCTTCTCCCGTTCTGTCCTGTGCAGCGGACGTTAGACGTTCCTACTTTGATCGAATCTCGACTTATGCAATGATCAAATCAGCGGAGAACAGAGTCATCCTGGGTAGAACTATACTAGGCTGCTCGAGGGAACGTAGCTGGTCAAAATTGCTCAGTTCTGAAGAATTCAGGCCGGGCCAACGTGATCTGGTGTACTCGACCTAATCCCATGACCCTGAAGGGGAAACTGGTCGTGCAGGACGATATTGAGGAGGGAGCTGTGCACGTGTCATCCACTGTTGAGTCTCCCTCGCCCCACGATTTCTTTGGACACCGATTTGGGGCATACTGCCCCCTCATGAAGGAGGTGTCCATGGCGAAGTCGAAGGCGGAGCGAGGCCGCTGCTCCTCGCGCAAGAAGGTGGAGGCCGTGCTGCGGGTGCTGCGCGGCGAGGATCTGGACCTGGTGTCCCGCGAGTTGGGTGTCACGGCCGCTCGGATCGCCGAGTGGCGGGACCAGTTCTTGGCCGGCGGCCACGCGAGCCTGAAGAGCCGGGCCGCCGATGGCCGAGATGACGAACTGGCCCGGCTGAAGGCCTTGGTCGGGGATCTCACGATGCGCCTCGAACTCTCTCGAGAGGCGGTCAGTCGTCTGCGGGGTGGCGCCCCTTTGGTCGCCGGGAGGTCGACGCGATGAGCCGCGCCACGTCGCCTTCCCAGCAGCGCTGCTATGGTGTGGTCCGGGTGTGCCAGGAGTGGGGCCTGAGCCGGGCGACGTTCTATCACCAGCAGGGCCGCGCCACGCAGCCGCCCCGGGAGCCGGCCAAGCGAGGGCCGAAGACGGCGTACACGGACGAGGCGCTGACCGGCCACATCCGGCAGGTGCTCGCGGCCTCGCCGTTTCTGGGCGAAGGGCACCGCAAGGTCTGGGCGCGCCTTCGCGTGCAGGGGATTCGCACGTCCAAGCCCCGGGTCCTTCGGCTGATGCGGCAGGCTGGCCTGTTGGCCCCCAGCCGGGCCCAGCGGGTCTTGGGGCCGCAGGCCCACGACGGGACCATCACGACCGAGCGGCCCAATCAGATGTGGGGCACCGATGCGACCAGCACCGTCACGCTGGAGGACGGCCTCGTGACGGTGTTCGTGGGCGTGGACCATTGCACGCTGGAAGGCGTCGGCATCCATGCGGCGAAGACCGCCACCCGCTTCGAGGCCCTGGAGCCCCTCCGCCAAGGGGTTCGGCGGCAATTCGGGGCCGTCACGGCCGGGATCGCGACGGGGTTGCAGGTCCGGCATGATCATGGCAGCCAGTACATGAGCGATGACTTTCAGGCCGAACTCCGGTTCCTGGGGATCGCGTCCAGCCCGGCCTTCGTCCGGGCCCCCGAAGGCAACGGGGTGGCGGAACGGTTCATCCGGACCCTCAAGGAGCAACTGCTCTGGGTGCGGGCGTTCCGCACGGTCGAGGAGCTGCGCCAGGCACTCCAGGCCTGGCTGGTGACCTATAACGAGCAGTGGCTGGTGGAGCGCCATGGGTTCCGCTCGCCGGCCCACGTGCGCCGGGATCTCCTGGCGACGCAGGAGGCGGCGTGACGAGGCTCATGGCTCCGGTCGTCAGACGGATCGCGGGTCGGTCGCAGCATCGCGACGCCCACAAGTGGCCCAGGAGCGGCGATCGTCGGGCGACGCGACCCAGAGGTCGGGTCAAATATAGCTATTCCGGTGTCCAAGAAACCGGGTGCGGTACATCCACTGTTGAGTCGATGTTCAAATGCACGGTACGGCGAGGCGGGTGTGGTGAGCCTATGCTCACTGCCCGGTTGTCATACTTATGACGTGATGACAAAGTCGACTCGGCTGTCCTTCAGCATGCTCTCCTTCTTGTCAGTTCCGCCGGAATCAGCTTGCGCCCCCACCAAAAATATCCGTTCCGGTTCGATCCTGGCGTGGAGGAGCGCGGAGGAGATAGTCCTTTTGCGGCACGAATATATTATTTCTTTTTCGCACACACCTCCACAATTGCTTCGACTCGGCCGTTTTGTGGGCTGATCATGAGAAGCATCCCCTTATGCTCCGGGTCTCTTTTAAAGAACGTGGCAAAATCCTCTTGATATAAGCTCTCCTTGATCGTTGTATCGCCGCTTTTGCTGTCATAAACCGTTTCGTGGACGAAAGCGGCTACTGTCTGAGTGCCGTTTGCTCGCATCTTGCTCGTCACTTTCCAAAAGACACGACCCGGCTCTTGAGTCCCCCTTTCCTTTTCCAATTTAACGTCAGAACATAACGCTGTTCCTTTCTTCACCTCTACATAGCCGCCTTTATCGACAAATTGGGCGAAGGCTGACATCGGGATACCCAGGAGGACTGAGAGCCAAAGCAGGTACGTCACCATCGGGTCATCCCAAGACACGTCATGCGTAACATCGGTCTCGGCCGCTCCGCCCAGTGTGAGATCCGGTGCTGGATTGGCGAAAGCAAGGAGAATCTTCCGCGTCCACACAACGGACGCTCAGTAATGCAAGCTCATCGTCAAATCCAGGTTCCGCCCGTCGTACTGAAAGCTGGCGGCAGAAAACGACGGCGCGCCGAGCAAGGCTTTTGCGTCGTTTGAAAAGCCGTAGCCTTCCGTGGGGATACCCAACCAGTTAGTGTCAAGTTTGCCGTTCATATTCTCATCATGAATGACGGCCATTGCATACGTTCCCGGCGGGATGTCTTCAAAGTCGCAACGCGCTTGCATCTTCCGAATTTTTATGACCATCACATTCGTTGCCGAGTGCAGAAACTCAGTGGGGAAGCCGACCGGTGATTCAAAAAGGGCGCACGCGACGGTGCCGGTGCCGTTTCTTATGTCCAGAATCTTCACGTGAATTCCTGGGCATGGTGATTGAGCAAAGGCGACGGCGAGATTCGCAAACATCAGCACTGCACACCATACGACGCATCGAACTCCCCTAGGGATCCGTATCTCCGGATCATTGGTCGTGGAAGCCACCGCTGACTTCCGAATGGTTGACTCATTCATGATCTTCCTCGCAGCTCCAACCTGTCGAGCCCGAGCGGATCGCGGTGGAACCAGGGGTTCCTTTCTCAGGCTCTTCAGAAAATCGTATGGGTCGTTCCGTCCCCTCGCCGCCGCTTTGCGGGGGCGAGGGACATTCCGGAGTTCCGCGCTGGCACAAGATCCGGAAGAACCCAAATAAGAGACGATCATGAATGATCGTCATCCCTTCCTTTCCCGTCGCGGCAGGAACTGGGCCGCGGGTCCGTCTCCAACTCGACGCGCAAGGCCGTGGAATGTCCTCCCGGCGCAGGAACGGTTCCCAGGACTTCGACAAACTGGCCGTTCGCTAACGGCGTGCTTTCAAAGCCGACAAATTCCGTTGTAACGCCCGCGCAGTCGTAGCAGAAGCTGATTCCACTTACGATGAAGGTCTTCGCGCCCGTATCAAGGTTCGAGATCACCCCCCGAGCTTCGATCTCTCCCAGCGCGGCGGCTTCGTCGATCAGAACCGCGCGCAAGGGACCGCCAAGGGTCTGCGGCGGTAACGCGAACACCTCGATGATCCGTCCAACCGTCAGCGAGCCAAAGTCGGTCAGCGGCTCGTCATACCGCGTGGACTGGTCCACCTGTACGAAGACCAACCCGCTCGTCGTCGTCAGCCCAAAGGTCGAGGTGGAAGCATTCGGGCCGAAGACCTCGCCTGTGACCCGGATGAGCTCACCCTTGTCGCAGACGACATCTCCCATCCTGAAGAGAGAGACACGGTCCGCATCGGCGACCTGTTCTCCAGAGGGCGTCGTGGTTACCGCCGGACCCGACCGGTTGTTCTTGGGTGTCTCGATCTGCACCACGAGGCCGGGGGACAAATGTTGCTCCAGGCCGCGGGGATCGAACCTGGCATGCGTGGTGTCGAACGTGATGGCGTGTTTGTTCGGCAGGTCCGGTGTGGCGGGATCGTTGTCCGTAATCAGCGGTGTTCTAAACAGGGTTATGCTGTGCTGGCCCAGCCCGATGATCGGGGCGATGGCCTTTACGGTGTTGTCGGTGGCCGCGCTGCCTCCGCTGTTGCGCTGGATCCAGCGGGCACGGAAAATTGTGGATGTCGGGTCGTCACTCGGTTCGGCCAGGATGACGGCCACCTTTCCATCTTGGCTAGTATTGTAAAAGGCCAGGGCATGAAGCGGGGGATTGAATTGCGTGTGCCGGGCGAAACAGAAGGTCAGGCCCGCGACCGTGAACGTTTGACAGACATCGTCGTTCGGCGGACTGGAAAAGGCTTTCGGAAGATCGGAAACCGCTCCTCGTGCTTGAAGGAATCCCGGGTACAGGGAGTGCGCATGGGACGGCAGGTAATGCACGAAAGCCTGCCCTCTCCACACCGTGACGTGTCCCAGGTCGAGAACGGCGCCTCCGCCGGGAGGCAGAGTGAGGGAAATCGTCCCCGTTTCTCCGTCCGGGGTCGTCACCTGGAGAGTGACGGGACCGTCCGGCACGCGCAACAGTTCGAATCGGCCGCCGCCCGCGGGATAGGCCAGGATGGTCGTGCCCATGATCTCCACGCGGCCCTTGCTGAGCGCGTAAGCGGCGTCGATGGCCGTGAACCAGTCGAACGCCTGCGCGAGCCAGTTGATCCCAGAAGCGGCAGGTATCCGAGCAATTGTGGCGGATGCCGGCATAATGCCGGTGATCACGTTCGTGCCGTTCGCGGTCGCCGCCGTATTCCCACTCGGCGATGATGTCCCGCTTCCGCACGAGAGTAGGGAGAGCATCAACGACAGACCGATGCCGCTCCACAGGGCCGTCGAGAGAGACGCCTTGATGCGCGTGTGCACATGTCCTCCTAATTCAATATGCCGGCCAGGGACGGCCATCATAGCAAAGCTTTCGCGGCCGGTTGCAGGCTGTCGCAAGCTGATTTCGGCGACGGCCGTACCGGATCGCTGGCTGGCCTTCAATCGCCCTAGCCCGAAATCATTCACCCAGATCAACGATTTTGTGAAGCAGAGGGTTACAGCCTCCGCCGCATGCCGTTTGATCCAGATGGGCTTTCGCTTTGTCCGCGGCTTCTTTCGTAGGCCAGAGAGAGAAGGAAAACTCCCGACAGGGAGCGATCACGGCAAATGGTCCCTCGCCGCTGAGCCATCGAGCATTTTGTCCCCACTTCTGCGTGGCTTTCATACGCCAAGACGATGCGCCCCTACTCTTGCCCATCTTCTGTATCGATCATTGACCGAAGGGCGACGGGACGCGGTTCATCACTTCCGCCGTCTCGTCCCCTGAAGTTCGGTGCGCTCGCGTGCAGAGATGAGACGCGCTTAGGCGGTGACGCTGAGCCGGTCAAGAATCGCCAAGAGAACTCCCTTTCGCTCTTGGAGGTCTTGCCGCATAGCCTGGTTGTCGGTGTGACCAATCTCGGTACCGAGGTCCGAGATTGCATTCTTGACCGCCCACGACAATACTTCCTGCTCCCTTGGCTCCAACGTCAATTGCATAGCGTCCTCCCTCATGAACTGCGCTCCCTTATCGGCCATTGACCGGAACGGAGACGAGGAGGAGTCTCGTGCGCCGCATTCGATCGACAGAAATTCCTGGTTCATACCCCCCGCTCAGCTCTGCCAGTTCGTCCGGAGCAGGTCTTCGTCCTCCTCATAGCGACAGATGAATGTGCCGCGATGGGTGAGATGCAGCGCCTCGCCGATGCGCCGCGCGAGATGGGGGTCGGTCGTGGTGATGACCACCCCTCCGGGGGCTTCGGCTTGGTCCTCGATCTTGATAATTCACGCCAGAGGATGTTCGGCTTTGACGCGGGACTCCTCATTGCGGACGAGCCCGAGCGCCTGATCCCGATGCTTCGCGACAAACTCACCGGTGAGCAGCAGCACCCCGCTCGGCGCGCCGTCCCGGATCCGCTGACAGGCAGGGCACACGACGTCGTGACTGTCCGACGGGACAGGGCCCCACGTCCACCGGCCTTTGTGATACACCGCGTTGCACTCGCGACACACCGACGGCTCCCGCAGTTTGCCCTTTGCCTTGTACTGGTCATGCTTCAAAGGGCGAACCGATCGATCTTTCTTGTCTCGGGGAAGATGTGGCGTCGGCATAGCGGCTCCTGCATTCAATCGTGTCGGAATGTCGGATCATTCTGTCAGAGGCCAAAGTGCCCCCTAACTAGAGACCGACTATGCAGGTGCAATGCCACATGGCCGAAGGAAATCAATCCTGCCGAAACACTTAAGTGAACGTGAAGCGGATGACCACAGACATAACGCGCTCCTTAAGAGGCTGTGGCGTTCTTCGTCACGACCAAACGGAGGTCCTGTCCCCTAATGCCACAGCCTACGTGCGAGGCGGCAGGACCGAGCTTGGGGATGGGTCTGATGACCGTAGACTTTCAACACCAAATACCGTGACAGTCTCAAGCAGGCCTGCAGCTTGGTGCAGAATGACTGGCCTCGCGGCATCATGGTCGGACCGACCATGCCGCGGGTTCTGATCAAGAGCGCTCGTTCATCCGGCCTTGCGAATCTCGATCACGTTGCCGGCTTCGTTCAGTTCTACCGTAATCAGCGTTCCCTCTTTCATCCCGGAGAGCTTGCTTTCTCCGTGCTGCACCACAAATGTCCGTTCCCCTTCCGGCGTCATGAGCTTGATCTCTTTCATGTCCCCGGAGGCATAGGTCAATGAACCGGTGATGAGGCGATGGACGCCCTCTTTCCCTTTCGCGTGGTGGTCGACCGCGACATTGTTGTCGCTCACCCAGAGCGTCAGTTCGTCTCCGACTTTCACGTCCTGTGGCGCGGTTTTCGCATTCAAGCTGTATCGTGCCACGGGCGTCTTTACGAAGACCTGACCGGACTTGATCTCCGCCACCACCCCCTCCAGCTTGATCCGGAAACCGGGCTTGGTGTGAGGGACGGAGGCTACGGCGAAGTCCAACTCCAACTGGCGGTGCACATCGATGACCTCGCCCTTCTCGTTCAACTGCACAGTGATCGGCGCCCCGTCTTGAAACATCGTAAACTTGGGACGATTCCGTTTGACCGTAAACTCTTTTTCGCCATTAGGCGTCCAGAGCTTGATCGCGTTCTTTTCTGCAGATGTATAGGTCAACTTGCCGCGAATCCATCGGTGCTCCGGCCTTGCCGCTCCTTTAGGGTAGGCATCAATGACGACATTGTTTTCATTGACCCACACGGTGATCTCGTCGCCGACCTTGGCATCGGCCAGCGCATCCGACTGAATGCTCATGTGGCCCCATGGCGTCGTGACCGAGATGCGCCCGGGCTGAATCTTGGAGATGACCCCGCTCACTTTCGTCGTCGTGTCGCGATCGTCGGCTCCTACCAGGGTCGCTATGACCGGAATGAGACACGCCAATGCCAGCACGATGATCACTTTGTATCCGAGTCTCTTCATGATGATCTCCTTGCCAAGGTTGTTTGCAGATGATCCACGAGTTGCTGCATCTCTCTCAGTGCATAGCCCATCTGTTTAATCGAGCAGTAGCGCAGGGCATGGACGTTCTTCCCCGTCCACAGCCGAAGGGCCTTTCGGGATGGTGAATTCAGCGTCAACACATAGGTCCGCGGTGTGCGCTTCATGACGTCCTCCGTTGTGCTTGTGGCCCACCGCCTCGACTTCGTGCCAAGCATGAAGCGGCGCGCCATGTTCCGCATCTTGTCAGGCCGCTCGAAAAACAGCGAGCAGATCACTCAACGCCATAGTCTTGTGTTTCAACACGGCCCGCTCCGCTTTCAATTCATCCAAGGCGGCCGCCTTCCCGGCGCCGTCCGTGAGGCATGCTGCGACGAGCGAGAGCACCCGCTGACACTCCTGCTCGACCTTCCCCTTGACCACCTGGTTCACCGACAGCATATCCAGCACCCTGGCCCTGGTGGAGGTGAGATGCGACTGCAATTCGGACTCCGGATAGCTGATGCGCGCCGCCTCGCTGAGACAGCGGTCCATGTGTTGCGCGAGAAAGACGTACAGTCTCACCAACGTGTCTGTCATGTCGATGTGGCCATGAACGGTGGGTTGTGCATGCATATGTGATCCCTCTCTCCCTCTCCGTCGTTGGAGCCACTGCGCTCCGACGGTCGCTTTTTCCTTGATTTGCGGTGATCGGCCGTCTGAGCGTGCGATGTCTCTAGGGAAAGGCTCGGTTTGGCCGTGGTTTGCATGGAAGCCTTCAATTCTTCAACGGTCCTCGCCGACGTCCCCCTCGGTTGATCCAAACCGGTCTCCCATTACCGTGATGGCCTGATTGATCGCTTTCGGAGGATACGGGCAAGGAAGAAGTCAAGGGTAATAGCAATCTGATACAGCAGCAGAATCTCTCTCACGTTGTTCGCCACGCATCCAATGAAAACCTAATGACGGTCAGAATTTCGATGTTACGCTTTTAGAAAGAGGGGAGGCTGGTCAAAATTGCTCAGTTCTGAAGAATTCAGGCCGGGCCAACGTGATCTGG
>Ga0070739_10001691_pt1 | contig 32067 bp, 27 predicted proteins | sample Coa_R1_7_FD_66445 | JGI IMG/M metagenome (GOLD analysis project Ga0070739, IMG submission 66445) | Surface soil microbial communities from Centralia Pennsylvania, which are recovering from an underground coalmine fire - Coalmine... | ecosystem: Environmental > Terrestrial > Soil > Unclassified ...
GAACGAATGCAGGGCCAGGCCCAGCTGGTTTCGCGTCGTGTCCGTTCCCGCCACGATCATCATGTTGGTGACGGCCAGCAACTCAGCCGCCGACAACCGCTCGCCCTCCTCCTCGACCGCGATCAGCTCGGAGAGGAGATCCGGCCCCGGCCGGCGCCGGCGCTCCTCGATCAGTCCGCCGACGTACTCGTCGATCTCGTCGATGGCCTCCTCGATCATGGCCAACTTCGAGGCGACCTCCAAGGACAGGCTCTGGAGGATGATGTCGGCCCACCGGCTGAACAACGCCCAGTCGTCCGACGGGACGCCCACCAGCGCGCAGATGACCCGGATCGGATAGCTCTCGCACAGGTCCGGAACTGCGTCACAGCGTCCCCTCGGTGCCACCTCGGCCAGCGTCGCCCCGAAGGTCTCGCGCATCATGGGCCGCAGACTGTCCACGGCGCGAGGGGTGAACGCCTTGGACACCAACCGACGGAGACGGTGGTGATCTGGTCCCTCCATGAACAGGAGGATCTCCTGGTTCCGGCGGAACAGTCGCCCTTCGGTTATGCCCTGGATCAAGAGGATGTCGTCACCCGGGCCGCGCAGCCGTGGGTCACGCAGGAGCCCGGAGACGTCTTCGTACGAGAGGACAGCCAGGCCGAAGGGAGTCACGGCCAACGGGCTGCCTTCGGCCAGGAGATGCGCCTCGGCACGGCTCGGGTCGCCAGGGTCGATGTCGAGGGGACTAAGGGTGGGCAGCCCCGCCTCGAGATACGTCGGCACGGCGTCAGTCGAATTCTCGGCGGCGGGGGCTGTCAAGCGCGCGCCACTAGCCTCGGACCGATGGGCATTCGGATCCGGCGTGCCGTCGAGAGTGACGTTCCCCTCCTCACTTGGGTGATGTTGGCGGCGTCGCGATCGCACCTCGACCGTGGGATCTGGGAGTACATGAACGCCATGGACGAAGCGACCACGTTGGCCTTTCTGGGACGGCTGGCGACGACCGACGCCATCCACATGTTCCACCACTCCCTGTTCCTCGTGGCCGAGCTGGAGGGGGAGCCGGGCGCGGCAATGTGCGCGTATGACTCGTCCATGCAGGGATTCGACGTGGCACGGCCCGAGATCGCTGCAGCGACTGCAGCCGAGGGGATCAATGCGGACGACCCCGAGTACGCCCGGCGCGGCGCGGTCCTGATGAGCGGATTCATTCTGGAGGACCCGGGGCCGCCCGGACCCCGGTGGGTCATCGAGAACGTGGCGACCAGGCCCGAGATGCGGCGGAGGGGCCTGGTCGACGCCCTCCTGCACCAACTCCTGGGACACGGCCGTGAGCGCGGGTTCGCGCAGGCGCAGATCTCTGTATTCATCGGCAACGAGCGGGCCCGACGTGCCTACGTCAAGGCCGGCTTCGAGCCGGTTGCCGAACGGCGTTCCGATGACTGGCTACGGGAGATCGGCTGTCCGGGCACCGAGATGCTGCTGCAGCCGCTCTGATCGAGCCGGCCAATGGCGGACCCGTCGACGCGCCTCGTACTCATTTGCGGGCTTCCTGCCTCGGGCAAGTCGACGCTCGCCCGTCAGCGCGCGCCCAAGATCCGTGCCATCCGTCTGGACAAGGACGCCTGGGTCACGCAACTGGGTGGCGATCTGTGGGACGACGAGTTCCGAGTGCGTCTGGAACGTCAGCTGTGGACGCTCACCCAGGACCTCCTCGGCCGGGGCCAGAGCGTGATCTTGGAGTGGGGTCACTGGGCCCGGGCTGAAAGAGACGAGAAGCGGCTCGCAGCGCGAGCTCTGGGAGTGGGCGTCGAGCTTCACTACCTCGACGCGCCCTTGGAGCAGCTGATCGAGCGGGCCGAGCGTCGCAGTGCATCCGGCGAATGGACCGCCGCGCCGATCACGCGGGCTCATTTCGAAGCGTGGGCGGCCGTCTTCGAGGCGCCCGACAAAGGCGAGCTCGGCCTGTTCGACCCTCCCCTGGTCGACGGCTGACGTGAGGGAGGCAGCAGCCCCAACGGGATTCGAACCCGTGCCTCCACCTTGAGAGGGTGGTGACGAGAGGGCCTCCGCGAAGTTTCTGACCTGGTAGGGGCCTAGTTGGATAGCCCGTCGGCGGGCCCTCGGGCACAATGTCGGGCACAAATCCGTCGGACCCGCGGATTCGTCTTTCTGGTGCGCTCGGGTCTCCTCCGTGTTCCTGGTTCATCCCTGGAGGAGCCCCATGGCCGAACGCCCACGCAACTATCGCAAGAAGCCCCACGCCGTTTTCGAGCGTGGCACCCGTATCTATGCCCCCTCCCCCGGGGAACCACGCTGGCGGGTAGTCGCCGCCGACTCCGATGGCGTACGGGTATTCCAGAAGGTCCCCAGTGAGGAGGCCGCAAGGGCCCGGGCCCGGGCCATCGAGACCGACCTGCGGCGACAGGCCTCCCTTCGACCCGCCGACGGACCCCGAACCGTCGCCACTCTGGCCCAGTGCTACCTGGGAACCCTGGAGGGACGATCCCGCCGCTACCAGGAGCGTCAGGCGGAGCTATTCCGCTGCTGGGTACTTCCCCACCTCGGCGCGATCGACGTCTCAGCCTGGACGCCGGCCGACTCCGACCGACTCCTGAACCTGGCCAGGCGCCGCGTTGGCGCAGCGCGAGTGCAGACACTGGGCTCAGCACTCCGGTCATTGGTCACGTTCGCCCACAAGGCGCGATGGCTGGCCCCGGATACCGACCCTATGTGGCACGTTTCTTACTCCGCCAAGCCCACACAGCAGGGGCAGGCCGTGGGCTTCGTCGACCGCGCCGAGCTGCCCAACGACGACCAGTGTGCTTCGCTGTTCGTGGCACTGAAAGACGTGGGCGAACCGACCTGGGCACTGGCCATGCGCCTGGCTTACCGCTCCGGAGCTCGGTGGGGCGAGTTGATCGCCCTCCGCCCAGTGGACATTGCTTTCGAGCCGCACCGCACCGTGCGCATTGGCAGGGCGGTGGAGGAGTCCAGCGAGGGCTTTGCATTCAAATCGACGAAGAACACCCAGGCACGCATCACGGTCTTCCCAGCCAGCCTGACGCCGGACCTGAGGCGTCACGTCGCCGCCGTGAGCCGGGCGGCCGGGAAGGAGGGACTCCTGTTTCCCGGGGCCAGCGGGGGCCCAGCTGGGCGGCGCCCGTTCCTGCGCATCTGGCACCGGGCGGCAGGACGGGCAGGGTGGCCAATGCATCGGCCCACGCGAGCGATTTGGCACCCGCATGACCTCCGCCACGTCGCGGCCTGCTGGATGCTGTTCGACCTGGGCCTGGACCCGGCCATTGTCGCTCGGCTCCTTGGCCACGCAAATGCTGCATTCACGATGTCCCGCTACGTCGGGGTCCGGACGGGTGCTGATAGCGCAACCAACCTGCTAACCGAGGAGTGGTAGGCCAATCGCCTCCCGTGCCGACCGGGGGTGTGATCTCCGGGTGGCCCGGACGCAAGTCGACCTTGCCCCGCTCCGTTGGCTGAGTTAGGTCTCCGCGCCGTCGTAGTCCCGAGCCACCACCGTGTCATACAGGCCGTAATGCGTGAGACCCGGGTGCGAGTCGATTCCGGTGTAGGCGAGGCTTGCATCCTCGTAGCGACGAAAGGCGAATACGGCCTGATTCATCTGCTCGGTGTTGAAGACCTTGAGCTGGACAAGCAGATGGAAATCCTCGACCGTGAGGCCGGTGACGGCGAGAAAGAGGTCCGGCTCCAACTTGGTGATCACGTCCTGCAGAGTGTTCTCGCGGAAGTCAGTGAGGTACATGAATGCCGGGATCCGCGTCGCGAACTTGATCAGCTTCTCCTGGACCAGCTTCCTTTTCGACTTGTACTCCTTCTCCTCGGCAGTGAGCTCCTTCTTCTCCTTATCGGTGAGATCCTTGTCCTTCGCCTTCTTCTTCAGCTCCTTGACCTTCTCGCTCTTGTTGATGATGGTCTCAATGACGTTGTCGCCGAGCGCACGCCAGCCCTCGATGCGCTCTACGGCTGCCATCGCTTGTGGGTTGTCGAGGATCCGACGGAGTGTCTCGTTGTCGACGTTCACCAGCAGAGCACTCTCCCACTTGCGGGCGAGCAGAGTGGCGGAGGTCCCCGCCATGGCGATGTCTAGGATGCCGCCAGCGTCAATCTGCGTCATGTGCGAGCCGTCATACGCGAGCACGGGAAGAAACGAGACGAGGTCTTCGACTGCCTTCTCAGGGTTCAGCTCATTCGGAGAGAGGCCGATGCCGTAGTCGGCGAGCTGACGCAGCGCACGCGTTGGCGCGAAGTCGAACACGAAACAGACCGGCTTTAGGACCTCCTCCGCGCCGGGGTCATCCCCGTTGGGGTTGCGGATCGACCAGGTCGACTGCACCCGGAACGCGGCCTGAAAATATGTCTCGGGCGACTTGAGGTTTCGGAGCATAAGGATTGATGACCATTGCGGGATGGTGACACCCGTCGTGAGCTTTCCGCACGAGAGCGTGATCGTCTTGGTCTCGAACCCACTACCGATCGCCTTCCGGACCGGAGGCAACGCATCAAGACCGACGCCCGCTGATGCTCCCGCGACGGTGAGCACTGTGTAGTCGTGCCAGAAGACGTTTTGCTTTTCGGCGAGGAGTCTCGCCATCGCATGACACGACGCGACCTTCGGTAGGAACCAGAACGAGTGCTGTAGGTACGGCAGCAACCGGACATCGGAGTACGGTAGAGGCGGGCGTTGACTCCCAAGCTTAAGGTTGTCGACCTGGGTCGGCGCGTATGAGCCGCGGATGATGTCGAGCCACTTCTGCACATCGTTCTTGTGCTTGAACTCGGCGCTCGCGCCGATCCCGGTGGCAGCGAAGAACTCGTTCAGGTCGAACTCGTCGAACTCTCCCCCACTCGCGATCGCTAGCAACTCGTCAGGCATCTGATAGGTGAGGAGACGCATTTGCGGCAGAGCGCCGTAGGGATTCCACTCGTCGGGATGGTTTGCGGGGAACGCCTCCTTAGCGCGCTGCTCATCGGTGTAGGTCCAGTTGAAGATCTGTTCCTCGATGAACTCACCGGTCGCCAGCGCTCTGAAGGGGGTTCCCGAAAGGTAGAGATATGCCCGCGAGGTGATGGGAAGGAACTCCGCCTCCTCCTCCGATAGCTCGCTCAGATCTTCGTTGACGGATTCGAGGTCGGGAGCGTACTCAAGCTTCGTCTCCTTCTTCGCAACGGCATCGTCCTCACCCTCGAACAGCTCCTTGGCGGTGTCGCGCCAGGCGCCGAAGTGGTACTCATCGAACACGACGAGATCCCAGTTCACCGCGTGGAGCCACTCGTTCTTTGCCTTGATATTGCCGTTCGCATCACGGCCGAGCAGGTCTTGGAAGGAGCCGAAGTAAACCACGGGCTTCTGGTTGTCGATCTGCGTGGGATCGCTGCCGGAGGCGCGTGATAGGTATTGCCAGCCATCGAAGTCGACGTGGGACTCCAGATCCGTCTGCCACGCGTCCTCGACTGCAGGCTTGAACGTCACGACCAGAACGCGCTTGGCGTCGAGCTTCTTCCCCAGCTGGTAGGCCGCGAACGTCTTGCCGAACCGCATCTTCGCGTTCCACAGGAACCGAGGAGAGGCTCCTGGATCTTCACTCCAGATCGAGCTGAAGTAACCGAAGGCCTTGTCCACGGCCTCGGCCTGCTCATTGCGCATCGGGAACGTCGCATGGTGAGTCCCGGTGAGCCTCAGGCCCTTCTGTAGCTCGACAATTGCCGTCTTCACGTCTTCAGGCGTGCACCGCATCCACTCGCGTGCCCCGCCGATGATCGGGTTCTCGACCTTCTTCTGGACGAGACGCTGTCGGACATCGCCGTCGCGGAAGATCGTTCCGTCCTCGCGCTCGGCGAGCGCGTCGACGTGCAGTGTGTAGTCGTGCGGCATCACGCCCATCGACTGCTGGATGCGGGCGTTCACGTTCTTCTGGGTGGTCTGTCCCACCTTGATCAGGCCGGCGTACGCCGGCGGCGGATCGTTCGGGGTCCAGGCGTAGATGCGAAGACGAGCCTCCGGCTTCGGAGCGAGGATCTCCTCGATTGGCCTAGTCATCGTCCGATACGGTCAGGTCCATCGGGCGGACGACCTGCTCGATGAAGGTGATTTCGTCATCGGTGATGCCATACATCGCGTAGAGCTCCTCGTCCGTCCAGGCGCGATCCCAGTTCTGCGTCGGGACAAATGTGTACACCTTGCGCGTGGTGTCCTGTGACGGCTTGTGTAGAAGGATCAGCAATCGTGTCAGCCGGCACGACAAGTATGACAACGCGCTCTCAGCTTCGTCCTTCGAGTCGAACGGGCCGATGTACATGTAGGTCCAGGACGAGATGCTGCCGGGCTCACCGAGGAAGGGCGTGCTGATGATGCGGTGAGGATACGTGTCCCGGTTTCCAGTTCCGGGAGCTGCGCGGCCGATGAACACCTTCCATTTGTCGAAGACGTCTCGATTGTTCTTGATCTCGGAGCGAGCGATGTAGCCCACGCCCCCGTTCCTGTAGACCTTGAGATCAGTTCCGGACTTCTTTTCCTTGCCCCTGAATGTGCTGTCCAGTCCGAACGGACCGATGGCACTGACCAGGTTCACGAACTTCTTCGCTTCGGGAAGTGCGAGGGGTGTGCTGCTACCCGTCTCGACCGCGATGACCTTCTTCAGGATCGATAGTCCTTGGTTGAACCGGATGAAGACGTCGGCCCCGGCCTCAAGAAGCGGCCGAACTGCGGAGGTGGGTTCCTCATTCTTGTAGTGCGTCGTGACACGACAGGGCCCTGGATCATCACGGTCCCAGAGGAAATAGCAGACGCCACCCTTCAATCCAACACCGGGGAATACGTCCGATGCAGTGAGGTAGTCGTCGATCGATCGGATGCGATCATCTGTGAGCATCGATTCGCGGAACTCATCGAGGCCCATGCCACCTGAGAACCATCGAGCCGGAATGATCATGCACAGCAGGCGGGGGTCAAGCGCCTTCGCCTGCTCGACGAACTGCTGGTAGATGGGCCGCGCCTGGGTCCCGAATCCATCGGTGTCCAACTGGTACGGCGGATTTCCGATTACAACGTCGAACTGCATGTTGTCTCCGAACAGCTCGGCTATGCGAGCCTTGATGTCGTCGGTATGGATGAAGTCGTAAGCGTGGGTCTCGAGCCCTTCGCCGCGGTCGAGCGTCTTCTGGCTTGCCCCGCAGTATCGGCACTTGCCGTTGGTCCCCCGCTTGACGGTGTTGCCGTCTGCACCCTTAGTCGTCAGGAACTCTGTCGCGCCGGCCCACGTGTGCTCGATACGTTCGAACACGATGTTGCCGGCATCGCTGGTGAATGACTTGGCGATGGAGTGCGGGCCGCTGGCGAACTTCGAGCAGTACACACTCCGACGAGCTAGCAGGCTCGTGAGATGGGTGATTCCGATGCCGAACACCTGCGTGGTAAGGATGTGGTCAACACGATCTTCGAGGTTTGGGATCTTCGCTTCCAAGCCGCTGGTGAGCCGCCCGGTAATCTGGCGAAGGAACACGCCCGACTTCGTGAAGGGGTCGAGGAATTTCACCGTCGGGTCCGCCCAGATATCCGCACCACCATGGCTTGACGCCCACGCGTCGGCGACGCCATCTAGCATCTTGTTCGCAAGCTCTGGCGGCGTGAAGACCTCGTCGTTCGAGAGGTTGGCGATGCATGTCAACACGTCCGGATTCCGGCCGCGGAGGGCAACTCCCGCCTGCGTCGTGGTCATTCCACGAGAGCCTTCACGGTCATGGGTGGGTAAGTCCGCGTCGGCGTGAAGATCTCGTGCTTACCAAGCTCGGCGAAGAGTGTGCCCTCTTGGCTGAACGCGGAGGACTGGGTGAGCGCGTCGAGCCGGAAGTCGCGACGTTGGTACCGGCCCCGGCCAAGGTAACCCCACTCGGCGAAGACAATGGCGTCGCCGCCGATGGTGCGCATCGTGAGTGCGTCCCCGTGAATGAGGTTCTGCGAGAGGACATATGACGCTGCGGCGAACAGGTCGTCGCCCGCGTCGAGATCGAGGTAGTCAGCGAATGTCTCAAGCAGATTGGTGCGGCACTCGGCGACATTGTCGGCAAGCAGTTCGATCCCATAGATGCACATCAGCCCGAGCAATGCGTAGTGGCGCTTCTCGAACTCGGACTTCCCAAACTTCAGCTCGACGGCGGTCAGCTTGCGTCCAAGCACGTGGGCCAGGAAGTTCCCGCTTCCGCATGCCGGCTCGAGGAAGCGGGAGTCGATGCGCTCGGACTCAGCCTTCACTAGGTCCAACATCGCTTCGACAATCCACGGTGGTGTGAACACCTCTCCGTGGTCGATCATCCGCTGCTTTGACCTCACTAGGCCAACGTTCGTCATCGTAAGGACGGCCGGGTTGCGACCCTGCGCATCTCGTTGAGCGGCCGGGAAATCAGCTCGGGCCATGGGGGGGCGACTCTCCGAGTGAGGCGACAGTCAGATCACAACCCGAAGCCGCGAAGGAACCGCCTGGTCCACCGGTTGGTGCTTCGGTATGCGCTCCGACGCAACACGCGCTTACCAAACGATGTAGGACCGTGAGCTGCGGCTTCAACGTTCCCGAGGTCCCTTGCCGCGCGATAGAGCTGGGAACGAAGGGTGCGGCGACGGGGCATACGAGCGAGTGTGGCAGGCGACGGTGACACCGGCGGTTCGTTCGGCCGATGAAGTGCCCCTCTGTGGAAAACATCTGCATTGAAATAGCACGGAGATCATTGAGAATCCTTCAGGGAGCCCGCCCAATGCGCTATTGCCTGGCTACGGTACGGCCTCCGTGCGCCGGAGGAAGCAGAGTCTCGGCAAGTAGGGCCCGTCGGCGAGACCGTAACCCGCGGTCCAACGGGACATCACCGCCGAAGATCGCTTGTTCGGGATGTATCGGTTCCATGGATGGCACGTCATCGGTCACCCCCGCAGAGCGTCGATACGACTCGATCCTCTGATACAGGTCAAACAAGCGCCGACGGCTGTGCATGCACCGGCCCTGCGCGGCCTGGTGGGCCAGATGCGCCCTCGACCAGGGGGGAAGCTCCTGCCCAAGAGAGCGGAGCGACTCGGCGGCGGTGGCAGCTGTCAGATCGATGACCCGGTCCCGCAGATCCTGGCGCTCGACGTCCTGCAAAGGATGGCCTGACCGAGGGCCGAGCAGCCACTCCCAAGGGGCCTCGCCGCCGGGCCGGACACCCCAGCGATCCAGGTATGCCCCGAGCTTGGCCACGGTCTGGTCCCACCCGTGGGCCAAGTATGGAATGTCGCTCCGCCTCGGGAGCTTGACCAACAGATCGGAATCCAGCCGCCGCGGGGCGATCCGAGATACCTGGCGAGCGCGTCGCTCTGCTGCGTGGGCCGCCGGCTCACAGGCAACATCGGTTCTGGCGCCCGGAGCGTGATCGGCGCCCCGGCCCGGGCTAGCCACTTCCGCCGTCGGGGCAGCTGGGTCGACGTCGAGCGCCGCGCGCTCCGGCCCTGATGCGGTGAGCCGGTGTCTGACGCTCGCGTCTACAGACGGAGCCGGCGCTCTTGGCAGGCGCTCGCCAGCTAGTGGATCACCCGCCCTGGTGAGGTAGAGATGGTTTGCTTGCCGGCCCCGCGTGATGTCGACGTAGGCCTCGGCCCGGCTGGTGTTCTCGTCGATGCGGCTGGTCGATTCGGTGAAGGTCGCGCCCTGGACGGCGTAGCTCGTCACGGCGTACGCGTGATCCAGGCCGACGTCGACGCGCCTCCCAGGGTGGCGCTGCTCGTCCAAGAAGGTCCGCGAAAGCTCGATCTCGCCTAAACCGTCGAAGTCGACCCGGATCTTGTCGTTCTCCGGCTGGCGCCGGACAGAGACGGCCACGATGGTCCCCCGGGCACCGTTACGCACATAATCCATTGGTCTCCCCGCCGGGTGGAGCCCACGATCCCCTCGCCGGGCGACTACGCGATCTCCCACCGAGAAACGTCGATCCCCGACCGCAACCTCCTCCGCACCGACCTCCCCGGTGGCCTGGAGCAGCCGATGCGCCACGCGGTTGAGCTGGAAGCGGGTGTGGTTGCGCCGGTCGACCATGGGATGCTCGTTGCCCGCAGCCCGGGACGCCCACCACCGATCCAGGAGGTTGAGGTAGAGCTCGACTTCGTCGGCCACGACCTGGAGGTGTCCGGCGGCCTCTAGCTCCCCCAGGGCGTCTGCCACTCGGCCGTCCCGGAGGGCCTCGGCAGCCGCCCGGTCGTGCGGGTCGGCCACCCGATGGGAACTGGCCAGCTCTGGGGTAGTGCTGCGATCGCGCTCGCATAGGACGGCGAACATCCCGCCGGCCGCCACGGCGCCGTGCTGGGCGGGGTCGCCGACGAGCCGAATTGCCGCTCCGGTCTGCTCGGCCAGCCACAGGAGCCGGTCGAGGTCGCGGTCGGAAACGGTTGAGGCCTCGTCGACGATGAGGACGCTGCGGGCGTCAAGTGGGCTGGTGGCGGGGTCGGTGTGGGCCAGGTGCCAGGCCAGGGTCTCGGATGGGATGCAGGCCTCGTTGCCGAGGTGGCGAGCAGCTTCCCCCTTGACGGCGCCGCCGAAGACCCGGAAGCCGGCCGCCGCCCACACATCGGCTGCGGCCCGCATTGCCGTCGTCTTGCCGGCGCCGGCTCGTCCGATTCCGGCCTGGGCGCGGTCCCCGCTGGTGCAGAAGGCGGCGACCAGCTCGCGCTGCTCATCGGTCAACTCGGGGTGCTCGCCGAGTCGTTGAGCAGTTTGGGACTCGCCGACCTGTGCCGAGCCGACGGCCCGCCCCGCTCGCCACCGGTCGAGGATGCGGGCTTGTACGCCCAGCATCTCGGCGGTTGTGAACGCGGGCACGTCGGCGAGGGACTTGATGCCCTGTCCTTCGGTAGGGAGGAGTTCGACCACATGGTCGGAGGCGAGGAAGTCGTTGGCCAGCGCCTCGAGGTCGTCAGCGGAAAGAAGGAGGGGCCCCTCCTCCCCTGACGGCAGTGGGATTGCCACTTCGTTGATCGCCGCGAGCACGTCGGCGCGGGTGAAGATGGAGCCCGTCGCGCAGAGACCGTCAGGTGCGGCCAGCCGGGTGAAGATCATCTCGGGCTCAGGGTCGGCGCTGGGCGCTTGGCGATCGACGCACTCGCGAAGGAGGGCGGGCGTGAACCCCAGCGCCCGGGCCCGGGCCCACCATCCCGCTACCAGGTCCTCGGGGTCGGCCCGGCGCTTCGCCGGGCGGGTCTTGACCACCAGGCCTCGCAGCTCGCTGATGGAGCTCGTGCGTCCGATCAGGTTCTCCAGCTCGGCCACGGCGTCGTCGATCTCGTTGGAGCGGCGGGAGAACTCCTGGAGGACCTCGTCGGGGATGCCGTCGATCTCCCATCCTCCTTTCCGACCGCGCCGCCAGCGGACTCCGATTGCCGTGGTGAGGCGGCAGCGCATCTCGGCTGTTGCCAGGGCCGAGGCCTCTCCAGCATGGCGGTAAAGGAACCGGGCATCGAGGGCCCGGCGGCGGCCGTCGGGGTCCGCTGCCGTGTTGGCCACCACGTTGTGGTGGTGCGGGAACGGGTCGAGAGCCCGGCTTGTGAGGTGGCGAAAGGAGGCGACCGTCCAGCCCCGGGTGCTGACGGGCTCCCCTCGGTCGCGAACCATGGCCGCCGCGTACTCCAGACAGACCATCCCCCGGTCGTTGCCCGCCTGAATGGCGTCCAGGACGGTGGCTCGGGTGGCGTCGTCGCCGAGGAGGGCGAGCACGCCCAGTGACTTCTCGGTGGTTAGCGTGAGATCGAAGCCGACCCGGACGGACGGCCGCCTCCGGCGCCGGAGGTAGTCGACGAGGTCGGAGCGGCGGACGAGCCACTGGCGCTTGGTCCCTCGGTAGGCGACGAGGTATTGACGGCCGGGCTCCTTGCCCTCGGCCCGGGCGACCTCGATCGCCTCTCGGTGACGCTCCCACCGCCCGGCCAGGCCTCGCAGGTACTGCGCGCTCACGCCGGCCAGCCGGGCCGCCTCGGCCAACGGCAGGAGGTCCTCGGGAGCACCGGCGGCGCTAATGACGTCGGGGTCCGGGCCGGCGGCCCGGGCCGCTTCACAGCGTTGCAATTCTGCCTCGCTGACCCAGCGCGTGCCGTCGGCATCGATGGTGGGCACCAGATACGCGCCTTCGAATTCCGCAGCGGTCGGCGGAGTGACCCCGAAGATGGTGACGAAGCGGCGAAGGGCCGCCGCCTCTCCCGCAGCCACCAGGCGCTCGGCTTCTTCGACCTCCAGCCTGAGGGCGGCAGCGGCGTCCCGGATGTCGTACAGGGGCTCGCTGTCCGCGCCCCAACGGGTGTGGGTGCCCCGGGCCAAGGTCGGCCGCCGGCCGGCGGAGCCCTGGGCGGTGATCAGCCGGACGCCAGTGTGGGGGTCCCGCCCGGCCAGCACGCGTGCGAAGTCGCGTCCATCGACCTGGCCGCACAGGCCCATCTCGGCCGCCCCGTTGCCGAGCCAGCGTCCGGCCTCGGCATTGCCGTCGGCGTAGTACTGGGAAGGCCCATCTGGGCTGGCGCCCGCGGTCGGCTGGCCGGTCGTGGGGGGCGGCCGCTTGGGGCCTTCCAGGTAGCGGACGATGTCGTCGACGACCTGGCCGACGCTACGCCCGCCAGCCGAGCCGAGGGCGGTGATGCTGAACCTCACCGCGAGCGCTCTCGTGACCGCCGCAGGTTTCCCGGAGGGAAACCTGCAAGGGTCTGTCCGGGGGATGGGGCTCGTGGAGAGAGGATTGGCGGGACGGAGACGGGATAGAGGGTCGGCTGGGTGAGGGTCGGCGGGATGATCGGGTGGGGGCTTGTTGCGGTGGTTGTGAGGGCTGTCGAGGTCGTGAGAGTGGTGTTCATCGGCTGATCCTTCGTGGGGTCGGGTTCGAGTCGCGGCGGACCTCGAGCAGCGCCGCCATCCGCTGGGGACCACCCCCCGCCGCCGGCGGGGCTCCCGCCGAGAGGACGGTTTGCTTCGGGGCTGAGGAGCGGGCCAGGGCGTCGAGGTGCGCGCCCAGCAGGCGGTCATGCGCCTGGCGACACCACGCCGGCGTCCGGGCCAGTAGGCGAGCGGGGACCGGCGGGACCTCGGTGTAGACGTGCAGCTCCCCGGTCGCAGGCTCCCGGGCGAAGCCGTTGTCGACGAGGCGGCGGACGGTGCGCCAGATGTGGCTCGAGGGTGCGGTGCCCCGTCCCAGGCCGAGCTGGCCTGACAGCTGAGCGACGGGCAGCCGTGCCGGCGTGGCGTCGGCCCAGAGGGCATTGCAGCGCCGCAGGAGCAGTACCGAGGTGGGCCCGAGGACCGGCGTCCAGCACTGCTCCAGGTAGGGGTGGTCGAGCGGGAACCCGGCCTGGCGCACCTGGGCCAACCAGTGGCGAACCGGGTGCACCTCGAGTACGCGAGGCGTCGTCATGACGAACTAGGCCGCTGGCGGCGCCGCTTCCTCGCGGGAAATCCCGCCGATCGCCCAACACGTCCGTCAGCGTTGGGGTCGGCACCCACAGCGCCAGCCGGGACGGAGCCGGGACGGAGATACGCCGTCCCGGGCGAAAAATCCAGGGCCGGGACCGCTCACGGGACGCAAACGGGAACGCAGCCGGGACGGTCCTTGGTCCCATGTCCGCATGACCGAAGGGTGCGCCAGCCGTCCCGTCTCGATCCCGGCTGAGAAATCCCGCCACGGGACGACGGAGGGAACGCCGGGCGGAACGTCGATTCGGAGCCTCCCCGTGCTCAGCAAGCACGAGGAGGAACTGATGAGAAAGACCCTGGCCGCATTGGACGCCGAATGGCGCGAGTGCTCCCGCTCACCCGAAGCCGCCGAAGCCCTGCGGAGCTGGGCGGCCGGCGACCCTGCGCTGGCCGAACTGCCAGACCTGGCGGCCGTCCTGAGGGCCCGCCTCGACCCGGAGGCGGCCCCGCGCATCCTGGCCGCTCTCGCCCGTCTGGCTCCCGGCGACGAGCTGGCCGCACGCACCCTGCTCCGGGCTCTGATGCCTGGGCTCGTGACCATGGCCGCCGGGGCGATGGCCGAGGACCCGACCGCCTTCGATGAGATGGTGTCGCTGGCCTGGCAGCGGATCCGCACCTATCCCGCCACACGCACCGGGTCGGTGGCCGGCAACGTCCTGTTGGATGTCCGCAAGTGGTACCGCTGCCACCGTGACATCGAGGCGCCGCGCGGGCCCCGCTCGCGGCATCGGGCTTCGCAGGAGCCCACGGCACCGTCGGCCGAGGAGGTCGTGGTCGGCCGCCAGTTGGTGGACGAGGTGGTCGCCGCCGGGGGCAAGGGAGTAATCAGTCCCGCAGCCGTCCGGCTCGTCCTGCGGACCCGCTACGTCGGCGTCCCGCTGGCCGAGGCGGCAGCCGACGAGGCGGCGACCGTCGAGCAGGCCTGGCATATCCGCTGGAAGGCCGAGCGCCGACTGCGGCCGGCCCTCCAGAGGGCGAGTTGAGGTTGAGAGCAGTCAAACCATCGACGCGGGGCCAAGCCCCTGGCTACGCTTCCGCCCGGAACGCGCAGATCGTTCCCGGTCTCGCCAGCCTGACCGCACAGGGCTGGCCTCGAGGCGGTGCCCCCTGCTGGCCGGGGGCCGAACCTCCTCTCTCGGTGGCGTTCTGCCGCCCTCTCATCTCGGACGGCGGGCCGCGCCCACCGGGCCCGCCCCGTCATACCAGCCCAGGAGGAGTCGTGGGCGTTTCCGTGCGGTTTGAGAAGTTTCCAGCTGTGGGTAACCAGGAGATGCCAACTATGGGGTCCTCTGGGGGCGTGCGCGCGCTGCTGGCTGCGTCGCTATGAGGACGCGTGCTCAACAACGATCGACCGCACCCCGGCAAGGTCGTCGAGCGCCCATCGCTTGTGGAGTCGTCGGCCTACTCGGCCTCGCAACCGTGCTGGCCGGATGCTCCTCGGGGTCGGCGCCGGCCGCAGTTCGGCCCCCCACCACTACTTCGACCACCGCTAACCCCAAGCAACAGGTGTTGTCCGCCTGGGCGGCGGCGCAGCAGGCAATCGCCGACGCCGAGCTCCACGGCGATGCCAACTGGCCGGCGCTTTTCCAGACGATGGTCAACCCCGAGCTCGCCCACGTCCAAGCTGTCATCCGGATCGCCCAGCAGCAGGGCTACACGGCCCACGGGAGCTTCAGGATCATCCGCTCGGAGGTGACCTCGTACACGCCCAATCGGGTAACCGTGCAGGGCTGCGCGTTCGACGGCGTCGTTGCCGTCCAAGCCAATGGCCAGCCCGTGCCAGGCAACGCCGGCAAGGCGACCTACGGCGTGGAGCAAGGAGTCATGGTGTCGGCGGGTTCCGGTTGGGCTCTTCAGGACGGCACGGTCCAACAATTCGACACCGCCCAGCAGGCGGGCCCTCTATGCGCCGGCTAATCGTCTTCCTCGTCATCGGACCGGGAGTGTTCGCGGCGGCTGCTCGGCCTGCCTGGGCCGGCATTGCATTCGCCGCCTACGACAATCCCACTGCCGGCAACGTCACGGCCATGGCCGGTCAGACCTCGGACGGCACACCGAGTCCTTCGACCAAGCCGGCCTCATACACGCCGGACCCGTGCCTGTACACGTGGGTGTCCGGAGCCGACCTGGCAGGACCGGACGGCTCCACCACCGGCACATGGGCCTACCCCTACGTCACAAATCCCCCCTCGTGCCGGGGGGCGCTGCTCCCCGGACAGTACGGGCCTCCTGCAGCGTTCTGGGTCCCGCCCGGTCCGGCGCCGCGTGCCGCACCAGCGCCGCAGGTGCTCGCCCAGCAGGCGCTTTCGTCCGCCCAGCTGCCCGGGCCGACCGTGCAGACCTGGCCGCCGTCAGGCAGTGGAGAGACGAACTTCGACACTTGGATCCACCTGTCCTCGCCGTGGGCGCCGGTCTCGGCCACCGCAGCCGCCGGTGCCGTGCGGGTGACCGTGACCGCCACGCCGACGGAAATGGTCGTGTCCTCCGTGGACAGCTCCGACGGCGGTGCCACCTACCACTCGATCCAGGTCACCTGCCCGGGACCAGGAGCCGCCTACGACCCCAACCGTCCCTACGCCGACCAGCACACCGACTGTTCGATCACCTGGTCCTGGCCATCGGCCAACTACGGCTCGGGCACCTATCCCCTCACGATCACCGTCGTCTACCAGGTCGCCTGGGCCGGCCCCGCCGGCGGCGGCGCCCTGCCCGTCCTCACCCGCTCGTCCACCTATCCCTACCGCGTAGGAGAGATCGAGGCCCTCGGATCATGAACATGAGAACCCTCACAACCGCCGCGCCGAGCGCGCTGCACTCGGAAAACGGCTCGGCCCCACCCGAGGCAAAGCCCCGCCGCCGAGTACCCGCCAGCGTGGTGGGCCTCGGCCTGGCGGTCGTGTCCCTAGGGATCTTCGTCTACCTCACACCCCAGGGAATCCGCTCCTCCCGGGTCCTGGTGGTTGCCCAGCCGGTGGCCGCGGGGGCGCCGGTGACGGCGGGGGATCTCAAGATCGTCGCCCTGTCCGTGCCCAAGGGGCTGGCGGTGGTTCCCGCCGCCGCCGAGTCGAGTGTCATCGGCGAGGCTGCCCGGACCGGACTCGTCCCCGGGTCCTTGCTCGCACCCGATCAGATCGGCCCAGCCTCCACTGCCTCGTCACTGGTCGGCGTGGAACTGAAGGCCGGGCAATACCCGCCGGGCCTCGCCGCGGGCGAACAAGTCGAGGTAGTGGTGACGCCGTCGGCGGGAGGGGTTGCCGCAGCCGGGCCGGCGCCGGGGGTCGTGCTGTCGCCGGCCGCGGTCGTCGAGTCGGTCGTGCCGTCCGCCTCGGATCCCGGCGCCGTGACAGTCGGGCTCGGGGTGTCGGGGCCCGAGGCAGTGGCCATCACCCAGGCCGGCGCAACTGGCCAGATCGCTCTGGTGGCCCAGCAATGAGCGTGGTCGGTAACGGCCATTCGGCCGACCACCGATCCAGTGCGGACGCGGCTCGGGCTGCCGAGGACGCCGCGGTGCGGGCGCTGTCGCGGCGGTTCCGGGCGCCGACGCTTCCCGAGATCACCCAGCGCGGCCTGTCCGGCTTGTACGCCTGGCTCGAGGTCCCCGACCTGTCCGACATCTCAGTGTGGCCGCGGGTCACCCGGGTACGCCTCATCGGGCAGCCGTGGGTCCGCGTACGCGAGCTGGTCGAGGACGCCGAGGAGTGCCTGGACCTGATCCGTCATTTGCTGCGCGACGCCGACCATCTCGGCGATCCCTCGAACGGGACTCACGAGCTGGCCCTCCCCAACGCTCGGGTCACCATCTATCTGGACTGGGCGCCCTGGCCGGCAGTCGTCGTGCGCTCGCACCGCTCCCGGCCGGCGTCGATGGAGGACCTTGTAGCGCTCGGCACCCTTCCCGCCGAGCTCGCTGACGAGTTGGTCCGCGCGCTGAGCGCCGGCAGCAGCGCGTTGGTGTCGGGCGCCACGGGGTCGGGCAAGACCACGTTCCTCGACGCATGGTGCCTGGCCGCCATCGGCGAGGACGAACAGACCATCACCATCGAGGACACCTACGAGCTGTCCTTGGCGACGGCCCGCCCCGCGTCGGTGCTCCCGTTCCTGGCTCGACCGGCGAACGTGGAAGGCGCCGGCGAGCGCTCGATGGCCCTTCTCGCACGGGGCGCGTTGCGAGGATCACCGGATCGGATCGTGGTTGGAGAGTGCCGCGGACCTGAGGCACTTCAGATGTTGAGGGCGATGGAGTCAGGCGCTCGCGGCAGCGCAGGATCGATACATAGCGACAGCCCGGAGGCCGCGCTGGAGAAGATGTGCGACTACATCCTCGAAGCGGGCGGCCGCAGCGTCGAGTACGTGGCGCGCATGGTGGCGCGCCACATTCGCTTGGTTGTCCACCTCGAAGTGGAGGATGGACGCCACTACGTGTCCGAGGTGTACGAGGTCACCGGGGCCGAGGACGGTCGCATCCACGGTGGGGCACTGTGGCGGGCAGGGCCGGATCGGGTGGCCCATCGCACCGGCGTGGCCCCAAGTCCGATCTTGGCCCGGAAGCTGGCCGCCCGATGACCGGCCTCGCGCTGGCTGGCGCCGAGTCGGTAGTCGTCGGTGTCATCGGAGGTGGTACCACCGCGCTGGTCCGGCGGATCGAGCAGGACCGTGTTTCGGGTGTCCAGCACTCCCGCGCGGTTCTACCCGTCGTGTGGTTGCGGGCGCTTCTGGGCCTCGGGGCTGGTGTGGCGGTGTGGGCCATCACGTCCTGGCCGGTGGCAGGACTCTGGGCGGCTGCGGGTGGCGCGGCCATCCCGATCCTCGTCCGCCGTGACCGCGAGCGGGCGGCGGCCACCGCCCGCATGGATGCGTGGGCCACCTGGGTGGGTCTGATCGCCGGTCAGCTGGCCGGGCAGGCTTCACTGGCCGAGGCCGTGCTGGCAGCCTGCCGGCGGGCGCCGGCCGCGCTGGGCCCCGAACTGGACCCTCTGACGTCGGCCCTGGAGCGCTTACCGCTGGACGAGGCCCTCAGCGGCTGGGGAGCCGGCGACGGCGCCTCCGCCGAACTCCGGCAGGTGAGCCTGGTGCTGTCCCTGGCCGCTGCGGGCGCCGGCGGACACGTGAGTCAGGTCCTCTCCCAGCTCGGCGCTCAACTCCGGGCTCGGGCGGCGTCGGCCCGACGGGTGGAGCGGGAGCGCCGGCGCACGCGGTTGGCCGGGCGGGCAGCGGCCGCGGTTGCGGTGGTGTGGGTCCTGCTCGGGGCTCGTTTCGACGCCTCACTGTTCGGCGTCTACTCCACTGCCGGCGGTCAGGCCCTGCTCGGCGTCCTGCTCGGGGTGTTGGCCGCCGGGCTGTGGGGCCTGGCCCGGCTCGACCGGGGGCTGGCGTGATCGGCCCGGCCATCGCCGCAGCGTCGGTGGTGGGCGTCGGTGCCGCCGCCTACGCGGGTTGGCCTTGTTGGTCCGCGCAGCTGCACCGGGCCGCCAGTCGCCGCGCCCGGGCCTCGCCGGACCTGGGCGCCGATCTGGCCGTCCTCGACCAGGAGGTCCCTGCCTTCGTGGCCCGCTCTGTGGGCCACGCCGGGATAGGGATGGTCGGCGGCGTGGTCCTCGCCGTCCTGGCCTGGGGTCTCGTAGGCCCGATCGGCCTGGTGGCCGTCCCCGCCGGGGCAGGATTGGCGGCGGCCTCGGCCCGCTGGTCCCTGGCCCGCCGGGCCGCTGCGACCCGGGCGGAGATGCGTCTCGCCACCCTCGAGCTGGCCGAGCTCGTGAGCCTCGCCATCGGCGCCGGCCTGGGAGTACCCGCCGCCCTGGCCCGGGCCGCTATGGCCGGCACCGGTGGAGCCGGGGCCCGTTTGCGTCGGGTCGTCGAGTCCAGCGCCACACCGTGGACCTCCCTGGAGGACCTCGGCGATGCAGTGCGGGTCGCCGAGCTGGGCGACTTCGCCCGCAGCCTCGCCATCGGGGTGGAACAGCAGGCCCGCACCCGGGAGGTGCTCCTCGGATGGGCGCAGGCCGCCCGTGCCGCCCGGCTCGAGGAAGCCGAGGCCGCCGCCGGCGCCACCACCGAGGCCATGACCGGACCGCTCGCCCTGGTCGCCTTCGGGTTCCTGCTCACCGTCGGAGTGCCGGCAGTTCTCCAGCTGCTGAGCGGCGTCAGGGGAGTGCACCTGTGAGCAGACCACCGGCAATTAACGACTCCCCCATCCAAGGCACACAGAGAAAAGGAGGAAGCACATGACCACGAAAGCGGCGCTGTCCGCCATGCTCGCCGTTACGGCAGCGCGGGCATGGCTGGTGGAGCGCCTCGAAGCTTCAAGAGACGACGAGTCCGGAAGCCCCACGCTGGAGACGGTGGCGATAGCGGCGGGGCTGCTCGCGTTGGCCATCGGCCTGGTGCTGGTCATCAAGACCGCCGTGCAGCACTACTCCGCCCAGATCCAATAGAGGACTCGACGCTTGCGCGGGAGCGAGAGCGGCTCAACAACTCTGGAGGTCGCGGTCGTCTTTCCGGCCGTATTGGTCCTCGTGCTGCTCGTGGTCCAGGCGGCGCTGTACTGGCATGCCCGCGACGCCGCCTTGTCCGCGGCCCAGCAAGGCCTCTCCGCTGCCAAGGTGGCTGGACCGGCTGCTGGTCAGTCCCGCGCCGAATATGTGGCGACCCAGCTGGGCGGCATCAACACACCGCACGCCACCGCCGCGAGAGGAGCCGAGATCACGGTGGTGGTCAGTGGCGGGGCGCCCAGTCTCGTACCCGGATTGACCATGACCGTCTCGGAGTCGGCGGCCGGCCCGAGCGAGGCCTTCGGTGCGCCGTAGGGGCGAGGCCGGCTCGGCCACCTTGGAGCTGGCGGTCGCCGCACCTGCTGTCTTGGCACTGGTCGGCCTGGTCGTGCTGGCCGGCCGGGTGGAAACCGCTCACCAGGTGGTGAACCAGGCGACCGAGGACGCCGCGCGCGCCGCGTCCATAGCTCGCAGCCAGACCTCAGCCGCCGCTGAGGCGAACACGGCGGCCGCTTCCGATCTATCTGGCCGGGACTGCCGCCACTGGAACCTCTCCTTGAGCGGACAGGTTGTTCCCGGGGGTGTCATGTCGGCGCGGATCACCTGCACCACCAGCCTTGGCATCCTGCCCGGCTCTTTCACCACCAGCGCGCGAGCCTCGGCGGTCGTGGATGTCTTCCGGGGGGCGGTCCCTTGAGACGCAGGCCTCAGGACGGGTCCCTGACCCTGTGGCTGGCCGTGTTGGCCACCGGATTGTTCGGCACCGCCGGCCTGGTTGCGGCAGGGGGTGCGGCGCTGGCCGCCAAAGCTCGCGCCGAGTCGCAGGCTTTTGCCGCGGCACGAGCGGGAGCCGAGGCCCTCTCTCCGTCATCGCTTGCGACCGGGCACCCGGTCCTCGATCCGGCCGCGGCTCAGACCGCAGCCGAGAAGGCGCTCGCGGCTGACGACACGGCGGGCCAGGTCCAGGTGGCGGGGCGCACCGTGTCGGTGACCGTCACCGCACAAGTCCCGGGGGGTTTGTTGGTCCTGGTCGGTGTCGGCTCCCTGCACGTGACCGGATCGGCCTCATCAACCGCCACACCGGGACCATGAGAGACAAGATGACCGGCACCCCCGCCGCCCGCGCCAGGGCCGCCCTCACCCTGACGGCCGCCCTGATCGCTCTGGCGGCCGTGCCCCTCGTGCTCACTCGTTTCGGGGGATTGCCCACCGCCGCGTCGGTACGCCAAGCCGTCGACCTGCACTACCTGCCGCCCCGCCTGGTCCTGCAGGTGGCCGGAGCGCTGGGGTGGATCGTCTACGCCTACATCATCGGCTGGACCGCCACCGAGGTCGGCTACGCCCTTGCTCGCCGTAAGGCCCCTCCCCACCTCTCGCTCGGACCGCTCGGACCGCTGACGGCCCGGTTGGCGACCATGGCCCTGATCTGTCTCGGTCGGTTCCCCGCTCCTGCATCGACCCCCACGCAGCTTGCGGCGGTCCCGGCAGTGGTGAGCGTCGCGGCGTCGCCCGCCACGGCCCCGAGCACACCCGCCGCTCCTGCAGCTGCTCCCGTCCATCACGTCATCGTCCCCGGCGACAACTACTGGGACCTTGCCCGGGAGTACTACGGGAACGCCTACGAGTGGCGCCGTATCCGGGACGCCAACGTCGACGTGGCTCCCGACCCGGAACACATGCCGATCGGCGCCACCCTGCTCATCCCGCTGCCCCCTGACGGCGCTGCGCCGCGGGCTTACACGGTGCGCCCTGGGGACAGCCTGTGGGCCGTCTCCGCCAGCGAGCTCGGCTCCGGAAACGACTGGCCCGAACTGTGGGAAGCAAATCGGGACCGCCCGGAGCCAGGCGGGCAGGTTCTCGACGATCCCTCTCTCATCCGGCCCGGCTGGACACTGGCCGTCCCGACCGCGGCAGAGGAAGCCGCCTCGGCCCCACCGGCTGGGCCACCCACCTCCGCTCCACCCGCGCAGCCGCCGCCATCGCCGCCCGGACCTTGGGCTCCCTCGGCCGGAACCGCTGGCGACCTACCCTCCCGCCCGCCGACACCGAGCACGAGCCCGCCGTCAGGTCCCATCAAGGACACCACCGCGCGCCAGGGTGAAGACCAGCTGGTGCGCGCCGGTCTTCTTGGCACAGCTGGCGCAGTTTTGGCTATCGGCATCGCCGCGTGTGTGCGCCGTCGTAACCATCGTCGGATGTCGCAGCTTCCCGCCGGCGTCGCGCCACCACCACCACCGCCCGACCTCGACGAGCTCCGTGCAGACCTCGTCCTTCAGGCCGACGAGGACCACGCCAACGCGCTCCGCCAGGCGCTGTCCGAGGCCGCCGCTCACCTGGCTAGAGATCGCAGCGCCGAGCGGCCCCACCTAGTCCAGGCCGACGGCCGGCGTATCGAGGTGCTCCTGGCCAGGCCCACGCTGCCGGCTCCCCCCGGCTGGCACCCGGAGGCCTCCGGCCTCGCCTGGGTGAAGGACCTCCGCGAGGAGGAGATCGCAAACCCAGAGGGCATGCGTGCTCTGTTCCCGTGCCCCGCACTGGTCTCAGTTGGCGTCGAGGGACCCGGCGGGCAGGTGTACCTGGACCTTGAGGCAGAAGGGCTCATCGCCATCGTCGGTGACGCAGAGCAAGGCTTGGACCTGGCCCGCTCCTGGATCCTCGAGCTGACCACCTCTCCCCTGGCCGCTGGCACCTCAGTCCTGGTCGTAGGCGACGGGCTGTTTCCCGAATCTGAGTCCTGGGAGCGGGTCCGCCACGCCGCCTCCTGGGAGCTCGTGAGCGAGGAGATCTCAGCCTGGGCCGAGCAGTCGGCGGAGCTCCTGGCCGCTCACCGCTGGGCCAACCCGCCCGTGGCCCGCACCCTCGCCAAGACCGGCGCCGACCTCGGCCCCCTGGTCGTCGTCCTAACCGAGCGACCCGAAGATGAGTCCTTCGACGCGCTCTGCCGGCGTCTGGCGGACCAGCGCCACGCACTCGTCCTGGTCGTCATCGGTCACCCGCTGGAAGGCGCGACCACGATCGAAGTGGAGTCCGGGCGGCTCAGCATCCCCACGCTGGGCCTCACGTGCTGGGTTCAGGGGGTGCCCGCCGAGGTATCCGAACAGGTCGATGAACTGCTGACAGATGCGGCGCGGGAACCATCCCAACTCGAGCTCGTCTCGGTGAGCCCGGCACCCGCCGCCCAACTCGACGGTGATGACACCTACCACGATCCGGATTACGACGTGCTCGTTCGCTGCTTCGGAGACATCGCCGTGATCGGCGGAGCCAAACCGCTTACCCCGCAACAGACGGCGGTGTTCACCTATGTCGCCATCAACACCCCGGTGAGCGGCGACAAGGCGGCCGACGCCCTGTGGGCGGGCGCCACCGCCGACCGGGCCAAGAGGCTCGCCAACACCGTCTCGGAATGCAGGACAGCCCTAGGAGCGATACATCTCCCCCTCGCCACCGACGGTCACTACCGGGTCGGGCCCGCTGTCATGACGGACCTGACCCTGTTCGAGCAGAGGATCGCCTACGCCGCATGCCAGGGCGACGAGTCCGCTATCCAGACCCTTCGCGGCGCCCTGGAACTTGTCGAGGGGCCACCCTTCACGTACCGAAACGCAGATCGCGGCCACTACAGCTGGGTCTCCCTCGAAAATCTCCACTCGACCTGGGAACAGAAGATCACCCAGGCGGTACAGGAACTAGGTGATAGGTACCTGCAAAGAGGCGACATCGTGGGCGCTCTCTGGACCGGCGACCGAGGTCGCAAGGCGGCGAATGTGCGCCCCGAACCCAGAGCCGTGATCATGCGAGCCCATATCGCCAACAGCGACTTCGCTGCTGCCGTCGCTGAGTTCGAGAGCTACCGAGAGGCGCTCTCGGCCCGGGACCTCGACTATGTCGACCCTGAGCTGGCGGAGCTGTACGAGCTAGCACGGCGAGGCGGTAGCGCCGCTGCCAGCTGAACCGATGGCCATAGGCAGGCGCCAGCGGCTGTTCGGTATCCGCCATCCCGCGCGTTCTGGGCGAGGCGGAACGCCGACTCCGGGCAGGTGGGAGGCGCTTGGAGTCGCCCAGAGCGCCGATCTTGGTCGCTGCAGATGGATCGGACGGCACCGGCTCCGTCTAGGCGTTTAGCGCGGTAGCCCGAACAGCTGTTACTTGGCGGGCATGATCAGGACCGTGCCTTGAGCCGCGCCAGCGGCTCGGCCGTCGTTTGTGATGTCGATGCGGACTACGGCGGTCCGCTTGGTCACGGAGATGATGCTGGCCTCGGCCAGGAGGGTGCCCGTGCGGACGGGAGCCAGGAGGTTGAGCTTGAACTCGGTGGTCGCGGCCCAGGCGCCCCGCTCGATCACGCTGTAGAGGACCGCCCCGAGCACGTGGTCGGCGAGGGCCGAGATGACGCCGCCGTGGAGCGAGCCGAAGGGGTTGAGCAGGTCGTCGCGCACCGTGAGCTGGCAGGCCAGGTGCCCGGCGCCGGAGTCGACGGTCTGGATCCCGAGGAAACCGGGGAGTCCGCCACCGGCCCTGGACCCGTTCTGGCGCAGGGCGTCCATAAGACCCGGGTCGTAGTTGGGGAAGTCGGGCTTGGGAAGCGGCATCGTGATCCTCCGAGGATGGTTCAGACGGGACAGACGCCCAACCGGACGCGCTTGGCGGAGTGGAGGGTAACCACGACCGCTCCGGGTCGAAGGGCGAGGCCATCGATGCTGACGCCGGCAGGCAGGGTAGCCATAGTCACCAGCGCGGGGAACCGAAGTCCGAACAGCTGCGGCATCAGCGACGGCGTGATCTTGATGGCGAGGTCATGTCCGTGGTTGGAGGTCGTGAATGCCGCTTGGACACTGGCAACTACGACTCCCGCGGCCCCGCCCTGGACGGTGATCCCGCTGCGATTGACCCGGATCTGCACAGGCAGTCCTCGGGCATGAACAGCAGAGTTCAGATCGGCCTGGGTCACAGTGGCCTGGGCAGTCACTGAGCCTGCGCTCGCGGTAGCTTGGCCCGTCAGCAGTGCCCACGGCGACACGTGAACGGCGCGCGCGGTGGCGTTGAGATCGTGCACGGTGAGGTCGTCAACCCGAGCCGAGGCGGCGGTCACGCTTGCCTGACCGGCCGAGCCGGTCAGTGCCAGGTGTGCCAACGCCAGGGGTCCGCCAAGGCTGATGCCGACGCCGTGAGCGTGCAGACACCCGGCGATGCGAGCGGTGACTTCGTGTTGTACGAGCGCGTAGGCGCCCGTGACCATAAGCGCGACTACCGCCAAACCGACGAGCACGTACCTCTTGGCCAGTGGGCGCGAACCGTGCACGGATTGATGGTCAGGGCCGGGACCGGACGGGGCGGAGGGATCCGTCGAGCTCGTGGGGAAGGCGTCGTAGCGCCACCTTTCTCATGACAGCGGCGGTGAAGCTGGGAACTCTGGCCAAGGCGGCCGTGAAGTTCTGCGAGGCGAAGGCCACGAACTCCATCTCCTCGACGGCACGGATGCTGCACGTTGCCGGTTGACGGCGCAACAGGGCGGTGTCTCCGACAAGGTCGCCCGGCCCGATCATTCCCAAGGGCTCGTCCCGACAGGTGCTCAGAGCCGCGCCCCGGGTCAGGATCATGGCCTCGTGAGCGTGGTGACCCTCGCTCTGAAGCGGGTACCCGGCTGGTACGCAACACAGCTCGCAGCACCGGCCGAGCCAGAGGATCTCGGCCCGGGAGCACGACTCGAACAGAGGGACCGTCCGCAGGTATGCCAGCTTCTGGTCCCGATGGACTGCCACTAGTCGCGTGATCTGGTGCTCGGCCGAGTGGGCCCCCTGCCGTGCCCATCGGAGCTGTCCTACCGGGAGATTCAGTCTTCTCACCTCGACCCCCTTCGGAAGTCAACTGGCCAGAGCTGTCTGGGCTAGAGGGCTACGTAGCGGTCCGGCACACCGGAGTCGCACAGAACCTCGCCGCCGTCGAGGAGCAGGTCGAGGTGGCCGACGACCTCGGAGACGCCCAGCAGGTGGGAGAACCCCTCGAGATGCGGGAACAGTTGGCGGCTGAGCTCGAAGGCGCTGGCGGATCCCAGGCGACGTACCTCGTCGAGCACCTCGTCGGCACGCCGAGCGTGGTGAGCGCGCACCGCCGCAGCCCACTGGGCGAGGTCGGTGAAGGCGGGGCCATGGCCGCTGAGCACTACGGCCGGGTCCAGCGCCTCGAACCGCTCCAGGGACGCCAGGTACTCGACGAGGCTTCGGCGCCTCCCCAGCGGGCTCGCGGCGTCGGGTTCGAGCAGCGGGTTCGGCGTGATGCGGGCCAGGAGGTGGTCCCCGCCCAGGAGGGTCCTGCTCCCGGCGTCGAAGAGAGAGATGTGGCCGGCCGCGTGGCCCGGAGTGAGGTGGACCTGCCAGCTGCGGCCGCCGGCGGTGAGGAGGGAACCGTCGTCGACAGGCGCGATCTGGTCGTGGTCGATGACCTCCACCCAGGTCGTGACCGCTTCGTGGAACGTCTTGAAGGTGTCGCGGACCTCGTCGGGAAGGCCGAGGCCGTCGACGAGGCCCGCGAGCTTCGTTCCGATCCCGCCGTCGCTCCAGCCGCCGGCCAGCTTGGGCCTCTCCGGACGGCCGCAGACGATCGGGGCGTCGCTGGCCCGGGCCAGCCAGCCGGCGGTTCCGAAGTGGTCGGGGTGGGCGTGGGTGACGACGATCTGCTCGACGTCGTCGGGCCGCAGTCCGGCCGCGGCGAGAGCCGCCTCGAGGAGGCCCACCGCGTCGGCCCATCCCATGCCGGGATCGACAACGGTGACCGGGTGGTCGGCCAGCACGTAGCAGTTGACCGGGCCGACGGGAAACGGCGTTGGCAGTTCGACCCGGGCGAGTCCCTCGGGCAGGGCGTCGACTGTGGGAGCGAGGACAGAGCTCACGGCGTTGCCGTGAGCACGGCGTCGGTGTTGACGTCGAAGCTCACCCCGTTGTAAGTGCCCTGGAACTGCTCCTGGTCCTCGGCCGACATGCCCAGCTCGGCCACCCAGCAGGACGTGATGTGCTGGGTGCCCTGGGCGGCACCGGTGAAGGTGCTGTCCGAATGGACGGCGTAGCAGGTGTAGGAGCGGCCGGCGACGGTGGTCGTCCTTGTGCCGGTGACGGTCGTGGTGGTGTGTCCGTGCACGTCGCCGGCGGTCCAGTCGCTCGACCAGGAGGTGCCGACCACCACCGGCCAGCGGACGAGGACCTGGGGGGGTGAGAAGGTGCCGCCGTAGGACAGGCCGGCGGAGGACAGCTGGGTGGACACCAGGTCGACCTCGGCGGGGGCGTAGAGGCGGCGGTCGTCCTGGGTGCCCGATCCCGAAGAGGTGTAGACCCGCATCTCGGGGGCCGAGTCGGTGCCACCGACCCGGCTCACCTGGGTGGTGTCGTCCTCGGAGAAGGGCTGGGTGGACCCGGCCGCTCCGATCTTTCGGGTGCCGGTCACGTGGTAGGACCAGTTGCCGACGGCGGGGACGGCGATCCGGGAGGGGGCGGTCATGCTGTGTGACCCGGCGGGGGGGCGGCCGGGGGCGCTCGTGGTGGGAGAGCCCGGGGTCCCCGGACCGGGCGCGCCGCCGCCGGGCACCGCTCCCGGCGTGGGAGCCGAGGCCCCGGCCGCCCGGGCGGCGGGCTCTGTTCCGGTCGGCGCGGAGCTACCCGGTGGAAGAGACGGGCCCAGCCTGGACGCCTCGGCCACGCCGGCCACCCCGGGGTGCTGCGAGGCCAGGGCCGAAGGGGCGGCGGTGGGCACGGCGGCGGGCAGGGCCGCGGCGGTCCCGGCCACGGGCAGGGCCACCAGGAGCCCGGCCAGCCCCGCCACCCCGGCACCGGCCACACCGATTTGGACCCGCCGGGCCGACCCCTCGAGGGCGAAGCCGGTGGGCCACAGGGCCCAGCGCCCGAGGATGACGGTGACGGCGGGCACGAGCACCGAGCGCACCAGGAAGGTGTCGATGAGCACCCCGGCGGTGACGGCGAAGCCGATCTGGCGCAGGGTGGGCAGCGGAGCGGCCATCAGGCCGGCGAAGGTGCCGGCCAGGATCAGCCCCGCCGAGGAGATGACCGGACCGGTGCCCACCAGGCCGGCCACCGCGGCGTCGCGCACCGAGGATCCCCGGGCGCGCTCCTCGGCCACCCGGCTCATGATGAAGATGTTGTAGTCAGCGCCGAGCGCCACGAGGATCACGAACAGGAACGGCGGCACCCAGAAGCTGATCCCGGAGATCCCGAAGGCGCCGTGGAACACGGCGACTAGGAGTCCCATGGTGGCGGCGTAGGACAGCACGACGGTGGCGAGGAGGTAGAACGGCGCCACCAGCGAGCGCAGCAGCAGGGCCAGCACGACGAAGATGGCGGCGATGAGCACCGCCACGATGACCCGGAAGTCGTGGTTGCCGATGGTCTGCATGTCGGAGAAGAAGCTGGCCGGGCCACCCACGTACAGATGCGCCCCCGACAGCGGCCCTCCGGCCAGTGTGGTGGCGGCCACCGAGTCGAGCTGGCGGATCGTGGCCAGCGACGACGGGGCGTAGGGGTCGCCTCGCAGCGCCACCACGATGCGGGTGGAGTCCCCGTCGCCGCCCAGGAAGAACCCGAGACGCCCGAGGAGCTGGGGGTAGCGGCGCAGGACCGGCCCGGTGAAGCGCAGCCCCCCGGGGGAGGCCATGTCGTTGTACAGCGGGGTGACGTCGACCCGGTTGGGGTCCATGCCGAAGGCGGCGGCGCCGGTGGCGCCCCCGCTGTAGGCGGTGAAGGTGGCGGCGGTGAGCGGCGCCCCTGCCGGTTGGGTGAGTGAGCGGGCCTCGGCCACCCCCGGGGTGCGCTCCAGCACGGTAGTGAGCTGGTCGACGGCGGCCAGGCGGGCGTCGGTGCGGATCGGCCCGTCGGCGGCGACGACCAGGTAGACCGGCGCCAGGGTGCCGGCCGGGAAGTGGGCGGCGAGGGTGTCGTAGCCGGCGCGGGCGTCGGCGCTGGCGGGCAGCTCGGTGACCAGGTCGAAGGACTGGTGGAACCAGCCGATGCCCGACGCGCACAGCAACAGGACGATGACCGCCCCCAGGGCGGCCTCAGCGGGTCGGGCCGCCACCGCCGCCCCGATCCGAGCCCAGCGGGCGGAGGCCGCCTCGCCGCGGTCGCGCAGGGCGCGAAGCGGAGTGGGCCAGAAGGCGTGGCGCCCGGCCAGGGACAGAAGGGCGGGGGTCAGGGTGAGGGCGGCGGCCAGGGTGACGGCGATGGCCACGCCGATGGCCGGGCCCATGGTGCGGTACATCCCGAACCGGGCGGTCAGCTGGGAGAGGAATCCGAGGATCACCGTGATCCCGGAGGCGGCGATGACGGGCCCGATGACGGTGCCGGTGCGGCGCAGGCCCGCTGATGGATCTGCTCCGCCGGCGACCTCCTGGCGGTAGCGGGAGACGAGGAACAGGCAGTAGTCGGTGCCCGCCCCGAAGATCATGACCACCATGAAGGTGGCGGCCAGGCTGGCCACCTTGAGGCCGTGGCCGGCGGCCTCGGCGATGACCCCGGCGGCGACCAGATAGGACACCCCGATGGTGACCAGGGGGACAAGGGCGCCGACCAGGGACCGGTAGACGAGCAGGAGTGCGGCCAGTACCAGCAGAACCGAGATCGCCGCCGTGCGCCCGAACGACCCGAGGATGCCCGACGCCTCGTCGGCGGCCAGGGGGGCCACCCCGGTGGCGTGGGCAACCAGCCCCGGAGGGGCGCCGGTGGTCATCAGCCGGCGGATGGCGGTGACCGCCGCGTTGGTGCGGTCCGTGAAGGGGGCGGTCCGGAAGGCGACCACGACCAGCTCGGAGGCGTGGTCGGGGGAGACGAGCAGGGGAGCCAGGCTGTGGTCGGCCTCGGCCGACTCCACGCTTCGGACCACGCTCATCCGGGCGGGGAGCGATTCCGCCAGGGAGCCGATGTAGGAATGGTCGGTGGGGCGCAGCCCTCCGGGGCGGGCGAAGACCAAGAGGGCCGAGTCAAGGGTCGGGTCGTTGGGGAACAGCCGGTGCAGTACGCGATCGGCCTGCTGGGAGGGGGATGAGGCAGGCAGGAAGGCGGTCTCGTCCTGGACGCCCACCTTGGAAAGGGACGGGGCGAGAAGGGTCAGTACCACGGCGGCGGCCGCCCAGGCCGCCACCACCCAGCCCGCTCGCCGGGCCACCGCCGAACCCAGTCGGTCGAACACGGTCTCCTAGTCCCCCAGCCCGCCCACGACCATGGCGGTGACCACGGGAGCGACCCGGGCGGCATCGAGGCAGTGGTCGGCCAGCAGGTAGTGCAGGCCGGTTAGGGTGACCGCCCCGAAGATGGCCGAGGCCTGCGCCTCGGGCTCGGTGGCGCCGGGCAGCGACCCGTCGGCGCGGCCCTCCTCCAGCAGGGCGCGCACCGGCAGATGGAACGCGGCGATGATCGCCTCCGCCGTGGCCGGGATGCGCCCGGCCCGGCCCAGCTCGCTCAGGAGGACCCGGCAGGCGATGGGGTGGACGGCCATCACCTCAAGCTCCGCCTCGATCACCCCGGCCAGCCGGCCCGCCGCACTCCCCGGGGCCTCGACCGCCTGGCGGACCGATCGGGCGAAGGCGTCCAGCACCCGCATCAACAGCCAGGCGAGGATCTCTTCCTTGCCGGAGAAGTGGTAGTAGAGCGTCGCCTTGGGGATCCCAGTGGCCTCGGCCAGGTCCTCGATCCGGGTCTGGTCGAACCCCTGGGCGGCGAAGGGGACCGCGGCCAGCTCGAGGCGCTCCACCATCGCATCCGGCACCGGCCTCAAAACCAAACCCCCAGTCTGTACCAGCAGTTCAAGATTTGAGCCTAAACCAGCCGACCAGGAAGGGCAAGGGCAAATCGGTCACATGGGCCAGCGCCCTACGGAGTTACGGCGCGGACCGGGAGGCGGGTGAAGCCCCGCAGCAGGAAGCTGTCGACCCGCTCGGGAGCACCGGCGGGCTCGAGGCGCCGGAGCCGGCGAAGGAGGGTCTCGGCCACGACCCGGGCCTCGAGTCGGGCCAGGGGCGCGCCGAGGCAGAGGTGGATGCCCGAGCCGAAGGCGACATGGTCGGCGGCGTTGCGCTCGGCGGCGAACCGGTCGACGACGAAGCGGTCGGGGTCGGGGTAGCGGCGCGGGTCGCGATCGGCGGCGGCGAAGGCGACCATGACCCGGCCTCGCTTGGGGATCGTGACGCCGGCGATGGTCACGTCACGGGTGGCCCCGCGGAACAGGGCCTGGACCGGCGCGTCGTAGCGGAGGGCTTCCTCGACCGCGGCGGGGATCAAGCCTGGGTCGTCGCGTAGGCGGCGGGCCTGGTCGGGGTGGTCGAACAGCGCCTGGGCACCGTTGCCGATCAGGTTGGTGGTCGTCTCGTTGCCGGCGATGAGCAGCAGCACGCAGAACATGACGATCTCCATCGGCCCGAGGGCGACGTCCCCGTCACGGCCCCGGACGGCGAGGAGGCTGATCAGGTCGTCGCCGGGGTGGCGGTAGCGCTCGGCGATCAGCTCGCCGAAATAGGTGAACATCTCGACCCCGCTGTGCTGTACCCGCGACTCGTCCCAGGTGCCGGACAGGCCCCCCACGACGTCGTCGGACCAGCGCTTGAAGTCGTCCCGTCGCTCGGCGGGGATGCCCAACAGCTCGGCGATGACGATGACCGGCAGCGGGTAGGCGAGCTGGGCCACCAGGTCGGCCCCGTCCCCGGCGTCGATGATGTCGCCAACCATGCCCTCGGCGAGCATCCGGATCCTGGGCTCGAGGGCGGCGATCTCGCGGGGGGTGAAGGCTTTGCCGACCAATCGGCGCAGGGTCGTGTGGTCGGGCGGGTCGGTGGCGATCAGCACCCGCAGGCCGGCCAGGTCGAGCATGAACTCCGGGGGGCGGCGGTTGCGCAGACCGGGCCGGCCCGCCAACAGGTCCCCCATGCCGAGGGCGGAGGAGAACGTGGCCGGGTCCCGCAGGACGCCGACCACGTCGTCGTAGCGGCTGACGACCCACAGGTCGCTCTCCTCGTCGTGGTGGACCGGGGAGTGGTCGCGCAGCCACGCGTACTGCGGGTAGGGATCGGCGATGGTGTCGGGGTCGAAGGGCCGGTAGCCGGT
>Ga0070739_10001692_pt1 | contig 32064 bp, 27 predicted proteins | sample Coa_R1_7_FD_66445 | JGI IMG/M metagenome (GOLD analysis project Ga0070739, IMG submission 66445) | Surface soil microbial communities from Centralia Pennsylvania, which are recovering from an underground coalmine fire - Coalmine... | ecosystem: Environmental > Terrestrial > Soil > Unclassified ...
CCCGCCAGCGGTCCCCAGAACGAGGGGAAAGGAAACGGGCCGAGTTGGTGTTCAAGATCGCCAGTCCATCCCTCAGGCGTGCCGGTGATTGCGAAGATCTTATTGCCATCCGCACCGTAGTATGGCTTGGGCGTGACGCTGATATCGACCGCCGCTCCCTGATTGAACCACCAGAATAGCTTGGCACAGCGGAACGATCGGCCGGCCTGGGCAGCTCGGCGGCGGGCGGTGACGTACAGCGGCGTCGCCTGAATCAAACGATTGGATTGTTGCCAGAAGCGCACTTCACCGCTGTCGCGCCACAGCCAGCCATTGGCGACAATGCCGTGGCGTTCGGGCGTTTGTCCGGTCAACAGCGTCGCCTGGGCCGTGCAGGTGACAGCCGGCACCACTTCGCGCAGCGGCCGCATCCAGCCAGCGTCCGCCAATGCTTGCAGGCGTGGTGCAAATGGTAACAGCCGCGGCGTCAGGCCGACGGCGTTCACAAACAGTAGAGGTGTCATACGTGATGATCCGGTCACATGGGTCGTTTGAAGGGAGCGTCGGCCGATAGATGGGTTATTATGAATGCACTCTGTCTGCCGTCAAGCTAGAAACGCCCTGCGAGCGAACCTGCGCACCTGTGCACCTGCATCGAACAACGTATCCAGCCAGTTGCCTGACTCGCAACGCACCGAACACTTAGCTGGGGAAGCGACAAGGAGGCGAAGACCTATCAGAATCCCGTTGCGTGCTTGTGAACCAGCTTGCCGTCACGGAAGGTGAGGCGGATCGTGTTATTACCGCTCTCCCAGGTATACACGTCGCCGCCGCCAGAGGTGGGGGCCGAGGGCAAGGCTACACCGAATTGCGCGGCGACATTGGAGCCATCCCCCGTCTCCTTGTTTCCTTTGCCGAGGATTTTTTCCACCTCCTCCAGGGTCATGCCTTCTTTCACCTTCTCGTAGTTCACCTTGTTCACCTTGCTTTGGCAGGCAGGCAGCAGCAAGCATCCTAGCAGAACCAGCACGAAACAGGCGCCTTTCCGAGAGTCAAACGACATTGTTTCATCCTCCGTTAAAGAGCGGCCTCAGTCCTGCCAAACCCCCAGCTACGCGCAGAGGACACCCCGGCAGGGCGGGCACTTTTTTCCCCATCGATCGTAACGGGCCGCAGGTGGTACAGCAAGCAATATTAATATCTGCTTTTCAGATGCGGAATAGCGCACGGGCATTGTCCACGAAGATTAGCGCATGATACAGCTCTGGGATGGCGGCAGCGATGAAGGCGCGATAGGCGGCCATCGGCGCCAGTGGCCAGTCGCTGCCGTAGAGAAAGCGATTGGGCCGCTCGGCATAGCGGAAGGCGCGGCGTAGCGCCTGCCGGGTTTCCTCTAACATTTCCTGTCGCTCTGCTGCCGTGAAACTGCCAGCGTCACCGACCACCAGTCCGGACAAATCGGCCCACACGTTGACGTTTTTGTAGACCACTTCGGCAGCGTCGGTCAGCCAGGGATTGCCCAAGTGCGCGAGGACGAATTTCACTTTGGGATGATCGACGGCCACATCATCGACCAAGAGCGGCTGAGCATAGCGCAACTTGGCACAGGGAGAATACGTGTCGCCTGTGTGGAAAATCATCGGCAGCTGATAGCGTTCGGCCAACTCATAGTAGGGCCGATAGCCGGGATGGTCGGGAGCATAGGGGAGATAGCCGAGATAGCCCTTCAAGGCACGGACTTGTTTTGTCGCCAAGACTGCCTCAACGCGGCGCAGGTGCTCGGGATCGCTCCGTGTTGGATCGGCGACGCCAATGGCAAAGAGGCCAGAGACCAGGCGTGTCAGGGCCAGAATCTCGGCGATGCCAAGCGGATCATCCTCCGGCGCGTTCCAGCATCCCATTGCTAGCACGTGTCTCACGTCCGCTGCTTGCATCTCGCGCCGCAGCGCGTCGGTCCGCACGGTCGGCGGAGCTTCGAGCAAAGGACTCAAGCAGCCGACGCCTGGCAGGCGCGGCGGCATGATGTGAATATGCGCGTCAATCATAAGTTCGGAGTGCGGAGTTCGGAATCCTGAGCCTCAACACTCAGGACTCCGAACTCCGAACACTTTTACAGCGTGCGTTCGAGAATGGGAAAGCTCGCCTGGCGCTGAAAATATTGTTTATAAAAGCGCAGCAAATAGGCGGCGTCCGAAGGTACCTGAGCGGCGAACGTCTCTACTTCAGTATTTTGCAGTTTGTGAGCCGCATAGCCCAGCAAATCGAGAGCGCGTGGCTGGGCTTCATGTGTATCAGCGGCCAGGAAGCTGAATAAACCATTGATGCGTTTGGTGGTCATACCTTCGGTGCCGAAAGCACCCAGGCGAAAACAGGGCATGGCGGCATCGACCTGCCGCGGATGGGCGTAGGCCGGGTTGGCGATCAGAATGCCGGCGGCCAGCGCCGGCCCTCCCGTGCGGTTGCGCAAGACGAATACGGAATCCGCTGGAAAAAACGGATTGTGAAAGAGGTACTGTTCCAGGGCCGCCCGTTCCCGGATGAGGAGGACATTGGTGCCCATCTCCAGAATGGCCGGCACATCTTCAGGGGTGGCAGGTCCAACGCTGCTGCTGGGCCGGGCCATCGGTGTCGGCATCTCGACGAGGTCGAGGGCGTAATTGACCATCTCGCGGCGCAACTGAAAACCGTTGTTCTGGAAAAACTGTAGTTGTGCCGTCCAGTCCGTGCGATAAGCGGCGAAGGCACGAGTCAAACCGCGTTCTTTCATCGCTTGCAGAACGCGCTCGAAGAGCGGCTGCGCCGCCGCCTCGTGTCCCTTGCGACACCACGGATAGCTAACGCGCCCATTGGTACCAAAGGCCGCGTAGCCGACAGGCCGGCCATCTACCAAGGCGAGAAACCGCGCAGCCGGGTCGTAGTCGGCGCCACGGGCACGGCGGCGGACTTCATCCAGCGTTGCTGCCTTGAACTTTGGCAGCTCGCTGGCTGCTTCGTTGTAAATGCTCACCTGGGCGGCTTCATCGCCGGGCCGATAGGTGCGAATCTCCATGACAAGACCTCTTTGTTTCTCATGATTTCCAACCTAAGCGGGAGGTGTAAGCCCCCGGAGATTTCGCTCAAAGAACTTACATCTCTTGCTCAGGGATTTTTGAAACTACGGTTAACCGTCCGGCTGTAGCACGGCTTATCTTTCTGCGAGTTAGGCAAACATGGGCATCATTATATTAACAGGGAGCGCGAAAGAAGCCCTTGAACCTCTCTGCTATAATGAGCGCGGCAGGCACGTGCAAGCGCCTGGAGGGTAGAACGATGAAGCGCGGTTCTCTGGTATGGGGCGGGACGCTGCTAATTATGACCACAGCGATGGCTGCCGCGGCGGACAGAGACGCGGTAGAGCGTGGCAAGAAAGCGCTTCTGGGCAAATGCTACGCTCCGCCGACCATGACACGCCGCGCCTACGAGGAAATCTGGAAACAATGGGGGCTTAAGGAAAAACCCGTGCCGGCAGACTACGATCGTCTCTTCCGTCAGCGCTACGGCTTGCACGAAGCACCTTATCCCAACGACGGATTGCCGATGGGCCTGCGTCCGGCCCCTTTTCTCTTTGGATTGGGCAAGGGGATCAGCATGGACTGCATGGTCTGTCACGGCGGCTCCATCGCCGGCAGATCCTACGTCGGTCTGGGCAATTCCACCCTCGATTATCAGGCATTCTACGAGGAAATGTCAGCCGCCGATGGCCGGGAGCCGCGCACCCCTTTTCGCTTTTGTAACGTCCGCGGCACCAATGAAGCCGGCAGCATGGCCGTCTACCTGCTCGGTTTCCGCGAGCCGAACCTTGATCGCCGCCTCAAGCGACTTGATCTCGATCTCCACGACGATCTCTGCGAAGATGTGCCGGCCTGGTGGCTGTTGAAAAAGAAGAAGACGATGTACCACACCGGCGGCGCCGATGCCCGTTCGGTCCGCTCGCTGATGCAGTTCATGATGAGTCCGCTCAACTCCGGCGACGACATCAAGCGCGCCGAATCGGATTTCAAGGACATTCGCGCCTATCTGCTGTCGCTGACCGCGCCGCAATATCCGCTGCCGATTGATCGCTCCTTGGCGGCCAAGGGCGAGGAGTTGTTCCTCGCCAACTGTGCGCGCTGCCACGGAACCTATGGCGAGAAGTGGACCTATCCCAACAAGGTTGTGCCCATAGACCAGATCGGCACCGATCGTGTTCGTTTCGACGGCATCACGCGGAAGTTCGGCGATTACTACGCCAAGAGCTGGTTCAACGAAGATTATCCCATCCAGGAAACCGACGGCTATCAGGCGCCGCCGCTGGACGGCATCTGGGCGACGGCGCCGTATTTCCATAACGGCTCTGCGCCCACCGTCTATCACGTCCTCAATTCCAAGGCCCGGCCCAAGCTGTTCACGCGCTCCTACCGCACCGATCTCGATGCGTATGATGCCGGTAAGTTGGGCTGGAAGGTGGAACTGCTGACGGAGAAGCCCGACCCGCGCCAGTTGTCGCCGATTGAGTATCGCAAGATCTACGACACAACGCAGCCCGGCCGCGGCAATGGCGGCCACACCTACGGCGACAAGCTGAGCGAAGAAGAACGCATGGCGATTATTGAGTATCTGAAAACGCTTTAATATCTTCCATTGCCACAAGAGCGATGGAACACACGCCCGAATGTGGGCACGGCGGCAGAACGTGGGAGTAAATATCCAGCGTGGCCTCGATGACGGTGCCGCGCGGTCGAGTTCTCGCCCGACTGCATCGCGGATCTGCTGGGCGATCCGCAGGCCGACCGCGAGCCGGAAGAGGAGGGTTAGGAGGTGGTAACGAACGAGTGATAGGAGCATGTATGGAGTGGTTCGGCTGGATCTGGGAGAGCAACACCTGGCAGCGCGTCACCGGCTCGCACGCGGCGCTTTCGGCTTGCTCCCAGGTCCTCAGCAATCTCGGCAAGGTCCGCCGCGTCCCCGACAGGCCAACACGATGACTTAGTGCTTGCGTGTAGTCTCACTGCGTTCATTTGGGAACAGCTGGCACGGGATCACAAACAAGCAAGGCAGGAGGCCATCGAAGCCGAGATCATGATGCGGTACACCCAGGTGAGACCGGGAGACACGGTGCTGCGGCATTCTTACTCTTAGACCCCAAACAGAAAGGTGGTGATCGAGGTTATGACTATGCCAGGCCAACCGTTAATGGCAGCTCTGACGAAGTCTGTCCGGACATGGCATACACACCAACAGCGAAGGGAGCCGCTTATCGTGCGTTAGACCGGGGTGCCCAGCGCGAACTCCGAAGTACCATCGCCAGAATCCGTAAGCGTGGCCGTGATGATCGGGTCGGACAACACCGCGGAGGTCGCTGTACGGAAGCTGAACGACTGGGTTTCTGTGCCGGTCGGCGTCACCATTAGCGAGCCAAGGTAAGCCTCAGTCTATTGACTAAGGTAGGCGCGACGCGGCACCGAATAATTAACAGTCAGACCGTGGGCTATGCATGATGCTCTCGGCTCAGTCTTTGGCGGCGCAGCCGTTTCGGTTCGGATGGGCTTGAGCGACTTTACAGGAAGGACGGGTGACGATAGAGTAGAGCAAGCTGTTTCTGGCCGATGCTGTCCAGAGTTGGCACGCCCATTGCCTGTTCAAGGAAGAATGGAGGCGACGCCTATGGACACCCACACATCCGAACAACTGCCCTCAGTTCTTGCTATTGCCATCCTTGGTGAGACGGCAATGGAACATCTGCATCAAGTCGCTCAGCGAATACGAAAGAACATCGACGAGTTGCTTGCCGAAGAGGAAAGGCGTCCGCACAAGTCAGAGAGTTGAGGACCACGGGGGATTGAACGCCGATGGTGCAATCGCGGCATGATTTCGACCGCAGGGAGCCTCGGAACGGCTCAAAGCCTACGTTTTGCGATTCTCTCGCAGGCGGGCCGCGATGCAAGCGGTTGATGGAAAAGTGGTCAAATTTCCGGGAAAACAACTTGCCGAGTCGCTGCCGATCTGATGGAATAGCTCGATCGTACACGGGCACATTGTCCGGTCTACTAGTTCTAAGGAGGGACTTTCATGTCTCGCGTTGTGACTCCGCCTTCGACTCAGCCCAGCAACATGTCGCCGATCGCGATCCCGCATGAGAAGATTGCCATGCGCGCTTACGAGAAATGGATCAAGCGCGGCCGGCCGATGGGTACCGAGATGCAAGACTGGTTGGAAGCCGAAATGGAGCTGAAGGCCGAGATGTCGCGGACCAAGCCGCCGATGAAGTATTGAGAACAGTTTTCGGTTTTCGGTTTTCGGTTTTCAGATTTGAACCGAAAACCGAAAACTGAAAACCGAAAACCGATATGACACTTGCTTTCACCGTACCTCCTCCTACCTCATCGTTTCTGAGCCGTCTCGATCCGCGTTGGAGGCTGGCCTCCCTGTTGATATTCGCCGCGGTCGCGGCAACACTGCATACGCTCCGCATCGCCGCTGTCGCCTTGGCCGCCGCTCTGTTGTTGGCCCTACTGGCGCGTCTGCCGCTGCGTTGGTTTCTGCACCGCCTGGGGGCAGCGGCCCTCTTCTTTGCGCTGTTCGCTTTGCCCTTGCCCTGGCTTCTCGGCGGCGATGGGCCGGGCTGGTCGTGGGGACCGACTCGGCTGTCGTGGCGCGGCGTCGAGGCCGCCCTGCTGCTCACAGCCAAGGCGATCACTCTCATCACGCTCTTCTTGACGGCGCAGGCGACCGCTCCCCTGGAAACCACGCTCAAGGCCGCTCATGCGTTGCGCATCCCAGGCTTGTTCGTGCAGTTGGGTTTACTCACCTATCGCTATGTCTTCGTGCTCGCCGACGAGCTGCGCCGCTTGCGGATCGCTCTGCGTGTGCGCGGCTACCGCAATCGCGTCCGCCGCCACAGCTATCGCACCGCCGGTCATGTCGCCGGCACTCTCCTGGTGCGCGGCTACGAACGCGCCGAGCGTGTGGGCCAGGCCATGCGCTGCCGGGGATTTGACGGACAATTCCGATCGCTGACTGCGTTTGCCACTCGTCCCGCCGATGTCGTGGCGTTCCTTCTCCTCGTAGCGAGCGCGGCGGCGCTCGCGGTGTGGGACTGGAAGTTCTGAGTCCTGAGTTCTGAGTGCTGAGTTCTGAGTAAAAAGACGATGGATAGTGACTCAGAACTCAGCACTCAGAACTCAGAACTGAGGAGAGCCGTGTCCGCCGACTTCGCCATTCAGGTGCGCGATCTGACTTTCGCCTATCCCGATGGAGCGTCCGCCCTTGCCGGCGTCTCCTTTGATGTCGCTGCCGGCGAAAGCGTCGGCTTGGTCGGACCCAACGGTGCCGGGAAAACCAGTCTTTTTCTGTGCCTGGCCGGCGTCCTTAAGCCGCGCGCGGCCATGCTCCAGGTCGGCGGCCTCGATCCGCGCGATCCCGCGCAGCGCCGCAGGCTGCCCACTCAGGTCGGCATCGTCTTCCAAAACAGCGACGATCAAATCTTCAACGCCACCGTCTTCGACGATGTCGCCTTCGGCCCGCTCAACCTCGATTTACCCCCCGACGAAGTGCGCAAACGAGTCGCTGAGGCACTGGAGCGCGTCGGCCTGACCGGCATGGAGGAGCGCGTGCCGTTTCACCTATCCGGCGGCGAGAAACGCCGCGTCGCCCTGGCCGGCGTTCTGGCGATGCGACCGAGCATCCTCTTGCTTGATGAACCGTCGATGTATCTCGATCCGCGCGGCCGCCGTGAGTTGATCCAGCTATTGCACACGCTCGGCGGCACGCGGATGATCGCTTCACACGATCTGGAATTGATTCTGCAAACGTGTGACCGCGTGCTGCTGCTGGATCACGGCCAGTTGAAGGCAGATGGCCCGGCGCGCACGGTGCTGGCGGGTGCGAAGTTGATGGAAGTGCATGGGCTGGAAGTGCCGTATAGCTTGCGAGGAGCAGCGTCGCTTGATGGCGGTGAGAAGTCAAAGGTAGAATGACATGGTAGAAAAACCTGTCCTCCGCTGAGGAGCAAATCATGCCGTTGCGCGATCATTTTCGGCCGCCTCTGCGAGACGATCGTCCCTGGGAGGGCTTCCATAGCGCCTGGGCCAATGCCATCGTCGGTTGGTTGAACCGGAACGTCCTGCCGGAACATTATTGGGCCATTGCACAGGTTCACGTCGGTGCCCGCGTGGAGATCGACGCCGCGACGTTTCGTCTCCGTGAGGAGAGCGCGGCTCCGGGCAACGGCGTGGCGACCGCAGTCTGGGAGCCGCCTCAGGCCAAATTGGCTGCCGCTGTGGATTTCGGCGACACCGATACGTTCGAGGTTCAGGTCCGCGATGACACTCGTCGCTTGGTTGCGGCAGTCGAGTTGGTCAGTCCCGCCAACAAGGATCGAGCGACCCATCGCCGCGATTTCGCCATCAAATGCGCCAGTTATTTGCGACAGCATATATCGGTCATTGTGGTGGATGTCGTGACGGAACGACGCGATAATCTGCACGGCGAACTCATGCAGCTATTGTCCTTGCCGGCGGAGATGCTCGAAGCCGGGGCTTTTCCGTTGTATGCCGTGGCGTATCGTCTGAAGGTTCAAGAAGAGGCGCAGCGTTTGGAATTGTGGCCGGAAGAACTCCGCATCGGGGCAATGTTGCCGACTTTGCCGCTGTGGATCGGCGAGGACGAGGCGGTGCCGCTGGACCTGGAAGCGAGTTACGTCGCCGCCTGTGAGCTATTGCGCATTAGGTGAGGTAGTCCTTATGTGCGAGAGCTGCGAGAGGGCGGTAAACGAACAAGGGTTCGACCAGCTGGAAGAGGTTATCGCAGATCCAAGGACCAATTGTTGGGTTACGAGATGCCCGTTATGCAAACAGCTATGGGAAACCTATGCTTACCAACCTCACTTCTCATGGAAGCTGACCGTTGAAGAGGCAAAGGCCAAATATCCTGAGTCATCACTCTGAAACCGGGCTATACGAGGCCGGCCTGACTGGTTTCCCTCTCGTTCCCACGCAGAGCGTGGCAACGAGGGAACGAGGGAAAAACATGGCTGCCGTGGCTGACGAAATTCTTGAGCTTTTTCTGACGCAATGCGGACTAGCGTGGTCAATCATCCCCTGGCAGCAGCACGTCAGCCTGAACAACGAATGGGAGACCCTGTACGGTAACTTTCATCACTGGCTTCGCAAAAAACAAGGGGCAAAGGCCCAGTTCGAGTATTCGCATCAGTCGGCAGAGAAGTTGATGATCGTTCCGTTCCTCGGTAACGTCGCTGGCCCGCATTCGATCAATAAACGGGGACCACGCAAAGCTGCTTACGAGTGTCGTGGTAACGGAGCGGTCCCTGACCTATCTTCCTTTGCGAATACAGATTTCTTCATCGTGCCAGATGATTTCAGTTGGACGATGATCCACACTCATGAGGATTACGGCCTCGGCGGACCTTACTTCATCCGCAAGGAGTGGCTCGACTCGCCGACGAGGGGGCAAGGGCGGTTGCTCGACTCTGCTGGCCCTCGCTGGTACTGTCCTCTCCTCAAGCGAGACATTGAGCAGGGTCTTTGCCTGGACATCAACTTCCAGCGACTGAAGTACTGCAAACCAGACGTGTTGAAGGATGCTCAGCAGGAAACCGGCAAGACATTCGAGGAGATTTCCTCAATCTGCGAAGCATGCCCCAACCAGCCTCTACGGGATGAGTGAAAGGATGCCGCCATAGAGCCGGCTACTTATCTCCCACTCGCCGTATCTGCAAATAATCTTGCCCCAGCGCTTTCTGCAACTGCATCGGCCATTCCCATGCCTTCGCTTCGGCGTCGTCCTTGACGTAGAGACGCACCTTGCGCGGAAATGCGAGGGCGATAGCTTGCGGCATATCGAGAACGCGCAGCACATTGAGGAAAATCGGTCCCTGCCGGTGCGATGCGGGTGGATGCCACAAATCCAGACGTGCCACATCCGACTCGAACAGCGCTGCATACAGTGCGATGCCGGCCATGTCGTTCTTGCCTTGCAGCCATAGCGGCACATCCTTGAGATCGGGGACGGTGCGCAGACACGCCAACGCACGGCGCACGTCCCAAACGCGCTGGCCGTCGAGCGTTTGGCCCAGTAGCGCGAAGCGGCGGCGGATTTGGTTGCCGTTGGGTTTGCCATCGAAGGGACTGGTTTCCGACCAGCGCGTGGGACCGATGCCGCGCGGCGCGACGAAGGCGAAGGCCCACTTGTGCGATTGCAGCATCTTGATGTTCTGAGCGAACCGGGCCGTATTTTGCTTCGGTTCCTTCGTCAGTAGCAGCGCTGACTGGATAGCGGGGCCGAGATCGGCAATCCACTCTTGCCAACCGGTCTCGTCCAGCGCATTGAGAACAACCAGAGTCGGTTTATCGGCTTTATCCGCCATCATTAGCCACAGGCGCAGCTCGACTTGATCCTCGCTGACGAAATCGTAGGCACGCAGCCGCAGACCCTCGAACTTGAAATCATCAGCGAGGCGCGGGTTCAGCGGCGGCGGTTGGTCCGGCCAGTTGCGGAAGACGCGGGTTCGCAATTCGTCCCGCAGCTCCGGAGCCCGGCCCTTCCACCACTCGCGGGCCACCTCCGGCGATTGCGGCAGCTCGATCTTCGCCGGCTTGAGGAACGATTCGTGAACCGTGGCGTTGATGGCGTCGGCGGGCGGATGATCGAACACCTTGAGCTGTTGCGGCGTCAGCTTGGCGGGTTCGTCGTCGTGGACTTCGCCGGGATCGTTTTTCAGCCAGCGGTTCATCCAGCGAAACGCCCCGACTCGCAATTCCGGCGTGTCCTTGTGCGGTCCTTTCGTCTCCAAAAGTTGGAAGCGATCCGCTGCGCCGTACAGCTCGTAGACGCACCGCACTTTGTCGGCGAGGCGGCGATAGCCGGCGACGGGGAAAATGTCATCGGCGTCGCTGTTGCCCAAAAGCAGCGGACGTGGGGCGCACAAGGCCATGACGCGGCCAAAGTCCCAGCGATAGGTGTTGACGAAATACATGCAATCGCAGTGGCCGGAGATGACGCCGTCGCGCAGGCGCGGCGCCACGCCTTCGATGAGGTGCGAATACAGATCAGCGATGCCGGCCACGGGAATGATGCACTGCGGTCGATCATCGGCAGCAGCGAGCCACCACGACGTTGCCCCGCCGCCGGAACGTCCAGTGACGCCGATGCGCTTGGCATCCACTTCCTTGCGCGTCTCAAGATAATCCAGGGCACGCATGGCGTTCCAGCATTCGATGCCGGCTGGCGTGTAGCCGAGCGCTTGCCACCACCACATGCCGCTACGATAAGTGCCGTGATGCTCCCCGCGAATCTCACCGAGTTCCAGCGTATCGAGAATTAGACAGACGTAGCCATGCTCGGCGAACCAGGCGGGGTGACGCTGATAGAAAACCTTGCTTCCGTAGGACACGCCATCGATCACGATGTTGCCGTGGCCGCAGACGTACAGCACCGCCGGGGCCGGCAGCTTGGCGCGCTTGGGAACGTACAGGTTCGCCGTGACGTACAGGCCGGGACTCGATTGGAAGTGCAGCTTCTCGACTGTGAACAGGTCGGTTTCGATTCTGCCGGTGATCGTGACGTGCAGATCGGTGCGCGGCGGCAACGGCCACAGGCCGATCATGTCGAGAAACCGGCGGCGAAACTCCGGTCGTTTCTTCTCCCAGTCGGCGCGGGTTTTGATGTCGGCGAGGTCGGCGTCGGCGATGCGTTTGACTTGCTGGCGGAAATAGCCGTCGCGCAGACGGTCGCCGCGTGTCGTGTCGGAGGGAGCATCTGCCGCCGACAGATGAGGAGCCACGAGCAACAGCGCGAAGGGAACACTGAAGAGGCGATGCAGCATGACAGCGACTCCGCATGAGTTCAAAGTACGAAGGACGAAGTCTAAAGCACCAAGTACAAATTACAAAGTACGATCAATGCTTGGAGGCGCATGTACTGATTCTGGTGGTATTTTTCGTTAGCCCAGCCCTTTAGGGCTGGGAACAACGGCGGGCGAGACGGATTTGGGGCTTTAGCCCCTTCTGTTCTCTCCCACGGCGGAGGGCCTAAAGGCCCAACCCTTCCTCCACTGCCTGCTGATTCCCAGCCCTAAAGGGCTGGGCTAACGAAAACACTTCCGGAAACGATTCGCGTCCCAGGCTCCGAAATTCTTTTTGTACCTTGTGCTTTCAAAAATCCGGTGAGAGATTTCCATGCTTCCCCGCTACACCATCCGCGATTCGTCGCACATCTTCAGCCCGGCTCTACTTTTCTACAAAGATCTGATTCGCAACAACATCGCTCGCTCCATCGAGATGGCTGGCAACACTGAGCGGCTGCGGCCGCACGTCAAAACGCATAAAACACGCGAGATCGTCCGCATGGAGATGGAAGCCGGCATCCGCAAACACAAATGCGCCACCATCGCCGAGGCCGAGATGGTCGCCTCCTGCGGTGTGCCGGACCTGCTCATCGCGTATCCCCTGGTTGGACCCAATTGCGGGCGTCTGGCTCGGCTGATGCGGGCCTATCCGAAGTGTCGCTTCTCCGTCCTCGCCGACCATCCGGCGGGGATCATGGCATTGTCGCAAGCAATGGCTGCCGACGGTCAACAAGTGGATGTGCTGCTGGACATCGACGTGGGCCAGCATCGCACCGGCATCGCCCCCGGCACGGAAGCTCTGGAGCTGTACGAGATGATCCATCGTTCACCGGGCCTGCGGGCCGGCGGACTGCACGCCTACGACGGGCACAATCGGCAAGAGAGCTTTGTCGAACGGCAGGCGGCGATTCGGACGCAGCTGGAGCCGGTCTTCAACTTGCGGACAATGTTGATTCAAAAAGGCTTACCAGTGCCTCGCTTCGTTGTGGGAGGAACGCCGACCTTCCCCATTCATGCCCGCATGGATTTTCCCGATCTGGAGTGCTCGCCGGGCACGATGATCCTGCACGATCACGGCTACGGCTCGCGCTTCCCCGATGTCGCCGGTTTTGTCCCCGCCGCGCTGCTGTTGACGCGCGTCATCAGCCGGCCGACTCCGGTGCGCGTCACACTCGATCTGGGTTACAAAGCCGTCTCCGCCGATCCGCCCCTGAGTAATCGCTGCCTGCTGCTGGATGTGCCGGACTATCAGGCGATCTTGCAGAACGAGGAGCATTTCGTCATCGAGACGCCCGCCGCCGAGCGCTATCGCCCCGGCGATGAGATCTTCGCCATTCCTACACACGTTTGTCCGACGGTGGCGCTGCATCGTCAGGCATACGTGATCGAGAATGGACAGGTCGCTGGGATGTGGGAGATTGCGGCGCGCGATCGCGTGCTGAGCGTTTGAGGGCGATTCAAGAGTTACTAGCCCGGAGCGCCAGCGACGGGCCGAAACGCCCGCCGCTGGCGCTCCAGGCTAGTAAGGAGGCAGTTCAACTACGAGATGTTGAAGCCGTTGAAGGCGTGCAGCTGGATCGCAACGGAGCCGGGGAAGTTAATACCAAGCGCCGTAACGCTATTGATGATCCCGGGATCGATGTAGTTGAAAACGATCGCGCCGCCGAGGTAGGCGCTCTGCTCGCCCGCGGCGGTGTAGAACGGGTTCAAGCCCGTTATGTTCTTGAAGCTCGCAGGATTGGTGCTCCACTCTTGGAAGTCCTGAGCATACACCTGCTGCGGAGTGAGCTGGTTGAAAGTGATTGTGCTGGCTACGAGCACATTGTCCCAGTTCTTGTAGATCGGCGCGAGGAAAGAACTTGACTCCCAGGTGTTGCCCGAACCGTCTGTGAAACCTTGATACTGGATCTCCAATGTCTGGCTGGTCAAAAACGCCAACAACGGCACCTGGAAGGTGGCGGTCGCTTGCCCGTTGCTATTCACGGTGGCCGACTGCTGCATATTGTTCAGATTGAAGAAGATCTTCCCTCCCGTCGGATTGGTGGCTCCCGTAGGGATGGGGTTGGTTCCGGGTGAGCCTGGCGTAAAGTTAAATGCTGGGAAAGGCGTCACCTGGGCCGTAATTGTCTCCGTCACCGTCAAGCCCGGGTTGATCTGGATCGTAGGGTTTGTGTACGTGGCTGTGGTGAAGCTTGGGACGACGCGGTCCTCCAGTTCCTCCAGCCGCAATCGGGCAGCTGCGTGTGCTTTGGGCGTCTTTACCTCGGTCCGCTTACGGAGCCAATCGGTCAGCTTGTGCAGGTACATCATCGGAGTCTCCTCAAGAAAAGAGGTTATGAGGCCCGCGACACCGCGGGCTCTCTCACAATGCTAAGATAGAGAATCTAGTTAAGATGCGAAGTTTCTAATAGGCGAACAGGAAATCCATTTTTCAGACGGTCTCACTACTACCGCAGCAAGTCGGGACTCCCCGAGCTGAGCAACGCCGAGCCGCTGGCATCTCGCCGTTGGCCGCGGAGGCTCGTATAATCCTCAAGACGTTTCTTGTGCTAAAACAGATCTCTCTGAGATTTCAAATGGACGAACACGCGAGTCATGATCCGCTACGGCCAAAGTATCGGCGCGTCGTTCTGAAACTGAGCGGCGAGGGTTTCGGCTATCCCGGCAAAAGCGGCATCAGCATCGATGAGACGCTGAACGTCGCCCGTCAGGCCAAGCGCATCGTCGAGCGCGGTGTGCAGCTGGCCATCGTCGTTGGCGGCGGCAACATCCTTCGCGGCGCTCAATTCAGCGCCGGCGGTGAAGTCATAAAAGAGGGCACGGCTCATTATATGGGGATGCTCGCCACTGTCCTCAACGGCCTGGCCTTGCAGGATGCCCTGGAAAGCCTCAATTGCCAGACGCGCTTGCAGACGGCCATCCGCATGGAGACGGTCGCGGAGCCGTATATCCGCCGTCGCTGCACGCGCCATCTGGAGAAGGGGCGAATCGTCATTTTGGCCGGCGGCACGGGCAATCCGTTTGTGACCACCGACACCGCCGCTGCCCTCCGCGCCCGCGAGCTGCAAGCGGACATTCTGCTCAAGGCCACCAAGGTAGACGGCGTGTACAGCGCTCCACCGGAGATCAATCCGCACGCTGTTCGCTACGACAAGTTGACCTACAATCAGGTGCTCCGCGATAATCTTCAAGTGATGGACATGGCCGCGATCAGCCTCTGCCAAGAAGCGAAAATGCCCATTCTCGTTTTTAATTTCAAACAGGAAGGCAACATCGAGCGCGCCATCGCCGGCCACACCATCGGTACGCTGGTCAGTCTTTAGAGGCACTCAAAAGGGACCGCAAAGACGCCAAGGACGCCAATTGGCGGTTCAATTGGTTAGAAAGTAAGGTGCGAACATGACAAGCGACGAAATCCTTTTGGACGCCGAAGAACGCATGGAGAAAGCAGCGAACGTCTTCCGCGATGAGCTGCGCGGATTGCGCACCGGCCGGGCCACTCCCGCCCTGGTCGATAGCCTGCGCGTCGAATACTACGGGTCGCCGACGCCGCTGAAGCAGCTCGCTCAGATCAGCACGCCCGATCCGCAGCAGATCGTCATTCGGCCTTACGATGCAAGCATCCTCAAGGACATCGAGAAGACTATCCGCTCCAGCGATCTGGGCATGTCGCCCAACAGCGACGGTAAGATGATCCGCCTGCAAGTGCCCCCCATGAGCGGCGAGCAGCGCAAGAAGATGGTGCAGCGCATCAAGAAGTCCGCCGAGGACGCCAAAGTCGCCTGCCGCAATATCCGCCGCGACAGCAACAAGCACTTCGATCAAGCCGAGAAGTCCAAGGAAATGACCGAAGATGAGCGCGACCAGGGCAAGGAGGAAGTGCAGACGCTGCTCAAGAAATTCGAGGAACGAATCACGGAAATGGCCGAGAAGAAGGAAGCGGAAATACTGGAGCAGTGAGAACGAATAACTCACCGCGGAGAACGCAGAGAGCGCAGAGAAGAAAAGACAGAGACTAAACGACAAGAAAAGAACGAGACGCTTTTCCTCTCGGTTCTTGATTGCCTTTCTTTTTCTCTTTTCTTCTCTGCGCTCTCTGCGTTCTCCGCGGTGAATTGTTTTTGGAAGAAGCCAACATGCGTACCCTCCACGAAATCGAGCAAGTTTTCCCCGGCGTCGTCGAGAACGGCCTCAGCACCGCCGCGGCCACCCAGAGTCTTCGCCAATTCGGCATCAACAAGCTGACGCCGCTGCCGCGCGAACCGCTGTGGAAAAAGTTCCTGGAAAAATTCGATGAGCCGATCATCAAAATCCTGCTCGGCGCGGCGCTATTGTCGATGTTCGTCGATCTGTTTCAGAGCCGTGCCGGCCTCGCCGGCGTCGCGCTGGCCGTCGTCGCCGCGATCATCGGCGGCGCGTTGGCGATGCGGAAGGGACACTGGCTGCCGAGCATTCTGTTTGTCTCGGCCTTGGTGCTGTTCTTTGTCGGCTTGATCGCGGCGCGGCATCCCTCCGTCGAGGGGCTGGCCGTCATGGTCGCCGTCATTCTTGCCACCGGCGTCGCTTTTCTCAGCGAGTACAAGAGCGACCGTGAATTTGAAGTGCTCAACGCCCAGAAGGATACGCTCACCGTCAAAGTCCTCCGCGACGGCGCCATCCGCACGATTCCGCTGGAACAGGTGTGCGTCGGTGATGCCGTGGTACTGGAGGTTGGCGACGAGATCCCTGCGGATGGCCGGCTCGTCAAAGCGACGGATTTATACATCGATCAGTCGTTAATGACCGGCGAATCCGAGCCGGTGCGAAAGCGCCCGCAGCCGCCGCAGGAGAGCGTCGAAGGCCCCGATCAGCCCGGCTGTCTCTATCGCGGCACACAGGTTGTCGATGGCGTCGGACAAATGCTCGTCACGGAAGTCGGCGATGCTACGGCACTGGGTCAGATCGCTCGGCGTTTATCGGCTGAGGACGAAGAGGAGGAAGAGGCGAGCGGGGTTGCGTCAGCGCCCCGAGAGACAATCGATACCGAAGAGAAGCGCGTGAAGCGCAAGCTGACCATCTCCAAGGAACTGACGCCGCTCCAGGTCAAGCTGAAGAATTTGGCCGATCTCATCAGCAACGTCGGCTACATCGCGGCGATTGCCATCTTCCTCGCTTTGCTCGGCCGCGGTCTGTACACGCATGACGTGCGCTGGTATCCCGAACGCCCCGCACCCGTCGCGGCCGACGAGGATGAGAGTGTTCCGCCCCCAATGGAGACACGGGGTCAAGCTCTGCTGGCCAGCAGCAAGGAGTTGCTCAATTACTTCGTCTACATGGTCATTATCATCGTTGTGGCCGTGCCCGAAGGGCTGCCGATGAGTGTGACCGTCTCGCTGGCTCTGGCCATGCGGAAAATGACGCGCGCCAACAGCCTTGTCCGCCAGTTGGTGGCCTGCGAAACCATCGGCTCGGCGACGGTGATTTGCTCGGACAAAACCGGCACGTTGACGCAGAACAAGATGCAGGTGGTGCGCGTCTTTTGGGATGGGCAGGTTCACGATCGTGGCTCGCCGCAATGGGTTGGCGAGCGGGGTTGCGTAAGCGCCCCGAGTGAGCAAGCCCTCGGGGCGCTTACGCAACCCCGCTCGCCACTCGATTGGATCGCCCTCAACGCCGCCGTCAATTCGACGGCCAATCTCGAAGAGAAGCAAGGCAAGCTCATCACCGTCGGCAATTCCACGGAAGGCGCGCTGTTGCACTGGCTGCACGAAGGAGGCCTGGAATATCAGAAGCTGCGTCTGCAATTCGCTCCGCTGTATCAGATCCATTTCTCCTCCGAACGCAAGCGCATGACTACGGTAATTCAGCTCGGTGACAAACTGGTGTCACTGGTCAAGGGGGCACCGGAATGGCTTTTGGATCGCAGCACGCATTACCTGACGGCGAGCGGTGAAGCGCGCGAGTGGACCAGCGAGGCGCGGGGCGCGGTGCAATCCTGCCTGAAGGATTCCGCCGGCCAGGCCATGCGCACGCTCGGATTCGGCTACGCCATTCTGCCCTCCGAGACTCCAGCCGATGAGGACGCGCTGCACGCTCGCCGCGACGCACTGGAGAGCGGGCTTGTCTTCGTAGGTTTCTTGGCCATCCGTGATCCGCTGCGTCACGACGTCAAAGATGCCATCGAGCAATGTCGCCGGGCCGGCATCGAAGTGAAGATGATTACCGGCGACAATGTCGAGACGGCTCGCGCCATCGCTTACGACATCGGCCTCATCGATCGCCGCGATGCGCCCATCGATGAACCGGAGGCTGGTGGGACCGGCGTCTCGCCGGTCATCCTCACCAGTCCCAAGTTCAACGAACTGCACGCGCAGTTGATGGAGTTGAAAAAACATGGCAATTTATCCGAGAGCGATGCGCGCCGCCGCGATGCCTTGATGGCACAGTTGGCCGGCCTACGTGTGCTGGCCCGCGCTCGCCCGCTGGACAAGTACAAAATGGTCGAACTGTTGCAGGAACAGCAGCACGTCGTCGCCGTCACCGGCGACGGCACAAACGACGCTCCCGCCCTCAAAAAAGCCGACGTCGGCCTGGCGATGGGCATCGCCGGAACCGAAGTCGCCAAGGAAGCCAGCAAAATCGTGCTGCTCGATGATGCCTTCTCCACCATCGTCAATGCCGTCCATTGGGGCCGTTCGCTCTACGAGAACATTCAGCGCTTCATCCAGTTCCAGTTGACGATTAACGTCAGCGCCTTGACCATCGCTTTTCTCGGCCCGTTCTTCGGCGTGCGGCCGCCGTTCACGGTGCTGCAACTGTTGTGGATCAACGTCATCATGGATACGTTCGCCTCGATCGCGCTGTGTTCCGAACCGCCGCGTCCGGGACTGATGAATCAGCCGCCCAAGCGCAAAGACGAGAACATCGTCAGTCCGGCGATGGTGCGAACCATCTTCACCACGGCGGCATTCTTCATCGTTACCATGCTGATGCTCTTGATCGGCATGAAACACGGTTGGTTCGCTGGCGAGGAAGCGTGGCCCGGAGAGGGAGAGTTCTTCCCTCTGAATATCCGGCAGGTGAGTATATTCTTTACCGTCTACGTCTTTTTCCAGGTGTGGAACCAGATCAATTGCCGTTCGCTGACTCCCGAAAGCAGCGGCTTGAGCGGCATCCTGAATAATCCCACGTTCCTGATGATCGCTGGCACGGTGGCCGTGGTTCAGGCGCTCATCATCAGTGTGCCGCGCTTAAACGGCATCTTCAAAGTCGAACAGCTGCACGTGCTGGATTGGCTGTGCATCTTGGCCGGCACGGCTTCGGTACTGCTTTTCAGCGAGATCGTTCGCCGCATTCGTTTGACGATGAACCGCGCGGACCCGCGGCCGGCGGCGAAATAAGTCCTGCCTCTTGCTCATCGTTTGCGGCGCGGTTATCTTGCCGGGTATGACGCCCGTCACGCAGATTCTGCACGCCCTTGAGCAAGGCGATCCGCAAGCGGCCAACCAACTCTTGCCGCTGGTCTACGACGAGCTGCGCCGATTGGCCGCCCACAAGCTCGCGCACGAAAAGCCCGGCCAAACGCTCGACGCTACTTCCCTGGTCCACGAAGCCTACCTGCGTCTGGTCGGCGAGGACGCGGAAGTGCGTTGGGACAGTCGCGGCCATTTCTTCGCCGCGGCTGCCGAGGCGATGCGGCGTATCCTCATCGAGAACGCCCGCCGCCGGCGTAGCCGCAAACACGGCGGCGGACTGGTGCGTCATGATGTCGAGTCCGTTGCTTTGGCCGACGCCGAGCCGGACGCGGAACTGCTGGCCCTGGATGAAGCGCTGACGCGTCTGGCCGAAAAGGACGCGGCCAAGGCGGAATTGGTGCGTTTGCGTTATTTCGCCGGCCTGACTCTCGACGAATGCGCCAAGGTGCTGGGCATCTCACCCGCCACAGCAGATCGCTGGTGGGCTTATACCCGTGCCTGGCTCCATCTCGAAATCTCACGCGATCGGGGCGACGGAAAAAAATCGAAAAATCCGTGAGGCTTCCGAGCCGCGTTTTTCGCATAGAAGGATAAGAGCTGACGGGCAAAACTCCCTCCCCCCTTGTGGGGGAGGGTTGGGGTGGGGGGGCGAGCGCCATTAACCCCCCACCCCAACCCTCCCCCACAAGGGGGGAGGGAGAAAAAGAACCCTCCTGAGTGAGAGGGAGGGAAACATTCACTAACTCTAAGACCGTCCTCTCGTGCCCTCTCGAACAACGAGGTTCCACCATGAGCGAAGAAACACTGTTCGCCGAAGCGCTATCCCGTACCGATCTCGCCCAGCGCGCCGCCTTCCTGGAGCGAGCCTGCGGCGGCGATGTCGCGCTGCGACAGCGCGTGGAGGCGCTGCTGCAATCCCATGAGCAGGCCGGCAGTTTCCTGCACAAACCGGCCGGCGATGCGACCAGCGATGTCGCACCGGGACAGTGGGTTGATCCCGATAAGCTGTCCGAAGCGCCGCTGGAAGGCGTGGGAAGCCGTATCGGGCCGTACAAGCTGTTGCAGCAGATCGGCGAAGGCGGCATGGGCGTCGTCTTCATGGCCGAACAACAAGAACCTGTAAGACGCATGGTCGCTTTGAAGGTCATCAAGGCCGGCATGGATTCGGCGCAGGTCATCGCCCGCTTCGAGGCAGAGCGACAAGCGCTGGCGCTGATGGATCATCCCAACATTGCTAAGGTACTCGACGCCAACAAGACGCCGTCGGGCCGCCCGTATTTCGTCATGGAACTGGTCAAGGGTATTCCCATCACGCGCTACTGCGATGAACAGCGGCTCTCGCCGAAGCAACGCTTGGAATTGTTCGTGCCGGTCTGTCAGGCGATTCAACATGCCCATCAAAAAGGCATTATCCACCGCGACATCAAACCGTCGAATGTCCTCATCGCCGCTTATGATGGCAGGCCGGTGCCCAAGGTGATCGATTTCGGCGTGGCCAAGGCGACGGGTGGCAAGCTGACCGAGCGCACGCTGTTCACCGGCTTTGGCGGATTGGTCGGCACTTTGGAATACATGTCTCCGGAGCAAGCCGAGTTCAACGCCCTGGACATCGACACCCGCAGCGACATCTATGCGCTGGGTGTGCTGCTGTACGAATTGCTGACCGGCAGCACGCCGTTGACGCGGCAGCGTTTGAAAGATGCGGCCCTTCTGGAAGTGCTGCGGCTGATCCGCGAAGAGGAGCCGCCCCGACCCAGCACACGCTTGAGCGAGTCCAAAGACGACTTGGCGTCGGTATCGGCGCAGCGTCATCTGGAGCCGGCGGGTTTGCTCAAGGCGTTGCGTGGCGAAGTGGACTGGATCGTGATGAAGGCGTTGGAAAAGGACCGCACACGCCGCTATGAGACGGCCAACGGACTGGCACGCGACATCCAACGCTTTTTGGCCGAGGAGCCGGTGGAGGCAGGGCCGCCCAGCACGACCTATCGCTTGCGCAAACTGGCCTGCAAGCATCGCCGCGGCTTGGCGACGGCGGCGGCGTTGCTGCTGCTTCTGGTGGCGGCAGTGGCGGTCAGCACGACACTGGCGGTATGGGCGGTGCGCGCCGAGAGAGTAGCGCTGGAGGAACGGGATGCCAAGGAGACGGCTCTTATTAAGGCGGAGGCGGCGGCGGAAGCCGAGCGGCAGGCCAAGGAAGCAGAAGCGATGCAGCGCAAACAGGCCCAGGAATCAGAGGAGAACACCAAGGCGGTGCTGGAATTCTTCCAGGACAAGGTCTTGAGTGGAGGCCGTCCCAAGGATCAGGCTGGCGGTCTGGGAAGAGAGGTCAAGCTGATCGACGCCGTCAATCAGGCCCGCGACAAGATCGGAGATGCCTTCAAGGATCGGCCGGTGGTAGAGGCGTCGATCTGCGAGACACTGGGCACGACGTACTGGTATTTAGGCGACTATCCCCAGGCGATACGGAAGCTCGAGCGGGCTGTGGCGTTGCGTGAGGCCACGCTCGGCTCCGAGCACCCCGACACGCTCGCCGCCCGCAACAACCTGGCTGCGACCTACCGATCCGCTGGCCGCATGGCCGACGCCCTCCGCCTGCGCGAGCAGACCCTCAAGCAGCAGGAGGCCAAGCTCGGACCCGATCACCCCGACACGCTCCACTCCCGCGACAACCCGGCTGGGGCATATCTTGAGGCCGGCCGCGCCGCCGAGGCCATCCGCTTGCATGAGCAGACCCTCAAGCAGAGGGAAGCCAAACTCGGACCCGACCACCCCAAAACACTCACCTCCCGCAACAACCTGGCCCAGGCGTACCGGGCTGCCGGGCGCACCGCCGAGGCCATCCGCTTGCATGAGCAAACGCTCAAGCAAATGGAAGCCAAGCTCGGAGCCGACCACCCCGACACGCTCGCCTCCCGCGACAACCTGGCCCAGGCGTACCGTAATGCAGGCGAGTTTGCCAAGGCTCGGCCTCTTTTGGAACCGAGGCTGCGCACGGCCACGGAACTGTATCGCCAACGGCTGCGGCAGCGTGGGCCCACCCACATCGACACCTTGCTGGCGCTACGCGACCAGGCCCAGATCCTCTCTTGGCAGGGACGCTTCGACGAGGCTGAACTGCGGCTGTGGCGTGTGCTGGCTGCTCTGAACGACCGCAAACCCGACGACCCCATTGTTGTCTACACCGTGGGGCTGATCGCCGACAGCGGCCGCCGAGCCAAGCGCGCCCAAACGGCGGAGTGGCTGCGCGCTTGGCGTGCGGAGTGGGAGAGGGGCGGCGACGGCGGCCTAAGCGTGGCGTCGGCTCTGGAACACTTCGGCCAGCAGCAGCTGAGCCAGCACAACTACAGCGACGCGGAGCCGCCGCTGCGCGACTGCCTGACAATCCGCCAGGCCAAACAGCCCGACGAATGGACGACCTTCAACACCCAATCGCTGCTGGGCGGCGCGCTGTTGGGCCAGAAGAAATACGTCGACGCCGAGCCGCTGCTGCTGCAAGGCTACCAGGGCATGAAACAACGCGGAGCCAGGATTCCACCGCAGAGCAAAATTCGCCTGAGTGAAGCGCTGGAGCGCCTGGTGCAACTGTACGAAGCAACCGGCAAGAAAGACGAAGCCGACAAGTGGCACAATCTGTTGGACGAAGCGACGGCCGCTGCGGTCAAGCCGGCGTCGAAAAAATAGCCGCTGGCTCGATAGAATGGACGTAGATGAGCCGAGAACGCTTGTACGGAGGGATTGCCATGCCGGTTCACGACTGGACGCGTGTTGACGCGGGACTATTTCACGCCTTTCACCAACGCTGGATCAGCGCGATTTGTGATGCCCTCAACCAGGGAGTTTTGCCCAGCGATTATTTCGCCCTCCCCGAACAACGAATTCAGGGACCAATCCCAGACGTTCTGACCTTGAAGCTGAATCCTGTTGGCAAAGAGCCAGGGAACCACACCAGCGGTTTAGCCGTGGCGACCGCGCCCCCGCGCGCTCGTGTGACTCGTCGCATCGAGGCCAAGCTGTATGCGCGGAAAGCCAATCGGATCACGGTGCGGCATCGGCATGGCGAAGTCGTCGCCATCATCGAAATCGTCTCACCCGGCAACAAGGAATCACGCGCGCCCTTTCGAGCTTTTGTCGAAAAATTGGCCGGTTTTATCGAAACGGGCGTGCATCTGCTCGTCGTCGATCTCTTTCCACCAGGCCCGCGCGATCCGTTTGGTATTCACAAAGCCATCTGGGATGAGTTCGAGGAAGAAGATTTTGAGCTGATTCCCGATAAGCCGTTAATTCTGGCTTCCTACGACGCCGACGTGGACGATCAAACCGCCTATGTCGAGTCGGTAGGCGTCGGCGAGGTGCTTCCAGACATGCCGATATTCTTCCGGCCGCACCATTACGTGCTAGTGCCATTGGAGGCGACATATCAGACGACGTGGAGTGTATTTCCGGCCGCGTTGAAAGGGCTGCTGGAAACGCCGCCTAGTGAGTAAGAGAAGTAAAGTCCCTCACTTCCCCTTCTCCTCCGCGTCCGTGCCGGTGATGAGCCGTGCCGTTCGATTGAGCGTGAAATAGTTCCACGCCCACTGGAATAGCACCAATATGCGATTTTCAAACGCGATTAAGAAGATAATGTGAATGAACAGCCAGGCGAGCCAGGCGAGCAGTCCGGAGAAGGCGATCCAGCCCAGATCGGCGACGGCGGCGGCGCGGCCGATGGTCGCCATGCTGCCGCGGTTATGGTAGTGGAACGGCACCGGCGGGACGCCGCGCAGACGACGCAGGATCGTGTCGGCGGCGTAGCGGCCTTGCTGCATGGCCACCTGGGCAACGCCCGGCAGTGGTTTGCCGCCCTGATAGGGGTAATTCGCCATATCGCCCACGACGAACACTTCGGGATGTCCGGGCAGAGTGAGGTCCGGCTGCACGATGATGCGCCCCGCACGGTCCAGCTTGGCGCCGCTGGCCTGCGCCAATACCTTGGCCAGGGGCGATGCCTCGACGCCCGCCGCCCACAGAACGGTATGAGCGCGAATCGTCTCGGTATGATCGCCGGTGCGAACCGTCACGCGGTCGGCTTGCACGTCCGTCACCAGCGTATTGAGCCGCACCGTGACGCCCAGACGCTGGAGCGATTTCACCGCCTTGGCCGACAGTTTGGGCGGATACGTGCCCAGGATGCGGTCGGTTCCTTCCAGGAGGATGATGCGCGCATGGGCCGGGTCGATGGAGCGGAAGTTGCCGCGCAGCGTGGCGTGCGCTACCTCACCGATGGCACCGGCCAATTCCACGCCGGTCGGCCCGCCGCCCACGATGATGAACGTCATCAGCGCTCGGCAATTTTCCGAGTTCCCGCAGCGCTCGGCCTGCTCGAATGCTGAGAGAATGCGGCGGCGAATCGTCGTCGCGTCCTCGATGGATTTGAGGCCGGGGGCGAATTGTTCCCATTCGGGATGGCCAAAGTAGTGATGCCGTGAGCCGGTGGCGACGATCAGCGAATCATACGGCTCGGTGCCATCTTTGAGGATGACAAGGCGGCGTTCCAGATCGAACTGGACGACCTCGCCGAGGAGGACGCGCGTGTTCCTCTGGCGTTTGAGAACCGCGCGGAGCGGAGCGGCGATGTTGGCCGGCGAGAGGCCGCCGGTCGCCACTTGATAGAGCAGTGGTTGAAATAAATGGAAGTTGCGGCGATCGATCAGCGTCACCTGCACCTTAGCCTTACCCAATTCTTGCGCCGCGTACAAGCCGCCGAAGCCGCCGCCCACGATCACGACGCGATGTTGCGAATCCATGTCGATTTTCTCTGCTGGCGTTCCTCTTGCCCTCCCGATAGTATACAATCCTCTGCAAGCCATCCGCTGTCGAAGTTGAAACAGACGATCCGCAATCCCGCCGGGGGATTGTCCGATTCGTCCGCACAGCCGAACAAGGCAAAGTTCCCGAGACGCGACGCGGAAGGAGGGGGATAAGCGATGGACACAACGGTAGTGATCGTGATTGTTGGCGTGGTGGCCGGCATCGCGGCCGGCGCGTTCGTGGTTTGGTGGAGGCGGCCCCGGGTGGACGATTCGTTTTATCACTTCCGCTGCCCCAAGTGCAAGCGGCGTATACGTTACATGGTGCGGCAAGTCGGTCACAAGGGGAAGTGCTCTAATTGCAGTGGCGACGTGCTCTTTCCACCGGTTTCGCAGTCGGTTGATTAGGATGCGATTTCCAAACCCGGCGAGCGGGGTCGCGTAAGCGCCCCGAGGGAGCAAGCACTCGGGGCGCTTACGCGACCCCGCTCACCCGGAATCACTCGCCGCACACTTCTTCGAGAACATCCTCGGCGACGTAGACGGGCACACTGGCTGTGACGGCCAAGGCGATGGCGTCGCTGGGCCGGCAATCGACTTCGACCATCTCGCCGTTGAGGCGGATGCGCAGCTTGGCGTAATAGGTGTGATCGCGCAGCTCGCTGATGTAAACGTCGCGCAGTTCACCGCCCATGTTCTCGATAACGTTGGCGACGAGATCATGCGTCAGCGGTCGCGGCGAAGGCAGGTGCTTGACGCGGCGGTCGATGCTGGTGGCCTCGAAGATGCCGATCATAATGGAGAAGCTGCGATCGCCGTCCACTTCTTTGAGCATGATGACCTGCTGTTCGTGGATCTCGCTGATGATGATCCGCTTCAACTCCATCTGGACCGGCACGGCAGCCTCTCTTTCAGGTGATGCGTTTCTCCCTCCGGGCGGCGGAGAAGTTGGTGTGCATTATAAAGCGAGGCGACAAAAACGGTCAAGGAAGAGGCGAAACGGATAGCGCCTCTTGTGAAATGGATCCGGTCCCAGCCCGGCGAGCAAGCCGCAATAACCTACGAAGCTTGTACTGATTACGGCGCTCGCAGTATATTTGATGCCATTAGAAGAAAAAACCGCAGGTTGCGGATCACGCAAGCTGCGGTAGGTCGCCCCATAAGGGGTCTCGGTGCCTACGGATTTTGTACAAGGTGAACTCGTACTCACCTTGTTGCGGAAAACCCCGTGGAACCGGGATCGGATTCTCCCATTGTATCCAATCCCGGCTCGCGAACAAGCCGCAACTCTCGCAATCAAGCGTCAACAACCACAACGGAGAGTGCAACATGGCTATTTGGCTTGGTTTGGACATCGGTACCAATTCCATCGGCTCAGCCTGGGTCGATACAGAAGCGCAAACCATCGTCTTGGGCGTCAGTGTTTTCCCTGCCGGAGTGGAAGAACGAGAGGATAAACGAGGCGATCCCAAGAACAAGGCTCGGCGCCTGGCGCGTTCTCAGCGACGTAGCATCGCCCGGCGAGCCAAGCGCAAAAGGCAGCTCCGCAAGCTGCTCATTGGGGCCAAACTGCTACCGGCCGATCCCCAACAGCTCCGCGCTATCTTTTCCCCCACCAAGAAAGAGGAAAAAGAGAAGCCAGAACGGTGGAATCCCTGGCGACTGCGCGGGGAAGGGCTGGAGCGCGAGCTATCCCCCTACGAATTCGGCCGCGTCCTTGTCCATCTTAGCCAGCGCCGGGGGGCATTTGGCGTGGAAGTTGATTCCGAAGACCCCGACGAAGGAAAAGTCAAGAAGGCCATCGAGCATACGGATAGCCAACTCGCGCGCCGTACTTTCGGTCAGTTCATAGCCGATCTGATAGAAGAACGCCGAAAGCCGCTCTCCGGACTGGAGGGCCGTTTTTACCGAGAGGCTGTCCGTAATCGCCGCGGCGCTTTTGAGTTTCATGCCACACGGGCGATGATCCGTGACGAGTTCCACAGGTTGTGGGAAAAGCAGAAATCCTTCAAGGGTGAACTGGCCCAGTTGCTTACCGATGCGTTGAAACGACAACTCGATGATCCCGAAGGAGAGGCGAAGCATCAGCGAACCTGGCGTCACCAAGGCCTCCTCTTCGGTCAGCGCCGCACCTATTGGGACGCCCGCGCCTTGGGCCGGTGCGATTTGGAGCCGACGGATCGCTGCTGCCCTTTGGCCGACAGGCACGCCCAAGAATTTCGCGTTCTGGAAACGATCAACAACATCCGCATTGAAGAACGCGGTAAAGAGCCGCGTCCTCTGAATGATGAGGAGCGAGCAAATGTCCTTCGCGTCTTGCGCTGTCAAAAAAGCGCTACGCCTGCCACGCTACGCCGAGCGTTGGGTATCGATAAGAAAGATCGTAAGGCATTCTTCACGCTTAATGTCGAGCGCGACCCAGAGCGCGAGATAAACACGGATTGGTTTTATCGAGAGATCGTCCACGGCGCTTTCACCGAAGATGTTTGGCGGGTGCTGACCGAACAACAGCGCGAATCGGTCAACCGGGCCGTCCTCAAGTTCGATCTGAAGGTGGATGAGGACGCCGCCAAGCTGCGGCAAGGGGCCATGACCTGGTGGGGTCTTTCCGCCGAGGCGGCGGATAAGCTCATCGAGGCATGTAGAACCCGGCCTGCCCCTGACAAGCGCGTCAAGCTGTCTCGCCGGGCTATCCAAAATCTCCTGCCCTATCTCCGGCAAGGGCTGTCCGTTACCGAAGCCCGCAAGCATTTCGCCGAAGACGCGGATAGCCCAGCGACCCCAGAACAGCGCCGGCGCTACTCTCTGAAGGCCTCCGCGCTGACCAGGGCCGAGAAGCATTTCCTGGAAAAGCACCCCAATCAGTTGCCGCCTGCTCCGGAGTTGTCCAATCCCGTCGTCCGCAAGGCCATCCACGAAGTTCGCCGCCATCTTAATGCCTACCTGCAACGGTTCGGACGCAAGCCGGATCGCGTCATAGTCGAAATGGCTCGCGAAGCTCGCTTGCCCGGAAAGAAGGCTAACGAAATCCTCGCCTTGAACCGCAAGCGTGAGGCCATCCGCAAAGGGATCATCGAGGAGTTCAAACTGGAGAATCTCGCCCCTAACCAACGAGCCAGGGCCGTTGAGCGGGTACTACTCTGCCGCCAGCAGCGGAACGTGTGCGCTTATTCCGATGGCATCTCCACCGATGACAAAAAATTGGGGCGTTGCCCTTACTCTGGTCGGACAATTACGGAGAAGATGGCTGTCGAAGGCACTGGCCTCGAAGTGGACCATATCATCCCCCTAAGCCGTTCTCAGGACAACAGCCTGAGCAACAAGGTGCTCTGCTTTGTGGATTCCAACCAAGACAAAGGCAACCAGACACCCAAGGAATGGCTGGGGGATGGCTCAGAGGCTTTCCGGAGGCTTGAACAACGGATGGCCCACTTCGAGAAGGCGGAAGAAGTCTACGAATACTTCACCAAGAAGGACTACGCGCGCAAGTGGGGGAACTTGCACCGTGACGCCCCGGATCGCGAGCATTTCTTGAACTCGCAACTCACCGATACTGCTTACGCCGCCCGGCAGGTAGCTCAATGGCTCCGCGACGTGCTGTTCCAGAGCGAGATGGACGGCACACGGCGCGTTTTCGCCAGCAAAGGCATTTACACCGCCTTGCTACGCAGAGACTGGGGGTTGGGTGAAGATGCGTTGGACCGGCAATGGCACGGCGGCGATTCTGCTAAAGCGGAGGAGCAGGGAATGGCCCGCCGGGAAAAAAAAGATCGCACCGACCATCGTCATCATGCCGTCGATGCTCTCGTCATCGCTTTCTGCGGCCCGGAACGGCTGCAAGACTTGGCCGACTTGGCCGCAAAACGAGAAGACGCCAAAGCCCGGATAGGACGCTGGACAAAGGGCGAATCGCTGCCGGTGCCCAAGCCGTGGAGCAGCGTCGAGGAGTTCCGCGATCAGGTCACGAAAGTCCTTGCTTGGCTCGTGGTATGTCACCGGCCCGTCAAGCGCCGCATCGTCGGTGCGTTGCACAAGGACAGTCCTTATGGCCCGGTGCTGGGAAGTGACAAACACTTTACCAAGCGAATCCGCATCCACGGCGGCCGCGAGTACCTCAAGCCGCAACACTTGCGGCTGCCAGTCGAAGAAACGGACCAACAGGTCAAGCAACGCCTTTTCGAGAAGTTGAAAAGAAAGGGCCTATCCGAGAAGGAGGCCCGTCAACGGGCCCGGAAGCTCTTTGACAGCGGCCAATTCAAACGCCGCCTGGTCGATCCGCCGCCGGGCAAGAGCGGCATCGTGCGCGATCTCGCCGTGCGCCTTGAGTTGCGCAAGTGCCTGGAGAGCAATGAGGTCGATGGCAAAAAGGTCGATCCCGACAACTTCTCGAAAAATGAGATCAAATCCCTCGTCGATGCCGGGAAAGTTTGCATGGCAAGTGGCGTCCCCATTCGCCGGGTTGTTCTGTTGCGAACCATTGATGAAGATTCCAGAGTAGATATTCCGGGCAAACTACAGGATCCTGTAAGCGGCCGCAAGCTCCGCGATCGGGCAACCGGTCGTTACATTGATGATCCCGACCCGCGCCGGCGACGCATCTACGATTCGCAGAACAATCATCATGTTGAAATTCGTGAAGATGCGCAGGGAAGATGGCACGGCGATGTCATCACGACTTATGATGCTGCGAGAAGGGTCCGGCTACAGAAGCAAGCGGCAGTCGATGCTTCCGACCGCAACGGACAGCGTTTCATCATATCGCTGGCCGAGGGTGAGATGCTTCATATGCGTCATCCCGAAACGGGACAGCCTGGTTTCTTTGTCGTTTTCAAGATCGACAAAGGAGCTATCCACTTCGTCCATCACTGGGATGCCCGTCCGGCCAAAGCAAAGGAAGGTCAGAAGTCGCGCGAAGACGTTGGCGGCGGGATCACACCCACTGCTTTGAAAGAACTCGGCCCGACACAAGGCGAGCCGCCGTACAAAGTCCAAGTCGATGCAATTGGAAACATTTGCCGAATCGACGAAAGTCGGCATGGAAATTCCGGCAGCTTGCCAAACCGAGAAGGACGATCCGCAGATGATTAAACGCACCATCGAAATCTCACGCGAGCCGCTGCACTTGGCCGTCAAGCTCGATCAACTCCAATTGTGGCGGCAGAGGCCGGAATCTGGACTCGCGGCCAGCATTCCGTGCGAGGACATCGGCTTTGTGGTCGTGGACAATCCGGGAGCGACTTATTCGCACGACGCTCTCGCCCGCCTCATCCGCTTCGGGGCCGTCGTCGTTATCTGCAATGACAAGCATTTGCCTTCCGGCTTGCTCTTGCCGCTGTCCGACCACACGGAAGTCGTGTGGAGGCTTCACGAACAAATCGCCTTGCGAAAGCCTGTTCGCAAGCAACTTTGGCGGCAAATCGTCGTCGCTAAGGTACGCGCTCAGGCCGCCAATCTGCCCGACGATTCGCCGGCTCGCCGCCGCCTTTTGCTTTTGGCGCGAGAGGTCAAATCCGGCGATGCCACCAATGTCGAGGCCCACACAGCCAAGCTCTATTGGTCCGCTTGGTTAAGCCCCCAAACGCCGTTCCACCGCGATCCCGACTGCACGGAAGGCATCAATGCCATGCTCAACTACGGCTATGCCGTCGTTCGCGCCGCCGTTGCGCGTGCTCTCGTTAGCGCTGGGCTTCATCCTGCTCTCGGCTTGCACCATCGCAATCGCGGCAATGCTTTCTGCCTGGCCGATGACATGCTCGAGCCGCTGCGTCCCCTCGTGGAGCGCGCTGTGCGAGCCTTGAATCACGCCGGGCAAACCACCCTGGATCCGGCGGGCAAACGGGAATTATTGAGCCTGCTGACCGCCACTGTCCGCGTTGGCGATCAGACAGGACCGCTCATGGTGGGACTTCATCGCACCATGGCTTCGCTGGTTCGTTGTATTCAAGGACAAGAAAAGCGACTTTTGTTGCCCATTTTTGTGGAGTCAACCCCTGCGTGCGAGCCTGATGAAACATGCACCTGAGTGGTTATCGCTGTATGTGGCTGGTGGTAATGTTTGATCTGCCGGTGGACACCAAGAGAGCGCGCAAAGCCTACACACGCTTCCGCAAGGGGTTGCTGCGCGATGGCTTCGTGCAGATGCAATATTCCGTGTACATCCGTCATTGCGCCAGCGAGGAAAATGCGACCATTCACATCCAACGGGTCGAGCGCATGGTTCCCGACGATGGGGAAGTTCGCATTCTCACGATTACGGACAAGCAGTATGAGCGAATGCGCAGTTTTTGGGGAAAAAGGCGTCAACCTCCTGAGCGGCCTCCCGCTCAACTCGAACTTTTTTGAACTGCCTTGGGTTGCAAGTCATTGCCCCTTTGCGGTTTGCGGCAGAGCTAAATGTATCCGATCCCGGCCCGCGAGCAAGCCGCAACTGCCGCATGCGGTGGTAGGCCACGCTCAGTAAATGTATCCGATCCCGGCCCGCGAGCAAGCCGCAACTACCGCGCCACGCTTTGCGATAGCGGCCGCAAATGTATCCGATCCCGGCCCGCGAGCAAGCCGCAACCGGCTTCGCCATCTGGTCGCAAGTCGGCAAAATGTATCCGATCCCGGCCCGCGAGCAAGCCGCAACGTTAGCCGCCGCACCATCCGCCGCTGGGTGAAATGTATCCGATCCCGGCCCGCGAGCAAGCCGCAACAGACGCCCCAGACGGTGAAGGTCGGCGAGAAATGTATCCGATCCCGGCCCGCGAGCAAGCCGCAACGTCGCTATACGCGCTCGTTTCGCATCATCAAATGTATCCGATCCCGGCCCGCGAGCAAGCCGCAACTAGCTCACGACCTCCTCGCTCGCCATTTAAATGTATCCGATCCCGGCCCGCGAGCAAGCCGCAACCGACGCCGGCGGCGAGCTGCCGCCGGCGGAAATGTATCCGATCCCGGCCCGCGAGCAAGCCGCAACAGA